>JAEEGL010198884.1_pt1 | contig 27734 bp, 25 predicted proteins | sample 9134231 | NCBI WGS metagenome assembly JAEEGL01 (sample SAMN16246548, study PRJNA631951) | gut metagenome | biome: gut microbiome; feature: rumen; material: fiber-attached | host: Bos | place: Iran: Karaj | collected 2018-10
AATTCAGAAAAATAAAAATCAGCAAAAAAGAGCCCTCAAAGCCTTGAAATACAAGGGATTGAGGGCTCTCAAAAGTGGTGGTCGTTACAGGACTTGAACCTGTGACCTCCCGCACGTCAAGCGGATGCGCTACCAGCTGCGCTAAACGACCGTGTGTTTTGTTGCGAGTTGTATTATATATTATGATATGCCCCCTTGTCAATAGAAAATTTGAGAATATCTTATTTTTATATGGTAAAGCTCAGATTATTGTGGTAAAATATAAAATGTCTTATTATGTGATTTTTTGAAAGCGAAGGAATAACAAAATGAACTTCTATCCTTTTAAACTCGAACCTTATGTTTCCGAAACAATCTGGGGCGGCAGACGCCTCATTGACGAATACGGCATTGTCACCGAAAAGTCCAACGCCGCCGAGGGCTGGATGCTTTCCTGCCACGAGAGCGGTCTTTGCAGCATAGCAAACGGCGAACTCAAGGGTAAAACTCTCAGGGAGGTGTATCTTTCAAACCCCGGAATCTGCGGCAGAAACGCCGTGAAATTTGACGATTTTCCGATTCTCATAAAATTCATCGATGCAAGGGACGACCTTTCAATTCAGGTTCATCCCACTGCTCAATACTGTGAAAAAACAGGCAGAGGGCAGAGCAAAACGGAGTGCTGGTATGTGCTCGACACAGCGCCGGGCGCCTGCCTCATCCTCGGTTTTAAAGAAAAAATAAGCAGTGAGGAATTCCGCCGTCTTATTGAAGAGGGCAGACTCACCGACGCAGTTAAAAAATATGATGTCAAGAAGGGCGATTTCTTCTTCATCGAGTCGGGAACACTCCATGCAATCTGTAAAGGCGTTCTGCTTGCGGAGGTGCAGGAAAGCTCCAACACAACCTATCGTGTCTTTGACTACAACAGAGTCGGAAAAGACGGCAAACCGAGGGAACTGCATATTGACGACGCCGTAGCCGTCACAAAGTGCGAGCCGTATACTCCGTCACAGTTTTGTAAAGATGAATCACTTTACAACGGAGCAAAACATATACTCGCCGAGTGCCCGCTTTTCAACGTCGCGGAGCTTAAAGTCAACGGTGATTTTACCGGCAATGCAGATGAAAACTCCTTCGTTTCTCTCCTCGTCCTCGAAGGTGAAGGCGAGCTTTCAACCGTGAACGGAAACGTTTCGCTTTGCAAGGGTGTCAGTGTCTTCATCCCCGCAAAAACGGGCGAATACAAAATCTCGGGCAACCTGAATCTTCTCGAAACAACTATATAAATTAAGGATATAATCTATGTCACTTCTCAGCGCGCAGAATTTAACAATGGATTTTGCCGGTAAAGTCATCTTCCGCGACATTTCGTTCGATGTCAACCCCGGCGAGCACGTCGGCTTAATCGGCGCAAACGGCACGGGCAAAACCACATTGTTCAAACTGATAACAGGTGAATACGAGCCAACCGACGGCGCTCTTTTCATTTCAAAAAATGTTAAAATCGGCTACCTTGAGCAGCACGCCTGCGCAGGGTCAAGGCGCGCTGTCTATGATGAGGCGTTAACCGTCTTCAATCCGCTTATAGAGCTTGAAATCGAGCTTGAAAAAATCGCACGCGAAATTGATGCAGGCAGTGGGAACAGGCAGGCGCTTATCGAGCGCCAGCAGGAAATGCACGAGAAATTTCAGAACGACGGCGGGCTCACCTACAAAAGCCGCACCCGTTCGGCTCTGCTCGGCCTCGGCTTTGAGGAGAGCGACCTTTCTCTTCCCTGCGACCGTCTGAGCGGCGGCCAGCGCTCCAAACTGAGCATGGCAAAGCTCCTCCTGTCTCAGTCCGACCTCCTACTTCTCGACGAGCCGACAAACCACCTCGACATCACCGCCACCGAATGGCTTGAAAGCTTTCTTACGGGCTTTCGCGGATCGGTAATCGTCATATCGCACGACCGCTATTTTCTCGACAGGGTCACCGACAAAACAATGGAGCTCTCAAATATGATGCTTCACTCCTCAAAAGGCGGCTACAGCAGGTATATGGAGCTGCGCGAGGAGCGCATTGAGAGTGAAAGACGCAGGTATGAAAATGATGTTGAAGAGATAAAACGCCTTGAAGCAATGATTGCAAAGCAGGTCGAATTCGGCAGAGAGCGCAACTATATCACAATAGCCAGCAAGCAGAAGGTGATTGACCGCATCAAAGCATCCCTCGTCGTGCCGGAGAAAAATTCGGCAGCCGTCAGAATCAGTTTCGCATCCGTTGCCGAAACGGGCAACGAGGTGCTCAATGTTTACTCTCTCTCAAAATATTTCGGTCCCAAAACCGTTTTTGAAAACGCCTCTTTTCAGATCCGCAAAGGCGACAGAGCGTTTATTTTAGGTCCCAACGGCTGCGGCAAAACAACCCTTCTGCGTATTCTTGTCAGGCAGATTGCTGCCGACGGCGGCTCCTTCAGCTTCGGCGCAAATGTCAGAACCGGTTACTTTGACCAGAGTCTCGAAAATCTCAATAAAGGCAAAACCGTAATTGATGAAATCTGGGACGAGCACAGAAAACTCAACGAAACAACAATAAGAAACTACCTCGCCCTGTTCCTTTTTAAAGGCGATGATGTTTTCAAAAATGTTGACACATTAAGCGGCGGCGAAAAGGCAAAACTCTGCCTTCTTAAACTTATGCTTTCGGGCGCAAACGTCCTGCTGCTCGACGAGCCGACGAACCACCTCGACATCCCGTCAAGAGAGGCGCTTGAAAATGCGATTGCCTCGTTCGACGGCACTGTCATTGCCGTATCGCACGACCGTTATTTTATAAATAAACTCGCCACAAAAATATTCCGCCTGACTCAGACGGGGGTTGAAAAAACAGACGGCACCTATGACGATTATGTCTCCGCCCTTGAGGCAGACCTTGCCAAAGCGGTTCAGGTCAAAAAGGCGGCGCCTAAAATCAATGATTACAAACTGCGAAAAGAACGCGAAAGCGAGATTAACCGCTTAAAAGGCAAAATCAGAAGGGGAGAGGCGAGAATAGACGAACTCGACGGCGAAATATCCGGGCTCAACGCCGTTCTCTCAACTCCCGAAATCTCATCCGATTATGAAAAAATCACCGAATACACTCAAAGAATAAACGCCCTCTCAGCCGAACAGGAGCAGCTTATGTCGGAGTGGGAGGAGTGGAACACACGGCTTTCCGAGCTTACGGAGGAAACAGATGCTTGAGATTAAACCTTACAGCCCGCAATACAAAGAGGATATGCGCAGGGTCTGCCTCAACACCGCCTATGACAGGGCATACGAGCCCGTTGAGCGCAATTACCTCCTCAATTCCTACTGCGATTATTACATCGACAATGAGCCCGAAACCTGCTTTGCCGCCGTTGATGAGAACGGCACGGCTCAGGGCTATATCATCTGCGCCCCCGACTTTAAAAAATTCATAAAACAGGTCAGACCTTATAACGCACAGGCAAAAAAATCGGGCATTGACCACTATTACGAGGGCATTGCCGAACGCCTTGCCCTGCGCTTTTTCAGCCGTCAATACCCCGCTCATTTTCATATTGACATAAACGAGGGCTATCAGGGCGGCGGCACGGGCACACAGCTTGTTCTCACCCTTCTTGAAACGCTTAAAAGCAAAAACGTCAAAGGCGTTATGCTCATTACGGGCTCGGGCAACGAGGGCGCAATAAGATTTTACAAAAGACTTAATTTCAAAACAGTTATCGGCAAAGGTCCCGCGGCGATTATGGGAATGAAACTGAGGTAAGATTATGGTTAAATACGCTGTCATCGGCACAAGCTGGATTACACAGTCCTTCATTGACGGGGCAAAGCTCACGGGCGCAATGCAGCTCGCGGGCGTGTGCTCACGCGATGAAAACAGAGGCAGAGCATTTGCAGAGAAAAACGGAGCGCAAAATGTCTTCACATCCGTTGAGGCGCTTGCAAAATCTGATATTGAAGCGGTTTATATCGCAAGCCCCAACGCCTTTCACGCAAGGCAGACGGAGCTTATGCTTTCATCGGGCAAGCACGTCATCTGCGAAAAGCCCGTAACGGTCACCCCTGCGGAGCTTGAATACCTGCAGGGCGTTGCTGAAAAAAACGGGCTTGTCTATGTTGAAGCAATAATGTATATGTTCAACCCCGTGCGTGATGTTCTGCGAAAAGCCCTTCCGGAAATCGGTATGATTACATCCGCAAACCTCGATTTTTCACAGCTTTCGTCAAAATACCCCGCTTTCAGAAGGGGCGAACTTCCCAACATCTTCAACCCTGAAATGGCAACCGGCTGCCTTGAAGATCTGGGAATCTACTGCGTTTACCCCGCACTCGACCTCTTCGGGGAACCGGCGCAAATCAAAGCGAGCGCATCTTTTATGTCAAGCGGAGCGGACGGCAGCGGCGGAGCGCTTTTTAAATACGACGGTCTGAGCGTCAATCTCACTTACTCAAAGCTCGGTCAGAGCAGGTCGCCGTCGCAGATTTTCGGCGATGAGGGCACAATACTCATTGATTCCGTTTCTCAGCTCACCGGTATTAAAACGGTTTTCAACGACGGCAGCGAAGAAATCCTCTGCGGCGAAGTCCCCAAGGCGCAACTTATGGGCTATGAAGCGGAACGCTTTGCCGACATCATCGAAAACCGCGAAAAGAATAAAGATTTTTACGCCCTTCTTCAGAAATCCGCCCTTGCGACAAGCAGAGCTATGGAAGAAATCCGCACTCAGGCGGGAATAAAATTTGTTTATAAACCGTTAACGGAGGAATAAATATGTTTTCAAAAAAATGCGGTGACACTTATGTTCTCCGCCTTGAAATCGGCGAAGAGATTGTCTCGGCAATCAAAGACTTCTGCATGCGCAACAATCTTTTCTGCGCAGAGGTGTCGGGCATAGGAGCCGTCAGCGAGGCAACTCTCGGCTTTTACAATGTCCGCAGCAAAGAGTATTCAAAAACAGTCATCGAAGGTCCGCTTGAGATGGTCTCCCTCCTCGGCAGCGTCACACAAAAAGACGGCGAGCCCTATCTTCACCTTCACGCCGCCTTTTCCGGCAAAGACTGCAACTGCGTCGGCGGTCACCTCAACTCGGCTGTCATAGGCGTCACCGGTGAAATATTCCTGAGAGAAATCGACGGTCAGATTTGCAGAAAACTGCAGGAAGACATCGGAATAAACATTTTCGATATATGAGTATTCAGAATGATTTAAAAGAATATATGCTCCTTCAGGGCGTCTCCGATGTCGGCTTCTCGGCTCCTTCGGGCGACACTCCCGAAAGTCTGCCTTATGCCGTGACTCTTGTCGTCCGCCTTTCTCAGGCAATAATCGATGAGATTGACGGCGCGCCCACCCACACTTATTTCAACCACTACCGCACGGTCAACGCCTTTATTGACAGGGCGCTTCTTATGTGCGGGCTTTATCTTCAGAAAAACGGTTACAGATACATAACCGTTGCCGCTTCGCAGAGCATCAACACCGACGGCTGGAACTACCGCGGCAGGTTCTCACACAAGCAGGCGGCTGTGCAGGCGGGGCTTGGTTCAATAGGCAGAAATTCGCTGTTCATCCACAAAGATTTCGGCTCTGCCGTCCGTCTGGGAACCCTTTTTACCGACTGCCAGTTTGATGTTGAAAACATCACTCCGGTTGATATGTGCGGCACCTGCTCGCTGTGTGTCGATTCCTGCCCGGCTCACGCAATAAAGGGCGGCAAATGGAGCGAAAACACTGAGCGTGAAGATATTTTCGATGCCGGAAAATGCAGCGAATATATGAAACACGCTTTTCAGAAAATCGGCAGGGGAGCGGTATGCGGAATCTGCATGAGCGTCTGCCCACACAATAAAGGTAAATGATATGACAGGAATAATTGACGTCGGCGGAGGAATGCGCGACATATACGGCAGCGGAGTGCTTGACTACTGCCTTGACAATAAAATAGATTTCGACTATATTCTCGGCATTTCGGCTGGCACCGCAAATCTTTTCACCTACGCCGCCGGTCAGAGAGGGCGCACAAAAAGATTTTATGAGAATTACGCCTTCCGCAAAGAATATATGAGCTTTTCAAACCTCCTCAGGGGCAGAAGCTATTTAGACCTTGACTATATTTACAGCGAGCTGTCAGACGAGGGCGGCGAGGATCCGTTCGACTTTGACAGCTTTGAAAAGTATGAGGGCGACGCCTATATCGCCTGCACCGATGCCGAAACCGGCAGGCAGGTCTATTTTGACAAAAACGCCGTTGAAAAAAACAACCTTACCGCCTTCAAGGCGTCCTGCGCCCTTCCGCTCGTGTGCGGCAGATACAATGTCAACGGAATAGAATGCTTCGACGGCGGAATTTCAAATCCCGTTCCCGTTGAGAAAGCGTTTGAAGACGGCTGCGACAGAGTGGTCGTCATTCTCACACTGCCTGTCAATCACGTTAAACTGCCGGGCAAAAACAGGTTTGCGTCACCTTTTGTCAGAAAAAAATATCCCGGGCTTGTCACTTGCCTTAACGAATATTACCGCAATTACAACGACGGAGTCAGAAAGGCGCTCGCTTATGAAAAGCAAGGCAGGGCGCTTGTGCTGGCGCCGGATGACTGTGCGGGTATGAAAACTCTCACAAGAGATAAAGCCAAAATACAGGCGCTTTACCGCAAGGGCTATAAAGACGCCGAAAAAATAAATGATTTTATACAGGGTGGTTTGTTATGAAAATCAGGTTATGCGCATTTGCCGATGAAGGCGGCACAACTGTTGAAGAGCAGATTGAAGCTCTCAGGGCAAACGGAATAAAACTCGTCGAACTGCGCTCAATAGACGGCAAAAACATTTCAAAAATCAGCGAAGACGAGGCGGCTGTTTATGCAAAAAAATTCCGTGAGGCGGGCATAGAGGTCTGGTCGCTCGGTTCTCCTCTCGCCAAGGTGCATATCTACACCCCAGTCGAAAAAGAAAAGGCAAAGGCAATGCATCTGTGCCGTCTTGCCTCCGTTTTCGGCACAAAAAACATCCGCGCCTTCAGCTACTTCACCCTCTTCCCGTTCAATAAAGAAAAAAGAGTTGTTGAGAAAATTCAGCCGCTGCTGGAGATTCTTGATTACAACGGCATAAACTTTTGCCACGAAAACGACACCCTCCTTTACGGCGGCAGGGCAAAATATCTTGAAAAACTGCTTGCCGCATTTCCCGGTCTCAAAACGATTTACGACCCCGCAAACTTTATCATAAGCGGCGAGTCGCCCGATGTCACCCTCGCCGAATTTGCGCCCTCCGCTTATTATTTTCACATAAAAGACGCAACGGGCAAAAAGGTTATGCCCGCCGGTTACGGCGATGCAAGAATAGATGAACTGATTAAAAGAATCGACCGCGACACCGTCTTTTCAATCGAGCCGCACCTTATGTTCTTCAAAGGCGGAGCGGGTTTTGAAAAATACGATTTCAAAACAAAACGCGGCAGATTCGACTGTGCCGCCGACAGCATAAAAAAACTCCTTGCCGAAAACGGCTGGGCTGAAAAAGACGGTTATTATGAAAAGAACGAAGGGTGATTGAAATGCCTGAAATAAAAAGATATCACGAGATTCCCGGGGCTCTGCACATCGGCTGTGAGGAGCCCTGCGCCTATTTCATCCCGTTTGAAAATGAAGAAAAATCGTCGGGCGGCAGAGAAGATTCCGCTTATTTCACATCACTCTGCGGTCAGTGGAATTTCGCCTTTTTTGAAAACGCCGCACAGCTTGATATTGAAAAAGACGGCTTCCCGTCAACCGTTGACTGCGGCGATATAATCGATGTTCCCGGCAACTGGCAGCTCTGCCTCTGCAGGGGCTATGACGTGCCGAATTACATAAATCAGGATTACCCTTACCCCGTTGATCCTCCGCACATTCCCGATGTCGTTCCCTGCGGCTTTTACCGCAAAAAAACCGTTTTTTGCAAAAAAGAGGGCAAAAAGTATTTTCTTAACTTCGAAGGCGTTTCCTCCTGCTTTTATCTGTGGGTGAACGGCACCTTCGCCGCCTACAGCCAGGTAAGCCACGCCACCGCGACGGTTGATATCACAGACCTCCTTGCCGGCGGCGAAAACACCTTTGAGGTTCTCGTCGTCAAGCACTGCGACGGCTCCTATTTTGAAGATCAGGATTTCTTCCGCCTTTCCGGCATTTTCAGAGAGGTTTATATAGTCGAGAGAGACCCCGTTTATATTAAAGACATCGACCTTGACATAACCGTCGGCGAGGATTTGACATCCGCCTCGCTCAGAGCAATAATAACGGGCGCAGACCGCTTCTCGTTCCGCCTTGTTTCTCCCGACGGCAAAACCGTCTGCGAGGGCGAAAACACCATTGATGAATCAATCGAAAACCCCTTGCTCTGGAATTACGAAACACCGTTCCTTTACAAGCTCTTTATTCACTCGGGCAGCGAGTATATCTGCCTGCCCGTCGGCTTCAAGCGTTTTGAAATAAAGAACAGCGCCGTCCTGTTAAACGGCAGAAAGGTCAAGGCAAAGGGCGTAAACCGCCACGATTTCAACCCCGAAACCGGCTACTGGGTCACTCCCGCGCAGATGCTCCGCGAGCTTTACAGCTTAAAACGCGCAAATGTCAACACAATCAGAACCTCCCATTACCCCAACGACCCCCGCTTCCCGGAGATGTGCGACCGACTCGGCTTTATGGTTGTCGATGAGGCGGATCTCGAAACCCACGGCATGGGCTACAATTTCGGCGACTGGTATTGGGATTACTGGTCACATCTTACCGACAGCCCCGAATATGAGGAGGCGTGCGTTGACAGGGCAAAACTCCTCTATGAGCGCGACAAAAACCACGTCTGCGTCATTATGTGGTCACTCGGCAACGAGTCCGGATGCGGCGAAAATCACCGCAAAATGGCGGCGTATATCCGCTCAAGAAGAAAAGATGCCGTTATCCATTATGAGAACGCGCGGCTCGAATATCAGGAGAGGGTTGGCAGAGATTTCACCGACATCTCCGACGTCGAAAGCCGTATGTATGCGTCACTCGGTTATTTAAAAGAATACCTTGCCGATGATAATCTGAAAAAGCCGTTTTTCTACTGCGAGTATGTTGACAGTATGAGCACGGGCGAAATCGAAAAGCACTGGCAGGGCTTTGAAAACAACGACAAATATTTCGGAGGCTGCGTCTGGGAATACGGCGACCACGCCGTCAACGCCGGCACAAAAGAAAAACCGGCATACCGCTACGGCGGCGATTTCGGCGACTACCCGAATGATAATATTTACTGCCTTGACGGTCTCGTTTACCCCGACCGCACCGAACGCCCCGGCTGGTATGATATGAAAAAGGCATATCAGCCCTTCGACATCACTTTTGAAAACGGAAAAATCACAGTCTTCAACAAGCGCTTTTTCACGGATTTCTCCGATTTGTATATCGCCTGGACCGTTGAGAAAAACGGAGCTGTAACGCTCGAAGGCAAAACGGAAAACACCGCCATTCCTCCGCGCGGCACCGCCGTTTACACCCTTTTTGAAAACACCGCTTCTGACTGCCTCACCACGCTCAATGTCTATGTCAGGCAAAAGCAGGCAACCGAATGGGCGCAGAAAGATTATGAAACGGGCTTCGCGCAGTTTATTCTCTGCGACAAAGCCGTCGGTTACAATCCCGCAGGGGAGCATGCCGTAACATTTGCCGAAACCCGCACCGGTATTGATGTTACCTGCGGAAGTGTCAGATATTCTTTTGACCGCATAACAGGCAGAATCTCGCAGATTTCACTCGGCGGCAAAAACCTTCTCTCCGAGCCGTTCTCGTTTAAGATTATGCGCGCGGCAACCTACAACACAAAGCATTATCTCGACATCTGGTCAAGGGCAAGGTATGAGCATATCGCTCAGAAAACCTACTGTGTTGATGTCGCAAAAGACGGTGAAAACGTCGTCATTTCTTCACGGATTTCCCTTGCCTCTCCCGCAATACCTCCCGCAGTCAGGGCGGATGTCACATACACCTTCTCCCCCGACGGCAGCGTCACCGTCAAAACAGATGCAAAGGTTACGGGCAATGCGCCGCCTCTGCCCCGTTTCGGTCTGTCAATCGTTATGCCCGAAAGCTTTTCGGCGGTCCGCTATCTCGGCTTCGGTCCCGTTGAGAGCTATGCCGAAAGGCACTCGGCAGCCCGTCTCTCCCTTTTTGAGACAACCCCGCAAGCGGATTACGAACATTATATAAAACCGCAGGAGTGCTCATCGCACTATTCAACAAGATTTGCAAGCGTCACCGACGGCAGGCAAGGGCTTGCGTTTTATACTCAGAAGCCCCTGTGCTTCAGGGCGATTCCCTATGACGACTCAACTCTTCACAGCACTCTTCACGACGATGAGCTTCCCGAACTGCACAAAACCTTTGTCTCCCTCGATTATAAAATCCACGCCTCTGTCACCGGTGAGCCGGGCGAATATCCCGAACGTGTCTTCGATGATAAAGAATTTTCCTTCACCGTCCGGATTGTTCCCGTTCTCGGTTGACTTTTAAATGTATAAAAGATATAATATTTTCAATATGTTGTTAAAGGGGAAATAACAATGAAAAAAGCAATATCCGTTCTGCTTTGCCTTGCGTTGCTTGTTTCAACGCTTACAGTTTTCGGCTTTGCAAAAACAGCCGCTCCCGCCGAAGCGCCTGCCGCGGCAGGTGACTCTCCGTCGCCAGCAGTCGAGCAGGAGTATCCCATTGTTTTTGTTACGGGCATCGGTCAGTCCTACAGCTACCTCTATGCAACTCCCGAAGACGCAAAGGCGGATGTCGCCGACAATTCAACCGACAGAGCCATAGCAAAGTGGAATCTTTTCTGCAACGACTTCAGCTTCGCTCTCAAAGATTTCACCACCTATTTTTCAGCCTTGCGTATTGTCGGAACCCTTCTTCTCACAATATTCACGGGTCACAACTTCGTCAGCAAAGACGCCTGCGACGACCTTGTAAAAGAGCTTTTCAGATACAACACCGTTGATGAAAACGGCAACCTGCCCGAAACGGTGATTACCCCCCGCTGCGACTATCCCGTCTCACAGATGACCGAGGAGCAGCGCGACAACTTCTACCGCACAATTCCCTGCGAGGATGTCATAGGCGACATCGGCGAGGATATGCTCTACTGCTTCAATTATTCCGCCTTCTCGTTCACTTACAAAAACTCCGACAACCTCAACAAATTCATAAACGATGTTGTTCTTCCGCAGACAGGCAAAGAAAAGGTCGTCCTTATCCCGATGAGTATGGGCGCCTCCGTTGTCAGCGCCTACCTTCAGGATTACGGCAAAGAAGGCAAGGTTGCAAGAGTGGTCAGCATTGTCGGCGCCTGGTATGGCAGCGATGTTTTTGCAGACCTCGTCGAGCAGAAATATGCCTCTGACGCTCCCGAAAAGCTTTACAACGGCATCGTCGCCGACCTCATCGGCGAGCCCTGGGGCTACCTTGTAAACGGAATTCTCCGCATTTTCCCCAAATCCACTCTCAGAAGCATAATTGACGAGCTTCTCAATTCCGTTGTCGAAAATCTCGTTCTCAAAACCCCGTCTCTTATGGTTATGGTGCCCTATGAGAGGTATCCCGCCGTCAGAGCCGCCCGCCTCGAGGGCAACAAAGACCTCGCCTACGTTATGGAGATTACCGACAAATTCTATGACGCCCAGCGCAACCTCGAAACCTACCTCAAAGAGCTCAATGAGGATTACGGCATAGATTTCTACTACATCGCCGGCTACGGTCTCGAATTCGGCGGCTACAGCAGCGACTATGAATTTTTCAAATTCCTCGAAAGCGCAAACACCACAAACTCCGATGAGATTATCCAGATTAAGTCAACCGCTACGGGCGCCACAAGCGTCACGGCGGGCAAGCAGTTCGATGCTGCCTACCTTTCATCGCACGATGCAAAATACATATCCCCCGACAAATCGGTCGATATTTCAACCTGCTTCTTCCCCGACAGAGTCTGGCTTTTCGACAAGCAGAAACACGAGCTTGAAAACAACAACACCGCTCTCAAACTCGCCTTCGATATAGCCCTCGGCAACGTCACAAGCGCACAGGACTGCGTCGATACCTACCCGCAGTTCAACGATTCCAGAGACCTCAAGAGGTTGAAGAGAAGCTACATCCCGGACCTTGATAACTGGCTTGCAGAAAATACCCCCACAGCCGAACAGCAGCGGCTCATAGATGAAAACACGGCCGCCGTCAACGAGATGATGGGCAAAACAATCAACAACCGCGAACAGGATGACAAGGTTATCGAAAACTACCGCAAAATGCTCGTAACCCTCGGCATTTATGAAGAGGAGGAAGAGAAGGAGGACGGCCTCACGTCATTCTTCAAAGCCCTCAACGATTTCAATGTCAGGGTATTCGGCTTCAAGGGCTTTATTGATATTTTCAAAAGATAAATAAAACACAGCAAAAAACGGGGTTCCCGCTTTAACGACGGGAACCTCTCACTATGTTAAGATTATATTCCAAAGGAGAATAATATGAACTCCGCACTCGAAACACTCATAACAAGAAGAAGCGTGCGCGCCTATGACGGCAGGCAGCCCGATGACGAAACGCTTGACAGAATCGTCGAAGCGGGGCTTTACGCCGCCTCCGGTATGAACTGCCAGGCGACAAAGCTCGTTGTCTGCAAAGATATAAAAACGGTCGAGCTTATGTCAGAGCTCAACGCCGCCGTTCTCGGCACGGATTCCGACCCGTTCTACGGCGCCAAAACCGTCATTGTCGTCTTCGCCGACAGAAACCGCTTCACCGCCGTTGAAGACGGCAGCCTGGTCATGGGCAACCTTATGAACGCCGCCCACGCTCTGGGCGTTGATTCCTGCTGGATTCACCGCGCCAAAGAGGTCTTTGACGGCGAACAGGGCAGGGCGCTCAAGGCAAAATGGGGAATAGGCGACGAATATATGGGAGTAGGCAACTGCATTCTCGGCTATCACGCAGGCGAATACCCCGAAGCAAAAGAGAGAAAGGCAGACAGAGTCGTTAAAATATGAACTTGCAGGAAATCAAAGAAATCTACAATCATTCTCTGAATATTTCGCCCGAAACGGACGGCGATTTTTTCGAGTGTGCGGGCGACCTGCTTGAAACGGATGAAATACAAAGTCTCGGGCAGTATGTTCAGCACGACACAATCAACCGCCTTCAGCACATAACGAGCGTCGCGTTTATGTCCTATACCCTTTGCAAAAAACTCGGGCTCGACTACTTCGTCACCGCAAGGGCGGGGGTTATGCACGACCTTTTCTATTATGACTGGCACGAGAAGCACGGCGGCCACCGCCTTCACGGCTACCGCCATCCCGGTTTCGCCGTCAGAAACGCAAAGGAGCTGTGCGGCTCAATCGACAGAAAAACGGAGAATATCATAAAACGCCATATGTGGCCGCTCACTCCCACTCCTCCCAGATACAAAGAAGGCTTTATAGTCTGCTTTGCCGACAAATACTGTGCCGCAACAGAACTTATAACCTGCCACAAAAACAAGAAACAACGGTAATTATTTATGCTTAAAGAAACCATTTTAAGGTATATCCTCTATTTCTTCTTTTACAGCGCTGTGGGCTGGCTGGCCGAATCCTGTTACTGCTCTGTGCGCCCGCGCAAATGGGTCAACAGGGGCTTTCTCACAGGACCGCTGTGCCCGATTTACGGCACGGGAACGCTCGTCTTTCTCATCTTCGTCTCACCAATCAAAGAAAAGCTTTCTCTCCCCGCCACAATAGCGGGCAGAGAAATCGACCTCGCAATAATTGCCGTGTTTTTCGCGGGTCTTGTTATGGCGGATATTGTCGAGTTTTCGGTAAGTCTTATTATGGAAAAAATGTTCCACGCCCGCTGGTGGGACTACTCCGGCAACTTCCTCAACATCCAGGGCAGAATCTGCTTCAAGCACTCGATTTACTGGGGAATCGCAACCGTCGGCTTCCTTTATGTGATTCATCCCTTCGTCAACAGGTATTTCAGCAGAATACCGCTTGATGTTGTCGAAATCGCTCTTGCCGTCATTCTCGTCATTTTCGTAATAGATGTTTTCGATGCTGTCCGCAAGGCGATGGATGTCCGCGCCCTTATCGACAAAATCAAAAAATTCAGGTCAGACCTCGCCGCACAGTTCGGCTCAACCTTTGACGACATCCTCTCAATGGGCGAGGATGAATTCCGCGAATTCTCCAAAAAGGCGTCAAAATACAAAAACGATGTCACCGACCGCATAGCCGAAATCCGCGAGAGCTTTGAAATTCTTTCAAAGGGCTACGTTTCAAAGGATTACAGGCAAAAGGGCAAATACAACCGTATGTTTATCGAGTTCCCGATGATTAAAGCGGCCGCACGCGCCCAGATTGACAATCTTGAAATAAACATCGAAAAAATCAAGAACAAAATCAAAAGCACAATCGGCAAAGACAGCTGATTTATTACAAATATGTGAATTTTGCGAAAACCCCTTGATTTTTGCAAAAAAAGTATTACAATACAAATTGGCACTCGAAAGGTGTGAGTGCTAATTTGTATTTTACTTTTACCGGAAAACCGGAATCATAAACAGCAAGGAGTGTTTATTATGAGAAAAAAACAGTTCAAGGCGGAGTCCAAAAAGCTTCTCGATATGATGATAAACTCCATTTACACACATAAGGAAATTTTCCTTCGCGAGCTTATCTCAAACGCAAGCGATGCCCTCGACAAGCAGTATTACAACTCGCTCGGCGAAGATACAGGTTTGTCAAGAAACGAATACATCATCCGCATCGAGCCCGACAAAGCGGCGCGCACGCTTAAAATAATCGACAACGGCTGCGGTATGACGGAGGAGGAGCTCGAAACAAACCTCGGCACAATAGCAAAGAGCGGCTCCCTCGATTTCAAAAACGACAATGACGAGAAAAAGACCGACATCGAAATTATCGGTCAGTTCGGCGTTGGCTTTTATTCTGCGTTTATGGTCAGCGACAAGGTGGTTGTTGAGAGCAGGGCAAACGGCAGCGATCAGGCATACCGCTGGTCTTCAAACGGCGCCGACGGCTATTATATCGAAAAATGCGACACCCCGGCAGAGCACGGCACCGTCATCACCCTTTACCTCAAGCCGGACGCCGAAGGGGAGGAATACAGCGAATTTCTCGAGGAATACGAGCTTACAAGTCTTGTCAAAAAATATTCCGACTACATCCGCTACCCCATTATGATGAACTGCGAAACCCGTGTTCCCAAAGAGAAGGCGGAGGGCGAAGAAGACAAGCCCACCGAGTATGAAACCGTTATGGAGGACCGCCGCCTCAACAGTATGGTCCCCATCTGGCGCAAAAACAAAAACGAGGTCACCGAAGAGGAATACAACGGCTTCTATACCGAAAAATACTACGATTATGAAGCCCCGCTCAAGGTCATCCACACAAAGAACGAGGGCGTTCCCGCATACGATTCGTTAATCTATGTTCCCGCCCACGCTCCCATGAATTACTATTCAAAAGATTATGAGAAGGGTCTTGCCCTCTACTCAAACGGCGTTATGATTACCGAAAAATGCGCCGAGCTTCTGCCCGATTACTTCAACTTTGCAAAAGGTCTCGTTGACAGCCCCGACCTTTCGCTCAACATTTCGCGCGAGCTTCTTCAGCACGACCGCCAGCTTAAAATAATCGCCAAAAACATCGAGAAAAAGATTAAGTCCGAGCTCGAAAAACTCCTCAAAGACGACCGTGAAAAATACGAGAAATTCTTTGAAGCGTTCGGCATGCAGTTAAAATACGGCATTTACAGCACCTACGGCATGGCAAAGGAGAACCTGCAGAATCTTCTGATTTTCAAATCAACAAACGAAGAAAAATACGTAACCCTCAAGGAGTATGAGGACCGTATGGCGGAGAGCCAGAAGGGCATTTACTACGCCTGCGGCGAAACAGTCGCAAAAATCAAAATGCTTCCGCAGGTTGAAGCAGTCATAAACGCAGGTATGGAAGTGCTGATGCTCACAAACGACATCGACGAGTTCACCTTCAAAATGATGCGCGACTATGACGGCAAACAGTTCATCAACGTCTGCACAGACAGTCTCGACATCGGCACCGATGAAGACAAGCAGGCGCTCGAGCAGAAGAACACCGATGAAAAAGACCTTCTCGATTTCATAAAAGAAACCCTGGGCGACAAGGTAGTTGCCGTCAAATTCTCAAACCGCCTCGGCAGCCACCCGGTCTGCCTTACAAGCGGCAGCGAAATCACCACCGAGATGGAAAGAGTTCTGAACGCTCAGCCGATTTCCGAAAAAATCAAGGCGCAGCTCACTCTTGAAATCAATTCAGAGCATGCAATCGCCTCAAAGCTTGCCGACCTTTATGAAAACGATAAAGAAAAGGTCAAAAAATACGCAAATCTCCTCTACAGCTCCGCCTGCCTCATCAGCGGAATCCCCGTCGAAGATCCTTCCGCCATGAGCGACCTCATCTGCGAGCTGATGGTTTAACTCAACAATCATCAAAGCACCCGCAAGGGTGCTTTTTCTTTGTGTGTTGACGAATTTTCATTATATAGTATAATTACAGTATATTCCGCAGACGAAATAAAGAACGGCTCAGATTTCATTTCACTGAACACCGGAGGTCACAATGACATTTTTAAGCATTTTTTCGGCGGTATTTGTCTTTTTCGCATCCCTTTTTAATTCAGCGCTTCCCGCACCCGCACCCGAACTCCCCGCAGATTGCGACGAGGTCTCCACGCCTCTGGGCGGCGGCTGCGATCCCTGGTTTTACGAGCACGGCGGCAGATACTATTACTGCTATTCACTTGGCAACGGCGTCGGCGTCAAGTGCGCCGACAGTTTGGCGGAGCTCTTTGACTCTGAGGGCAGGCGCGTCTATACGGCACCCGGCGGCTGCGAATATTCCTCCGATTACTGGGCGCCCGAGCTCCATTATCTCGACGGCAGATGGTATATCTATGTTTGCGCCGATGACGGAGCAAACGAGCACCACAGAATGTTCGTCCTCTCCTGCGACACGCCCGACGGTGATTATAAAATGGAGGGCAAAATCGCCGACTCAACCGACAGATGGGCGATTGACGGCACCGTGCTCGAATATAAAGACGAGCTCTGGCTTATCTGGTCCGGCTGGGAGGGTGAAACCGACGGCGGTCAGAATCTTTACATAGCCCACATGAGTGACCCTCTGCATATAGATGGTGAGCGTGTGCGGATTTCAACCCCGACCTTCTCCTGGGAAAAAAAGGGTATGCCGGTTAACGAAGGTCCTGCCGTTCTTTACCACGGTGACAGCATCTTTCTTATCTATTCCGCAAGCGGAAGCTGGACGGATGATTACTGCCTCGGAATGCTTACCCTTGTCGGTAACCCCGGCAGCAGCGCCGGCTGGGTTAAAAGCCCGCTCCCCGTTCTGAAAAAAGCGGAAACCGCCTACGGTCCCGGGCACTGCAGCTTTGTCAGGAGCGGTAATGTTGATTATATTGTTTACCACGCAAATCTTGAATCCGGCACGGGCTGGAACGCGCGCAGCGTCCGCCTTGCACCTTTTGCATATCGCTTCGGCCTGCCTGTTTTCGGCTCTCCTGCAAAGCAGGGCGATTCAATTAAAATCGCACGGTAATCACTCGACACAAAGCGGGCATTTTGTTCTTGATATTTGCCGCCTTATGCGTTAAAATAAATCTGTTGACTTATTCATTTTACGGAGGATTTTCAAGTGAAATCAGATGTAATTCACGTTACAAACGCAGGCGTCGGCATAGCCGATGCAAAAAAACAAACCGAGGCGGTTGCCGCTTTCAAATCCCTTTCAAAAAAAGATTCCATCCACCTTCTTCTTCTCACCGAAGAAATGATGGGTATGCTCACGGCCCTTACCGGCGAGCGTGAAGCGGATTTCTGGATTGAGGATGAAAACGGCTGCTTTATGCTTCACCTTCGCACCGAAACCGCAATGAACGCAGATATGCGCGCAAAGCTTCTCTCCGCCTCAACAAGCGGCTCAAATGTTGCCGCAAAAGGCGTCCTGGGCAAAATCCGCGACATATTCGACCGCATCGTGGAGCCCACGGATGAAAACCTTCCCGGCGGCTTCTCGGCGGGCTGGAATTTCAGCGAGAGCGGTCAGACCGTCAACGTCTGGTCTTTAAGCACCTTCAAGGCAAACGCCCCGCGTGATGACAAAGAAGAGTGGGACGAACTCGAAAAATCGGTTATTGCCAACATCGCCGATGAAATTGCAATCGGCATTTCGGGCAAAACGGTTGAAATGATTGTTTACAAAAAAATATAAACGGAGGATTCTGAAATGACAATCAATAAATCAAAAAACGGCTCAGCCGTAACCTTCGCCGTCTCAGGCCGCCTCGACACCGTTACGGCGCCCGAACTTGAAAGCGTAATCAAAACAGAACTTGACGGAGTAACCGAACTCGTTTTCGATTTTTCCGGGCTTGATTATATCTCATCCGCAGGTCTTCGTATTCTTCTCACCGCGCAAAAAAAGATGAACTCGCAGGGCACAATGAAGGTTACCGGCGCAAACGAGATTGTTCTTGAAATATTCGATGTAACCGGCTTTTCCGACATCCTTACAATAGAATAATAAAAACAAAACAGCCCTCTCGGCAAGAGAGGGCATATTTTTTTGCTGTTCTTCACAATATAATATTCTTATCTCGCCAGAATACCGTCAATCACCCTGACGCTTTCGTCTTCAAGCTCCGCTCTGTAATAGCAGTGGATGTAATAAAAAGTCTGCCTGCTTTTCACAACAAAAGACCTTCCGTGCATTTTTACGTTCTGTGCCTCGTATGAGTATTCAAACCCGTTTGCAGTGAAGGCGCCGACCTTCTGCGTTATAAACCCGATATTTCTGAAATTGAATTCCTTCATAAGTTCCGCTGTCTTTTTACACATGCTTCTGGCAACACCCTTCCGGTTTGCAAGGGCGGCGGCAACCGCGCCGTATTGCCTGAACGCCACCGAAACGGTTATGTGCCTTTCCGGGTCGTTTATGCACAAATCGGGTATTCTGCCGTAAAAATTCATACCGCTTTTTTCCTGCTCGTTTCTTTCAATAAAACCGTCGGGGTATGTTATTTTCAGCTCGTCATTTATTATAACCGTGTTCAAAATCTCGCCTCCGCGTTATTCTTCCTCACCGCCTACAATTATTCTTTTTGAAAGCTCGGCGCAGTAATCCGCCATCTCTTCGGGAGATTCAATCATCCCTCTCCTGAACCATTCAACAATCACTTTTTTCAGCGCCGATTCCGTTGCAAGAACGTTGTAAACGCCGAATTTTCCGTCTGCAGGCATAAGACTGTCAAGCACCGTTCCGCCGCCCATCAGCACATAAACAATCTGTTTCGAGCCAAAAAGCAGCTTTGACCTTTCGGGATTCTGTTTTATTGAGTTAAAAACATCGAGCAGCAGCGTTCTGCCGTCGCCGTCATACCTCTCGCCCGAGAAGAATCCGGTGAGCTCCGAAATAACGTTTTTGCCGAATTCCTTTACAACTTCCTCTTTGTTTTCAAAATTGCTGTAAAATGCCGTTCTCGAAACGCCCGCTTTTTTTGCTATGTCGGTAACCGTTATTTTTTCATACGGTTTTTCGGCAAACAAAAGCACAAGAGCGGTAACTATGCTCTCTCTCGTCAGCTTTTTCGACTGCTCGTTTGAGAGCTTGAACAACTCCGCATTTGTAAGTTTTCTGACGGATTCCATATAATCACCCTTTCAGTCGAGGTTACAACTGTAATGTCATTTTGATTATATATTTTTTATTCCCGTTTGTCAATAAAAAACTCCGTTTGCCCTGACAAACGGAGTGAAGAATTATAACGAATCCGAAACATAAACAACCGCAACGCTCAGAACAGTAAGAACGGCAAGCAGCGCGGCGATTTTCAGGTGCTTTTTCCTCTGAAAATGTATTGTGGCAATAAACTCGCGCATAAAAGCGTTTATCCAGAAATACGCCTTTGTCCTGCTGCCGATACCTTCGGCTTTGATTCCCTGCCGCGCCGCAGTAAGCCCGGAGCGGAACACGTGGTAATTCGTTGTCGAAAATGCGATTCTGATATCATCTTTTCCCGCATTTTCTTTGATAAGCTCAGATGAATACCTGAAGTTTTCATCTGTGTCTGCCGACCTGTCCTCAACGAGAATCGATTTTTCGTCAATGCCCCGACTCAGCAGATAGTTCTTTATTGCCTGCGCTTCAGGCATAACCTCGTCGGCTCCCTGACCGCCCGACGGCACAAAAACAATGTTCTTGCCCGTTTTCTCCTTCTGCATTTTTGCAAATTCAACGGCTCTGTCCGCCCTGCCTATGAGCAGGTTTGTAAGACTGCCGTCTTTTCTTATTTTGCAGCCGAGAATGATTATGTAATCCTTGTCGGGTGCCGGTATCCGTCTTGCCGCCTTTATACTCTCAATAATTGTGCCCAGCAGTATGCACTCCGTGTAGGCAATAACCGCCGTAACAATGTTTTCAACCGCTTTTTCAATGTGAACGGCAGGTGCAAGCTCGTTGTAGATATTTATGTTTGTCTTATACCTCAAAAACCAGTCAAGCATTTCGGGAAAGAATGAGCCCGCACACAGCAGAACGCCGAGAAAAACGCCCAGCATATTCCTGAAATTAATGCCTTCTTTGCGCATAAGATTTATGTTGCTCAGCGCCACAAGAACCGAAACAACAACCGCAACAGGCAGAAGAACAAAGGTGAAGCTGCCCGAAGAGTTAAGAGCGTCGCGGATGGAATCGATTAATCCCGGGTAATCCATCCTTATATGTTTGAAAATCTGAACAGCGAGCAAAAGCGAGAAAAATATGACAAGCGCAAGGTTGCTGACATTTTCATATCTGTAAAGCCCGAGACTGAGTCCCGCACGGTATTTCTTTATAAGATAAAGCAAAATCACCGCAAGCCAGATAACAATGCAAACAGGTATAACATAATCGCCGTTGCAGCGCCCGAAAAAATGGTTTTCGGTTATTATCCCGAAACGGTGAACATACACCATAACAAGGAACGAAAGGTCGCCGGGCTCTTTTACGGTTATGTAATCCCTTCCGCGCTCAACAGACCTGACAGTTACAATCAGCTGCCCGTCCCTGACTTCTTTGCCAACCGGTTCGACTTTTCCGTTTTCAATCTCCACCGTCAGCTCGTCAACACCGTAACTGCCGGTGTTAAACGCATAAACCCCGGTATCGCCTTTGAAAACAATAAATACAAAACAGAACGCCGCAAGAATGATTCCCACGGCTATGCAAAACTTTCCGGACATTTTCTTCTCCGTCTCACTCCAGTTCAATTTCAAGGTATGCAACCTGCTTTCTCTTGTGTGTGTAGGTGGCATAAAGCTTGTTGCCCCTCGCCGCAATAAACGGGTATGAAAACTCGCCGAAGCCCGGTTCGGGGTTGAACATTTCGGTAAAATGCTTCCCGTTGTCGGTCGAAACGCTCAGAACAAGCGGGTGTCGGATTCCCCAGTTCACATCAACGGGGTTGTATATCAGCCACAGCCTGCCGTCCCGGTCTTTGGTGCAGTCGATTCCGCTGTTGTTGTTCGGCAGTCTCGTGCGGTATGGCTTGCACCATGTCACGCCGTAATCATCCGAATCACTGCGGTAAACTGCGCCCGAGTCTGAGCGCATGAAGCAGTGAACGTTACCGTTACCGCTCTCCCACAAAGCCGGCTGAATGAGCCATACGCGCCTGCCTTTGTATTTCGGAACCTGCATAAGCTCACACGCCTTCCAGGTAAGACCGTCGTCTTCGGAGCGGTCGATAAAGCACCTGGCAAAGCCCCTCTCCGTTGAGGCGGGAGCAAGAAGAACACCGTTTGAAAGCTTCAGGCAGTTGTTCTTTACGGGTCCTCTTCCGTCGGATGTGTCGCCCTCAACAAGCAGAGCAGGGGAGCTCCACGTTTTTCCGCCGTCTTTGCTTATAACATACTTCGTCACCCAGTCCTCTATCTCACATCCGTATTTGTAGTAGAGTATTATTTCGCCGTTCTCCCGGCCGTAAAGCACGGGGTTCCAGTGCGGAACATCATCTTTTTCGCTTACAATAACGGGTTTGCTCCACACGCCCTTAACGCTCCTTGTTGAAACATAAATCTCAACATCGGCGCTTTTTTCACGCCTTCCGCCGAACCACGCAGCAATAACCCTGCCGTCATCAAGCGGCAGAACCGTCGATGCATGACACGCAGGCGTCACAGCATCCTTTTCAAAAATATACTCTTTTTTAATGCTTTTAATCATAACGAACCCCCGCTGTTCCTTGTTATATAAAATACCCGATTTGCCTGTCTTTTTAAAACCAAAAAACCATCTGCAAATGTTTTTTAAGATTTTTTAAAAGATGATACTTTAAACAGTATTATTATAAAAAGATAATACCATAAAAGCCCTGCCGTTTTCAACCGCAAATATCATCCGCCCGTTTTCATAATTATCTGTATCTCCCCTCAACCCGAGGGGAACGCCGTCCGGCGTTCCGCATAGCCTACACTTATAGAAGCACTTTTCAACAGCCGATGTGCAATGCGAGAAATAACACGAGGGTTTTATAACAAATATACCGGAAAAACAGTAATGCTTTCGGATGCACCGCAGGACGAATATGCTGAAAGAGCACAGAAATATTGGGACAAGTATTATGCCGAAAAAAATGCCTCAAAGAAAAATTACTCAACGGAAGAACTCGCATCAGCAGAAAACCCAAATTATTTGAATAAGTTATTGAATAATGAAGAAGAAAGCGATAAGATAGAAAAGAAATCAACTTTACTGCCGATAAATATTCAACTGTTTGCAAGAAAATCGGAAGACTATCCGACTGTTGAACTGCCAAAAGAAGAATATGCTCATATAATGTCGGAAATTGCAACGAATTTAACAGAAGAACAAAAAGGCAAGAAGGTATTTCGTAAAGCAATCGGCGATAAAATATATACTCTTGAAAATAATGGTTTCGGACATTATAGAGTTATAGGAGTTAAGAAAAATGTATAATCTAACAGAGCAGATAATAAAGAAATGTCAGAAATCAGCAATAACAGATAAACTTGTTGAATTGCTAAAAAAAATATCAACAGACGAGGAGTTTATACTTGGAACGATAGTATATGCAGAAAACGAAGAGGAACAACAACAGATAATTGATTATATTGAAAACGGTGAAGATGTATCATACGAAAATATTGTTTTGTTTTCGCTTTATCTTGAAAATAAAAGAAAAGGCATTATGCAATAAAACATAATATATCAACACTCTGCATTGCAGGGTGTTTTTTTATACCCGAAAGGCAGAGTTATGGCAGACGACATTGAAATCGAGGATGACCTGACGGAATTTACTAAGAACTTAAATCATTCGGTAACACCTGCATTTATAACCGGACTATGCGTTCAGTTTTCATTCCTTAGATATCAAATTTTACTGTCAGATTACAAATTCCATAATCTGTCATTCTGAGCCGTAGGCGAAGAATCTCTTACTGCATCCTCCTTTGACGGGGGCGGCTCGCCACCGGGCGAGACATAATGACTCCAACTCTGTCTGACACCTGAAAATAATAAAACATTAATTTTCCCTTGACAAATAAAAAATACCGTGTATAATGTATAAGCAATCACATATCGCGGAGTAGAGCAGTTCGGTAGCTCGTCGGGCTCATAACCCGGAGGTCGCAGGTTCAAATCCTGCCTCCGCAACCATAATCCTACTCTAATTTTGATAGAATTAGGGTAGGATTTTTCTTTCCCTTATATATCAAGGGTTTCGGGACTTTTTGACAAGTGAACAACAGGTAAAAATGCCTCTCCGGAGCACTTCCGAAGGGGCGTTTTTTGCGTTTTCAGGCATTTTTTCAGTTTTGCTCAAAACAAATCGTTCAATTTGAGGGGTATCGTTCATTTTGAGTAGAAATCGTTCAATTTGTGATTTTTCCTTATTTTTCAAGGCTTTTGGATCTTGTGCTGTCAAAATGATGTGAAGTACCGCGTGATTTGATTAAAAAACAATCATAAATCAGGATCTTAGCATCATAAAAATGTTGTAGGTTTGATTCTCTGCACTTCAAAGACATTCCTGCTATAATTTTAATAGAATTAAGATATGTTACTCATTCCTTATATATCAAGATTTCGGGACATTAACTATAACTAAAAAATGCCTCTCCGGGAAGTTTCCGAAGGGGCTTTTTTCGCGTTTTCTGACTTGTTTTCAATTGTACTCAGAACAAATCGTTCATTTATATGGGGTATCGTTCACTTATGAGAGAAATCGTTCATTTATGATAGAACACAATAACAGAGGCACATAGTCAAAAGACCATGTGCCAAAGGTGTAGGTTCTCACCCTAAAAGAGAAAGAACCTTTGCACCTGCAGCAGTGACAACTTTCACAATGTCCGCTGCTGTTTCCAGGTACTTCAGGGCAGTCCTGACCTTAAAGATCATAGCTCTACCTCCTTTCCAGCACAAGGCTAAAAAATATTAATAGTAGAGTTATACTGCCCAACACATATTTATTATAGCATTGTTTTGCCTATTATGCAATTGTTTATAGCTCTGCATCAACAAAAAAATCATTTAGAGTTTTGTATGCAACAATAAATTTTTCAAGTAATTGATCTGTTATTTCCCAATCATCTGGACAATTCTTATTATTTAAAGCATCATAATGGTCCGCATCGGTTCTTCCTGCATTTAAATCTTTCATGCAAGTAATAAACCTCGCTTTATCTATACCTGCTCTTTTTAATGGTTCACCCAGTTTACTCCAATTATCAGCAATGATATCTTTAATTGAAGAAAAATACATTTCAAATTTTTTATGATCAAACACTTCAGACCATCTGCATGTATCAATGCTTATACCATATGACTTTACATGCTTTTTTATAATAGGCTTTCTTTCATTATCCGGATAATGCTGGTAAAAACTTTTAATGTATTCTTTTAATTTTCTTTCACATTCAGCAACTTTGTCTTGAACATACCTGCGGCGCTCATCATTATTCATATCTTTGGGATCTTTCTCGTTTGACTGACAAATAAATTCTCGTATAGCCTCAATGGTAAAAGAAATATAATTTGTTGTGCTATCAAATTCTATTAGACCATATTTTACTAAATGGTCAATAAGATAAACATTTGTTTTATCAATTTTACGATTTGATTCAGGAGCTATTGCAATTTTTTTCAACATATTGTATTCGTCTGGATATGTTTCAACATGTTGAAGTATTGTTTCAAACAAGGCAATTCCGGAGGAAGATCTCTTAAAACTTTCAACTAAGCCATCAAAGGTAGGTATAGATACCTGATATATCTCACCGAGTCTTCTGTATTGTTTAACATTATCAAAGACATATGAGCAAAACTGTCTTATAGCATAAGGTTGGCCTCCAAAGGCCCTGTTTATGGCTACATAAACATTGTCAAAAGCAATGTTACTGTAACCACCGAGAGTGTTTATCATTTCTTTTGTTTGGTCATCGGTAAAAGTTGGTAAATAGGTTTTGTCATAACCTGAACAATCATGTATTCTCTCATACATAGGGTTATCACAAGTTTGTCCTTTAAAAACAATATTGCCTTTTTCATTAATTGTTGAGTTCACTCCGCAAACAATTATGGAACATCCAGAATCACGAAGTGCTCCCCAAAAACCTTTATAAGAATCTAAATTTTGCCACATGATTGTAGAAGCTGTGTTATAGGTGATTAATTCAATTTCATCTATAGCAATAACAAAGTTTTGCTCATTCCTTGTATATAGTTTCACATCTTCAACAAAGCAAGCGGTAGGACGTTTGCTATAATCGCTTTCTGAACTGTTGGGTTTTGCTCTTTCTTCAAACTGTGCACGTGTTTCATTGTCCCTTTGTTCTATTCCTTTAGTTATACAATTAATCTTGAAAGCAATATCATATAGTGCAGTTTTCCAAGAATCCAGATTCTCTAATTCAGATCTTGACTCTATGAACACATATTTTATTTCACTTGTATCAAGCCTTCGCATTACGGCTTTAAGGACTGATGACTTTCCGCTTCTTCGTAATCCGAAAACACCTGAATGCTTGTTTTCTTTACAACGTTGAACAATAGAATCTGCTATTTTCCCTCTGTCGCCAAAAAGAAGATTATCGTCTTCAATTGGTGATTTTTCTCCTAGCATATTGTTTTCAAAAAAATACTCTTCAAAGCGGCTAAGAATAAGTATCTTTAATTCTTCAGTAGTTTGGTTGCTTATTATCTCTTCAAAAGAAAAAGGTATGACGGCAGCGTCGGTTCCGCCTTTGATTTTGTCAATTTCTTGCTTAAGCGTTCTTGCGTTGCTAATTAAAATATAAAAATTAACTAACGGTCTGCGGTCTGCTATTTCTCTTCGCTGTCGAATAAAACGATTAACTTTTAAAGTATTATGTTGCCAATCTCTGTTTTTAAAATAAGAAAAAACAACTAAGAATTCGTATTTTCCTCGTATAAACTGTTTAGTAAATTCAGTTGCACCAAAAAGGCAAAAAGGAAAATAGTTTCCTCCTCCCATATCATGATTATTAATATAGGTCACATAAAAAAGATTCTTTAATTTTTCTAGAACAATTTGTTCTTTAGAATTTAACACGGAGATTATCTTCTCATGTGTAATGTTTTTTGAATAGCCATCTTTATAAAAATCAATTAACGGTTCATTTTTAATGTTTGTTGACTCTTTTTCTATAGTTGTTTTTTGTGTTGATTTAGGAGAAGATATGGTATTTTCTACAAGGTCTTTTTTCTCAGAAATAAAGGTAACATTTCTAGCTTTAAGTCTTCCGTCGTCTTGCAACAATGGTTCAAAATCTACAACATCTCCTTCGTAGAAATCATATGTGTCAGCATTATTTGAAAGGCAACTACCATCAAAATAGTATTCTTTACCATCCTCTCCAGAGATGAAACCAAATTCACGATGGTTTGTTTTGTGTTCTATTATTGTCTTTATTGTTCCAAGCATTGGTTTAATCCTCCAAAACATTATTTGTGTTGAGTCAACTAATCAACATTTAGGTTATCGAATACTCTGGACTGTTGTAAAAAGGAATCTGGAATATGCAAAAAATCCAGCGGAACGGATAAAATATCCGTTGTGATGCTCATGGGAATTAAGGATATTAGAATTAATAATAATTGCTTTAGGAGGTTAGGTTGTTCCCACATTTGGGGTGTGTCTTCAACAAAAGCAACCTAACTTTAATCAGAATTATAAGTTTTTGAAAAAGCCTAATGACTGATCATCCAAAGTTCCTATAAGAAGCCCTCTGTCGAGAAGCATGTTTTTGTTTTCGCAGGAAGTCTCCGGCAATAAAGCACAGTTGTGGCAAGCTGCCAAATTACATCCGTCTTGACCTTGCCCGGGACTCTGAATGCAGACAGGATCTGCCGCACACCATTCTGCCTCTGTGATTGCACGAGTAATTATGCTTTCGATGAACCCGGCTTTTCCTTGTCTTACAAGACCGCCGAGAGAGCCTTCCGAATCACCCGAAGCAGTGTAAATCAGAATACCCGTCATTTCGGGCGAATAATCTTCAATATGTTTAGGACAATAAATTTTTTCGCGAATAGAAGCATTTGAATATCCGCTTTCATTTGCCAATGCCGTAATTAAACAATGAGCAAATGTGT
>JAEEGL016233212.1_pt1 | contig 27726 bp, 23 predicted proteins | sample 9134231 | NCBI WGS metagenome assembly JAEEGL01 (sample SAMN16246548, study PRJNA631951) | gut metagenome | biome: gut microbiome; feature: rumen; material: fiber-attached | host: Bos | place: Iran: Karaj | collected 2018-10
CATATCATCAGGTCGCGGGCGTCGAGGGTGCGCTCCACGCCGTCGAGGGTGACGAACTTGGTGCCCTGCGGCAGGCGCTTCACGATGACGTGGCCGCCGGCAATCTGGTCGGCGTCAAAGGCGTGCAGCGGCTGGCCCACCTCCATCATGACGAAGTTGGTTACGTCGACCACGTTGTTGATGGGTCGCAGGCCCACGGTGCGCAGGCGGTTCTGCAGCCACTCGGGGCTCTCCGCCACCTTCACGTTGCGCAGCGTGATGCCGGTATAGCGCGGGCAGAGGTCGGGCTCCTCGACAGTGACACGGATAGGAGTCTGATTATTCTGAGGATTCAGATTATTCTGAACTTCCGGCCACTTTATCTTCAGCTGTTTTCCTTCGCGGGTATTGCGGACAGCCACCACGTCGCGGGCCACGCCGATGTGCGAGATGGCATCCATGCGGTTGGCGGTGATGGCCACCTCGAAGAGGTAGTCGTCCTGCACGTGGAAGTACTCTTTGGCGGGCATTCCCACGGGGGCGTCGTCGGGCAGCACCATGATGCCGGCGTGGTCGGTGCCGAGCTGCAGCTCGTCGGCAGCGCAGAGCATACCCTCGCTGACGGCGCCACGCAGCTTGCCTTTCTTAATCTCGTAGTATTCGGTGTCTGACGTGTATATCTTGGTACCAATCTGTGCGCACACCACCTTCTGTCCAGCAGCCACGTTGGGGGCGCCACAGACGATATTCAGCGGCGTACCCGTGCCCACGTCGACAGTGGTAAGGTGCAGATGGTCACTGTCGGGGTGCGGCTCACAGGTCAGCACCTGTGCAATCACCACGTGCTCCAGACCGCCCTTGATGGTCTCCACTTTCTCCATGCTGTCGACTTCAAGACCGCTGAAAGTCAGCAAATCATCCAATTCCTGAGGGGTAACACCCTCCAAATCCACATACTGTTTAAGCCAATCGAAAGAAATATTCATATTCTTGTGTGTTTATTTATCCATATAAAACTTGTCAAAATAGCGCTGCAACTGCTGAGGGTCGGTCTGGTAGATGTTTTTGTCGTAGTAGTAGTCGGCCATCACCTCGTAGAGGCGGCATAGTTCCCTCAATCCTGCACGGTCCTTGTGTGCATCGATGGTCAGCGACACCAGTTCTAAAGCACGGTCGGCAGCACGATGGCACTGCTCCTCGTTGCCTTTGCTGCGCCAACGGTTGGCACGCGACACCTCGCTGCCGATATTGAGCATCTGCTCCCCCAGCGACATCTGTGCCCAACGGCCGTTAGCCAAGTCCTTATGTTGGAACTCCATCGTCACGGCAGCAGGTAGTTTACAGTGTCTATTATCCTCTGCCGCGTGTCGACATCCTGCACATCACGACTACGGTTTCCCTGTCCTGGACGGATATTTATCATCGAGTCAAATTCCACGAAATCGTCACCTTCCATCTCTGGATAAAGGTTGATGCCCCACAGGTCATACTGCGACGAACCCTGTGCCAGCAGTGCCTGTTCAATATCAGCGTGCAATTCAGCATCCACGCCAATCACTTTCCGCTCAATATCCACCACAGCCTTCACCATGTCGCCGAAATAATTAGGCATCATGGTATTCAGTATCTTTCTGTCTGTCGGACGGTCAATTATTTGCATAACTCGAACCTTTTTATCTTTAAAGTTTTCGAACTGCAAAATTAAGTTTTTTTTTTCAACCGGCAAAGATCTTTTTTCCGACACACGCGAATACGGCGAGCCGGGAAAGGTTCAGAAATTATAACTTATCCTCAAGGTCAGGCCGTCGCTGTTATCAAAGTGAGTGTCGAGGTGCGTGGGGGCCGGCGCGGTGGTAGGGACTCCGGCACCGTCGAGACGTTCATAGTGCCGGTCGGTGACAAGGTGCCTAGGTTGGAGGGTGTATTCCAGCTCGAAGTCGAGGTGGCTATACCGCAGTCCCACTCCGAAGGCCAGAAACCAACCTTGTCGGTCGAAGTGCGTAGTGCACCACTCGCGCTCGGTGCCCGGGGTGAGGCCTAGCGAGTTCGGCACATTATTGACAACCGTCTCACGGAAATACTCCCCTTTGATGCGCGTCAGGGCCGCCACATATCCGAAGCGTGCCGAAACCATCGGCACCACGTCCCACAGTTGAGCCTCTGCCCAGTCGGAAAACAGGTATTTGACGTTGAGGATAACAGGGAGGTTCAGGGTGGTCTGGCGGTCATAGGTCTGCCACTCGGTTACCGTGAAGAGGCCGTCCGACGAGGTGTGTGTCGGTTTTTCCCATGTGTTGAAGATACCAGTATGCGAATAGTCGTGCAACATCAGCCCCGCTGAGATGCCAAACTCCCATCCGCTCGTCAGGCGGTAATGGTAGCCCACCGAGAGTTCTGTGCCGAAAGTGTGGCGGTAGGCGGTGCCGTAGGGGTTCATCTCGTTGTCGCCGACAGCCATTGTGCTGAAGTCGACCAAGTCTTCCCTCAACGAGACCGTGATGCCGCGTGATTGGGCGCCCGCCGCCATAGTAGCTAACACACAAGTCAAAAGAATGATGTCTTTCTTCATTTCGTTATGCAATTAAAGTTCAGCGTCAGAACCCCGGCATCTGTCGGATGGTCAATTATTTGCATAGTTCAAGCCTTTTATATCGTTGCAAAAATCAATCTGCAAAAATACTAATAATTATAAAACTGACAAAATTTTTTACAGCTTCAGAATCCCGGCAGGTTCATCCAGAGTGTGGGGAGCATGAGGAGGAAGCCGAGGACGATGAGGGCGAGGATAAACTTCCAAGCCCACTTAAGCCAGGTGCCGTAAGGAATGCGGGCGATACCGAGCACACCTATCAGCACGCCACTGGTGGGGGTAAGCATGTTGGTGAAACCATCGCCAAACTGGAAGGCTAGCACGGTGGTCTGGCGTGACACTTCTATCTGGTCGGCGAATTGGGTCATGATGGGCATCGTCAATGCCGCCTTGGCTGACCCACTGGGCATCACAACGTTGAGTAGCGTCTGGAATACATACATCACTCCCAGTGAAGCCATCTCTCCAAGCTCACCCAACGAACGTGTCAGACCATAAAGGATGGTATCGATAACATGGCCGTCCCTGAGAATGAAGATGATGCCACTGGCCAACCCCACCACCAAGGCGGCGGAGAGGATATCTTTGCAGCCAGCAAGAAACAATTTTGAAATATCGTCGGCACTCTGTTTGTCAACCACGCCACTCACTATTCCCATTGCCAGGAAGAGGGCAGAAATCTCGGTGATATACCAACCCCAGGCCAGTACACCGACAACAAGTGCCACAATGGTGAGGAGGAGCACAATGAGGATAATGGCGTGGCGGAGCGTGAGGGTCGACTGCTCATAAGATTCCGCACGTTCGCGCCAATAATTGTCGAGCTTATAAACAGGACTCCTCTCGGGCTTTGCCTTCACCCTGTGTGCATACCACAACACAAAGGCGATACCCACCACCGTCAGTACTATCCAGCAGAAAATCCTGTATTCGAGCCCGGAAAACAACGGCAGTCCTGCAATTCCTTGTGCAATACCGATGGTGAAAGGATTGAGCATAGCTCCTGCAAAACCCACGTGAGCTGCCACATAACACATGCATACACCCACAATAGAGTCATATCCCATCTGGATGGCTAGCGGGATGAAGACCACCACGAAGGCTATCGTCTCCTCGCTCATGCCGAACACAGCACCAAACAGGCTGAACAGGAGCATAACCATTGTGATGATAATATTGTCCACTCCTAGTTTCCTGATGAGTTTATACTTTCCCAGATGTCTGATTTTTCGAAGGAAAGCCATCACTCCCACATCGATGGCGTGACTGTTGTTGAGAATCCAGAAAGCTCCGCCCACCATCAAGATAAAGACGATGATGTCGGCCTTGTCAACAAAGCCATTGAAGAGAGCAGAGAAAATCTGCCAGGTTTGAGGCGCCGATTCCACCCTGTGGAAAGAGCCGTTCACCACCACCTCACTATCATTACCGTTCACATTGACTTTCTCCCTGGTAAATTCTCCAGCAGGCACCACCCACGTAAGTACAGCCGCCAGCACAATAAGTGCAAAAACTATTGTAAAAGTATGCGGTATCCGTTTCATATCACTTCAAAAAAAGCCTCCTTCTTCGGGAGGCTTTGTACCGCATATCAGAGTCGAACTGATGATCTTCTGCGTGAGAGGCAGATGTCCTGGACCACTAGACGAATGCGGCAGTTTTTTTATATCTAACACCCTTGAGGCGGGCGGATTTCTCTTTCGAAATCGGGTGCAAAAGTACAAAGATTTTTTTTAATGACAAAATTTTTTTAGAAAAATCTTTCTACCATATTCATTTATAGTGTATTATTTTTTAATAACACACCCTGTTTCTCTTGTTCTCTATGATAAAGAAGTACTTGACAAGAGTATTTTTCGGCTATCCAATGAGCTGTTTTTTCAGCACAGTAGACAGAACGATGCTGTCCCCCAGTACAACCAAAGGCAACCTGTAAGTTAGTGAAATGGCGCTCAATATATTTTTCAACACTCTGGGCGACAAGCTCCTTGACATGGGAAAGGAACTGATCGACAGCCTCTTCTTTCTCCAGAAAATCAATGACAGGACGGTCCTTCCCGGTATAGCATTGGTATTCCGGATATCGACCCGGATTTGGAAGGGCACGGCAGTCGAAGATAAATCCACCGCCGTTGCCGGAGGGGTCGGCGGGGAGGCCTTGTTTGTAACTGAAGCTAAGGATGGTGACAGTAAGAGGAGAATCTTGCGTATCTAGGGAATTCGCTATATTACTCGTTTTTGTGTATCTGTCTTGAACCGCTTGAACTATTTTAGTGATTTCAGGAAGGGTGGAAAACAATGTAGGATGGTTCTCGAGGAGACTTCTCAGATTGTTGATGGCCAAAGGGATGGATTGAATGAAATAATCCTTGCGTTCAAAAAGTCCCCGGTATCCGTAGGCACCGAGAGCCTGGAGGATGCGTACAAGAACAAAACCCCAGAAAAGATCAAGCCAACACTTGCGTCCATCGCCACAAAGGCCACGGACATCCAAGTAATGGTTGAGTAGTTCGAGCCGGATAGCTTCCGGAAGGTCGCTCTTGGCACTATAGAGGAGCGAAGCCACATCGTATTGTGCAGCACCTCTCCTACCCCCTTGATAGTCTATATAGAACAAGGTATTGTCGACTACCATGATGTTGCGACTCTGAAAGTCGCGGTAGAGGAAGAAGTTGCTATCAGCCTCCAGTAGGAAGTCGGTGAGACTGGAGAAATCGTCCTCCAGCCGTTGCTCGTTGAATGGGATGTGTGCGAGCTTGAGAAAATGGTATTTGAAATAGTTAAGGTCCCAAAGGATAGACTGTCGATCAAAGTCGCTGCGAGGATAGGCGACGGAGAAGTCCATGTCAGCACCTGCCTGCTGGATGGCGGCAAGGTCGGCAAGGGCCTGGCGGTAGAAGGATAGCATCTCGGCATCGAATCCGCCACCCTTGCGTTTCTTCTCGTGCAGGAGCCCATAGAGGGTCTGGTCGCCGAGGTCCTGCTGAAGGTAGCAGCGGTGGGATGGATCGACGGCATAGAGCTCAGGGACATGTATTCCTTTGGCATGTAGGTGACGACTGAAGAGGAAGAAAGCCTCGTTCTCTCGGATATCATCGTTGATGCAGCCGATGACAGAAGACATGTTGTCATGAGCCGTCATGCGGTAGTAACGACGTGACGATCCATTGGCACCCAGAGCCAGGCATTCAGTGCAGGGAACACCCGCCCAGTGGGCAAAGAGACGTTTAAGTTCCTCTTCCATGGTCTATGCTTCTTCTTCCTCAACGGCGGCGGCAGCTTCCTGCTGTTGACGCACTTCGTCGAGCATACGGCACTTGCCTGTGAAGACGGCACCAGGCTCGATGGAGAGCTTGTTGATGAGGATGTCGCCTTTGACACGAGCTGTGGCGTTTAGAGAGAGAAGCTCTTTAACAGAGAGGTTGCCGTTGACGGTGCCAATGATATTAGCATTGACGCATAGGATGTTGCCGTTGACAACACCGCTGTCGCCGACAACGAGTTTTCCGTTGAGCTGAATGTTACCCTCGAGGGTTCCGTCGAGCCGGAAGTCGCCAGAAGCGGTGATGTCGCCCTTAATGATTGTACCGGCAGTAATGATGTTGATCGAATTGCTTTCTACTTCCATTGTTCTAGCCATTTTTTCGTTGGTGTTAATGATTAATATTGATTATTATTTTTTCTTGTCAAGATAATATTTTTTGAAGAAGGGCATGTATGCCGCAGGATCTTTGCGATTATAGAATGTAGCGTAGTTCTGTGTAGTGATGGGGAATTCCACATGGTCGCTGTCGGCATACTGGTGCAGAGGACTCTCATCCTGCTGGAGGTGACGCCAGTAGTTGACGGCATCATCATCATTGACGAATCGATGGATGGTGATAATCTGAGTGCTGTCGGTGAAAAGTGCCGCGTTGACTTTAAAGCCAGAGTTGGCATAGTATTTATTGTTGAATTCCACAATCTTGTATTGTAGCTCCGTGGCCTTGATGGTGCGGTCGTTGATGATAATAACTATGAAATGCTGCTGGTTCTCACGGTAGCGGTAGACCTGGGATTCCGGTGGGAGTATGTCGTCCTCATCAATAATTCCATCCTGAGTATTTTTAGTGTTCTCCGCGGGACGGGCAACCTCTTCCGTCATTGTAGTACCAGGGCTGGCGGCGCGTGGGTGGTCTGCGATCTCTTCGTTGAGGAAGCCTAGAGAGTCGTTGAGAAGAAGGTCGAGCTGGGCTTTAGCCAGCGGCTGGATACTGTCTTTGACGGGAAGTGCCGCCAAGGGACGTAGGACGGCGACGGCATCAGTACGCAGCCCCTTACGGGCAAGGGAGAGAGCTTTCCAGTATCGGAACTTGTTGAGCATAGGATTGCCCGGGTAGTTTTCTTCAGCACGGTCGGCTACGGCGATGGCTGCGGTGTAGCGTCCGTCAGCGAAGTGGGTGTAGAGCTCTTCATAGTCGGCTTCAACGACACGTTCGCGCCGTATAAGTTCCTTGTAATATTCGTTGTCGCGAATAAGATTGGCAAAGTCGCAGTCGGGGAATCCCATGAGTACCATATCGCGGTAATAGTTGGCTTGTGGGGTATTACCTTGTCGGTCGTAGATACGGTAGAGCATATAGAAGGCCTGGACAATCTCAGGATGAGTGGTGTAGTCGGAAGCGAGCCTATGATAACACTCGAGAGCACGGGGAATGTTATGGATACCGTCGTAGAAGATATATCCTGCACCGAGAAGCGAGAGCGAAGTGAGGGAGTCTATGGAATCAAACTGTCTTGGTGTAGATGGGAGGTCCTTGAGGTAGTAGGCAGGACTGTGAGGGTCATCGGGTTTACCATATTTAGAGCCGGAGGTGGCCAAGGGCGCCGTAGTGCTGTCGGAGGCGGTGGAGTCACTATCATCTTCTATGTCGTCTTCCTCGTCAGGCATGAGTATGGACATCATATTCTTGTTGGAAACAACCCAAAGGTCTTCCAGGACACGCATACCCCAGCGTTGGCGGAATGTCTCTTTGCCTTTCTGTACGGTCTGTGGGTTGTAGAAATACCAATCGCCTGAAAGGGTGTTCTGCTGAGCACGTGCATCGTTGAGAATCTCATCCAAGAGTTCGCGTTCACGGGCTTCCGCCTCCCGTTTCTTGAGAGCCTCTATCATGTCGTTTATCCGACTCATGCGTTCTGATTCCGGCAAAGAGGCAAAAGCCTTCAGGCTGTCGCACCGTTCGTAGACACGGGTGAAAGAGACGAGTTCCGTAAGCATATCGTAACGACGGCGGATGGCAGAATAATTGGGGTAGTCAGTATTTATGTTCTGTATGGCGGTGTCGTAGTAAAGCTGAGACCTGTCATAGTCTTCGAAGACATCATAGAGCACTTCGGCCATACGAAGCGCCGACTGTGCTTTCTGCGCTTTGTTGACGGTGGCGGCAGCAACACTGAGGCGATAGTTATCGCATGCTTTCTGTGGTTGTTTGACACCAAGGTACATCTCACCTTTGGCAAAATAGATTTGGTCTATGTATTCCTCGTTTTTCTTGTCTGAGAGCATTCTGTCAAGCTGGCGAGCGAGTTTGACGGTATCGGCATGCTCAAGGTCGGCGCAGGAGGCTTCTCCAAGTTTAGCGTTGAACTCCATGACATAGGGAGGATTGCAGGAGAGCACCTCGCCATAGTATTTGGCAGCGACAGCACGCTTGTCAAGTTGACGGTATATCTGCGCCATGAGAAAATAGAGACGTGCGCGCGTATAGCTGTCGGAGGAGGCATCAATGGCCAGATGGATATATTCGACAGCCTTCTTGAATTTCTCCTGTGGAACCGTAGCCTCGACCATGGCGAGGTAGAGCTTGTCGCGCTGACTGCGGGAGAAGTTGCCTTTGTCGAGGTTACGCACCAGTTGGTCGAGTGTGGCTTCAGCATCGGAGTATTGCTTCTCCATGGTCTGACAGCGAGCCATAAGGATAGCCCCCTCGTCACCCGCCCGCGTACCTGCAAACTGGCTGACGAGAATGCTGCAGGTATTGGTGGTTGACACATAGTCGTGCTTGTAGAATGTGGCATAGGCTGTCATGAGGTAGCACTCTTTTATGTAAGGGACATGCTCCTCTCCTTTGACGAAGATGCTGTGCTTTTTGATTCCTTTGACACCTTTTTCGATAGCACGGTCGAATTCGGGGTTTAAACTACGGGCCAATTCGTCGGTGCCAATATTTTCGACAGGTATAAGCTGTGTATAGTCATCGACGGCCTGTTTCCTAAGTTTCTGTTTACCAGCCTTGAGACTTTCGTTGCCATTCCACCAGACATTATAATGACAGGTAATGTTGTGGTACTGAATATTGACCCACTTGGCTTTCTGGGTAGAACAGGAGACTGATAATAAAAGGATTGAAAAGATAAAAAGGGTCAGATAGGTGACAGGCATAATGCGCTCACCTTTCGAACCTATAAAACCTTTATGTCCTTTCAAAAAACCCATAATATTACACGTTGAATCTGAAGTGCATGATGTCACCGTCTTGAACGACGTAGTCTTTGCCTTCTACGGCTATCTTACCTGCCTCGCGGCACTTGGCCTCAGAACCCAAAGAGACATAGTCGTCGTACTTGATGACTTCAGCACGTATAAAGCCTCGCTCGAAGTCGGAGTGGATAATTCCCGCTGTCTGAGGTGCTTTCATCCCTTTCTTGAAAGTCCATGCACGGCATTCTTTAGGCCCTGCCGTGAGGAAGGTCTGCAGACCGAGGAGACGGTATGCCGCCTTGATAAGACGGTTGACACCGCTCTCTTTCAGACCGAGGTCCTCAAGGAACATCTGCTTTTCTTCATAAGACTCCAGTTCGGCAATATCAGCTTCAATGCCAGCACCTATAAGGAGCACTTCGGCTTGTTCATCTTTGACAGCCTGACACACCGCTTCGGAATATTTGTTGCCATTCACTACCGAGGCCTCGTCGACATTACAGACATAGATGACCGGCTTGGTAGTCAGGAGCATCAGGTCTTTTGCCACCTCAGCCTGGTTTTCGTCAAGCTGTACAGTTCGGGCACTCTTGCCGGAAAGCAGGGCTGCTTTGTAAAGATCCATAACCTCGACAAGTTTCTTGGCGCGAGCATCACCTCCAGCTTTACCTTTCTTGACCTCCTTATCATAGCGGTTCTCTATGGTTTCCAGGTCTTTGAACTGCAACTCAAGATCGATGGTGAGTTTGTCGCGTACCGGATCGACAGAGCCGTCCACATGAGTGATATTGTCGTCGTCAAAGCAGCGCAATACATGGATGATTGCATCGCAGTTGCGAATGTCAGCCAAGAATTTGTTGCCAAGCCCCTCCCCTTTCGAAGCCCCTTTCACCAGACCTGCGATGTCGACAATCTCAACAGTGGCAGGGACTACCGACGCAGGATGTTCTATCTCGACCAGTTTGGCTAACCTCTCGTCGGGGACGGTGATGACTCCGACATTGGGTTCGATGGTGCAGAACGGGAAGTTGGCTGCCTGGGCCTTGGCATTGCTCAAGCAGTTAAACAGTGTCGACTTACCCACATTGGGAAGTCCTACGATTCCACATTGCAGGCTCATAATTCTTTTTCTATTAGGTATTGGTTACGTGTAGTGGAGTTCCGGCAGATCAGTTCGCCCAAAAAACCGGCGAGGAAAAGCATCACACCAAGGACAAGGAAAAGCATGGAGAGGTAGAACCACACGCTGTTGGTGAGGGCTATATGACCACCCAGACGCATAATAAGGACTACTATCAAGGAAATGAAGCCAAAGAGTCCCGAAACGGTACCGACAGCGCCAAAGAAGTGCATAGGCTGTTTCCCAAACTTGGACATAAACATGATGGACATAAGGTCGAGGTAACCATTGATGAAGCGGCTCATTCCAAACTTAGTGACGCCAAACTCACGTTTGCGGTGCTGCACCACCTTCTCTCCTATTTTGCTGAAGCCTGCCCATTTGGCGATGACTGGTATAAAACGATGCATCTCGCCATATACCTCAATACTCTTCACCACATCGCGACGGTAGGCCTTAAGACCACAATTGAAGTCGTGAAGATGTATGCCGCTCATGCGACGAGTGGTCCAGTTGAAGAATTTCGATGGAATGTTTTTAGCCAACTTGGAGTCGTAGCGCTTCTTCTTCCAACCGCTGACAAGGTCGTATTTCTCTTCCTTGATCATGTGATAGAGTTCGGGCACTTCGTCAGGGCTGTCCTGAAGGTCGGCATCCATTGTGATAACAACATCACCTTGGGCTGCAGCGAACCCAGTGTTAAGAGCTGCCGATTTTCCGTAGTTACGACGAAACTTGATGCCACGATAGCAAGGATTGGCAGCATGGAGTTTCTCTACTGCCTGCCAGGTGCCGTCTTTACTGCCGTCGTCGACAATGATGACCTCGTAACTGAAGCCCTTCTCATTCATCACCCTGTCTATCCATTCTGCCAGATGAGGCAACGACTCGTCCTCGTTATATGAAGGTACAATGATTGAAATATCCATATATCTGTTTTATAGTTTTAAAGTTTATTATCAATGTTTTTTGTTTCTAAAGTTTATTACAGCACCCTTTTCAGTCTTGAGAACAAGTGCCGAGATAAAGGCTCCAAAACCGCCGAGAACAGCCATTTTGACAGCTGTCCAGATACCCCATAACGCCGACCAATAGTGGGCTGGATATTCTGAAAAAGCTCCCGAAGCTTTCATCGTATCAGTAAATAGTTCTATCTGTCCCGGCATCACAAATCCGGCCACAAAAATAAAAATACCATACAATAGGCTTGCCTCGATGGCTGTGCCGATGCCGAAGAGCATCAGTTCCTTCATAGTGGCTTTTCTTTCAGGCAACGCATTGCGGTATAGCATAGTGAAGAGGAACACCGAAAGTAGCAGGATACCGTCGCTAAGATAGGTCTCTGGATTGTCGGCGGGGTTATGCATAAGCCAGCGTACCAGGAGGAAAAGCACCAGCATCAGACCCGTCAACAACCCGCAGCGGAGGTAGGCCTTGCGGTAGTTGCCATGGATGGTGGAGTTGTATCTGTGGAAAAATTTCATCTTACATTTCTTTCTAATTCACGTCTGATCATTGACTTCAATTCGAGAGCCTTCTTGCTGACGGCATTCTTTTTCTCCGGCTTGTAAAAATCCCCGTAGCGTACGGATCCAAGGCTGATTTTTGGATCGGAGAGGGTCCCCTTGACATCGACACCTATCTTGGCTATAAGTGGGTTTTTGAGAAGTTCGATATGGTAGTTGCAGAGGTTGTCGAGGGTGTGGACACCGGAGATACAGAAACTGTATTTGTTCATGTTCAGCAGGAAGGGATAAACCTCTATTTCCTTGCGGAAGCAGGTCATTTCGACACTCAGGCTGTCGATCTTTATTTTGTTATCCTTGTCTTTCCATTTCTTGAGGCCGATGAGGCGTGCAATATTGGCGAGGGACTTGTCTTCCATTACGGTTAGATTCTCTCCACTGATGGCTGCAGAGCCAAGGAGAGAACTCATTTTAGGATGGTAGAAGGCATCAAGGAAGGACTCGCCAGCCAAATGGAAGTTGGCATTGCCGTCGAAGGCTTTAAGCATGGGAACAAGAGTATCGACACATGGAATCATGTCAAGGAGCTCGTCAATCTGGATATCAAGGAGATGGAAATCAATGGAAGCAAAGAGGTTGTTGGGGCGAGGAGATTTGTAGATGGCCGTAAGTTGCATTCGTGCCGCCTTGCAGACGAAACCCATCTGGTCGAGCACGGCCACCCCGTCTTTAACCGTGAGCTCGCCCGAGAGGTCATGAAGGTCGTTACCGAAGGCAAGGCTACGTTTTATCTGGGTACGGAGTGTTAAATCCACATTCCGGGGCACGATGAATGGATTAGCCTCGGGAGGCACCGTATCCTCTATCCGCATTGCCTCCAGGCTGTCGGTGTTGCTGCCTGCACCACTGAAGAGTCCCATCATTTGGTCCACATCAGCATATTCCGAAGTAAGGTTCAGATAACCCTTCAACATCGACTTCCCTGCCAACCATTGTTCCAGGTCTTCCACCTGCCCAAATAAGTCCAGGTCGGTATGACCCAGCTTAACCTGAGCCGAAAGTATCTCGCACAGCTCTGGTTTATAGTCCACTTCCAGTTCCGTGAGACGCAAGGCTTCTGGAAGTTGCGGGGTGAAAAGGGTGGCGTTATATGTAGAAAATGTGAAGACAGAACTAGCTAGCGGATTAGAGGTCTCTGAATCGAAGCCGAGGACACCATTGACGTTCACGCTGCCAGTCGACAGAATTGTAGAGTCCATCAATGCCTCGGTCTCACCGATAGTCAATTCGCAATCGGCCTCAATGTTATGTTTCAGGAAATTATTGACTCCCAAGCTGATGTCAAGATTGTCACTCTTACTGTCCAGCTTCATAGTGCCTTTCTCCAGCTTAATGTTGCCTTGACCTTTTCCTGTGATGTGGACATCGGCAAGCCTGTTCTTATGCACTTTGGCCGGGATAGAAACGACGACATCCATTCCTGGTACTACGGTATGCATTCCATTATAGTCCACGTCAACCTCCTTCATACTCATATCGGCATTTGCCAACATCTTCTCGTAATTCTGTGTCCGCAAGTCATCCCATGCAAAACGAGCTTTGGCATTGACCGAGACATCGCCCTCGGCACTGATGTCCATTCCGTCAGGAAGCACGGGGTCGAGGTCATGCAGAGGCAGTGTCCCCGTCAGGGTAGCATCCACCAGCATCTTTCCTAGCAAATCGTTGACTTGCCCCGACAAAAGCAGACGGCTGTCCTTGGTTCGGGCCTGCAGCCTGGATACCTTGGCCATTGATATGCCTTTATCATTCATATCCAAATGTGCCACAAAATCACCCGACATGGTAGAGAATCTGTAGGGCACTACCGACGGCCAGTAGCAGCTCCCTTCTTCGAGACGCAGGGTGGCATCCACCACAGGAAGCGCACCGTTGCCCAATGGGCCTTTTGCCGTAGCCTTCAGCTGCACTTTTCCTTTGGCCTCCATCCCTTTTCGGAAAGAAGCGTATGCATCGGGAATGAACGCCAGCACCTCGTCAAGCCTCCATGGCTCTGTACTGCTCATGTGGAGGTCGACATCCATGGGTGTCCCCATCGCGACTTCACCACCCAGACTGAGACCGACATCAGCGATGTCGACAGTCGTCTCGTGCAAGGTGAGCTTCTGTGAACTGAAGCTGTAATGGAAGGGTATAGTGGTCTGTAACAGAGGTACGTTAGATGACTGTAGCGCGTCGTTTACCATCGGCTTGCTGTCCATATCAAAGGTGCCGTTATCCACCTTCAGTGCCAACCTCCCTTCGGCCGAACTGATACCCATACCACCATCCACGCGAAGCGAAAGGCCGTCAAGTACCGTGGCTAGAGTGGGGTTCCCCAGAGTGTCTGTGACGGTGATGGCAAGTCGCTCTCCGTCAATGAAAGTCTCTGCATCTATTTTTACGCCTCGGTTGTCCACATCAGCTCCAATCTGCATACGTTTGACGGCAGCAGCGAGAAGTGGGTACCCTGCCGTGTCCTTCGTCCCCATGCTCACTTCCTGGCAGTTGGCACGTATGTGTGCCTTAATGTCGTCACCCTTGATCCGGCCGTTCAACGACAACGCCAACCCCTGCAGCTCGGCATCGATGCCGTCCCGCTCGTCTCTCAGACGTGCCGTGAGATTCTTGACCTCCACCTCTTCGAGGTCGACAAGCTCGAGGGGCTCGCCCTCTTCGGTAGTATCTTTGCTTGGGGGAATGATATCGAAATTGCAACGTCCTTCCTTATCGATGTACAAGTTCGCCACCGAGTTGTCCATCTCTATCTGATGTACAATAATCTTATTATGCCTCACATAGGCCATAAGATCAATACCTATCGTAATGTCGCCGATATAAGCAAGCGTGTCGTTCGGGGCACCGTCCATCCTGTTGATGAGGGTGACATTCTTTATTTTCAACCCTGCATCCGGGAAAGTGGAGATAAGGGTAAAGTCAACATATTCGAAATGTGCATCACAATTCAAGAAATTGCCGGCCAAACGATTGACAAGTTTGGTAAGCTGCGACGGAGTGAAGACAACCCACATGGCCAGACCAATGAGCAACACCACCAAGCCCAGCAGCGAGCCCAGCGTTATCCACGTAATCTTCCAGCCTTTCTTAATCTTCATCGCTACACCCTACATTAAAAAATTCTACACTCTACATTCTACATTAAAAAATTCTACATTCTCCATTCTCCACTCTACATTCTACATTAAAAACTCTCCACCCTACATTCTATTAAGCATCCATGTTCGTCCGAAAATATCTTCCCATCGCATCGATCCTAAAGAAATCTCTTTGATATAATACACCTTGGGAACCGCCTGGTTCTCATTCTCCCCTCGGAAAACGCAGGTCAACTCGTTTCTGTCTAGCGTCCATTCGAAAGTAAGGTTGCTCTCCTCCTCAGAGATATCCTCGCTCTCGTCCCATGTCACGCCGCTACCGTTACTGTTGAAACGCCAGTATTCCTGCGTCCCCGTCACCACCCAGCGTCCCGTCAGGTCGTTGGGGTTCACCTCCAGCACAGGATCATCTGTACAGCCGCCCAACACCAGCCAACCTGCCGAAAGCATGAACATCACTATTATTCTATAACCAAACTTCTTTAACATCTAAAACTCTTATCTCTTATCTTTATATATTTCCTTAACTCTTATCTCTTATCTTTTAACTTTATATATCTCCTTCAACCCTCTGCCTTCGCCGTCATAGTCCATCCCATAGCCCACAATGAAATCCTCCCCGATCTCCATCCCCACATAGTCCACCTCGAAGCCGCCACGGAAACACTCGGGCTTCATCAGCAGCGTGCACACACGCACACTGCGGGGACCTAGGGTCTTCAACACACGAAGCATCTCCCCCATCGACACACCGGTATCCACAACATCCTCCACCACAATCACATCACGTCCTTTCACCTTGGTCGGAAACGGCAGTTCACCTTGCACCCTCCCTGTCGTCTGCATCCCCTCATACGAAGTGTACTTCACGAACTCCACTTCACACTCCACCTTCAGACGGCGCACAAGATCGGAAGCAAACATGAAACTCCCGGTCAGCACTGGACACAGCAGAGGGCGTCTCCCCGCATAGTCAGCGTCGATACGCCCGGCCAGCCTTCCCACCGCCGCAGCAAGTTCGACCTCGGTGATATACACCTCAAAATCCCTGTCCTTAATCTTCATTCTACATTAAAAATTCTACACTCTACATTCTACACTCCACACTCATTCCCCCCCGTCCATCACCAGCCGTAGACCGTAATACTCACATCTTCCCGACGGCAAATACCATCCCCTGTCGTACACCGTACATGTAGGCGAAGTACTGTTATAATGTCCCCCTCGGAGAACCTTGTTCTCCCCATCTCGTGGACCGCGGGGATTCTCCTGTGGAGCCTCGCTGTACGCCTCCACCCAGTCCTGACACCATTCAGACACATTGCCGCTCATATCATACAGACCATACCCGTTGGGCAGAAGCCGTCCCACTGGATGAGTCGTGCGCCCGCTGTTGGTACAATACCAGCAGAACTTATCCAACTGTCCCCGTTCACATCCTGCAAAAGGACTCCTGCCTCCTCCCCTGGCGGCATACTCCCATTCCGCCTCCGTGGGCAGACGGAACCTCCGTCCTGTCATCTGACTGAGCATAATCGCAAAACGCTGCGCATCCTCCCACGAAACATTCTCCACCGGCAGACTGTCGCTGGCGGTAAACTTCGATGGATTCTCACCCATCACCGCCACCCACAAACCCTGCGTCACCTCATAGCGCCCGATATAGTAATCGCCCACCGTCACCCGGTGCTCCGGCCTCGAAGACTCATAGGTCAACTTCACCCCCTTCGGCGTCGCGTCGTTGCCCATCGTGAACGTGCCGCCCTTCACCCACACCATCTCCACCACCACACCGTCGGCCACCTGAACAGCGACCACGCTGTCACGCGACTGCGCATGCAGCCTCATAGGCCCCATAAGCCCCATAAGCCCTATAAGCCCTATAAGCGTCCTTCTCATTCGCCGTGATCCTTGCTCCACTGCTCTGGATTCTTGCGCCAGGCCGAGAGACTCTCGAAATCCTCCGGACGCACATACTCCTTCTCGTGAGCCACCTTGATAAGCGTGTCGTAGTCGGTGAGCGTCATCAGCTCCACCTTCTCCTTCTCAAAATTGTCGGCAGCCACCTGCAGCCCGTAGGTGAAGATCGCAGCCATACCCTTCACCACACAACCCTTCTCGCGCAACGCCTTCACAGCAATCAGCGAACTCTTGCCCGTCGACACCAGATCCTCTATCACCACCACCGACTGACCCTCATGGATCTCACCCTCTATCTGGTTCGTCAGACCGTGGCTCTTGCTCTCCGAGCGGACATACACAAAAGGCTTCCCCAGCTCCTGTGCCACCAACGCACCCTGGGCAATGCCCCCAGTCGCCACCCCCGCAATCACATCCACATCGCCCCACGTCTCGTTCACAATCTCCACAAAACGCTGGCGGATAAAAGTGCGAATCTCTGGATACGACAAAGTAACCCTGTTGTCGCAATAAATGGGCGATTTACGCCCCGATGCCCACGTGAAAGGATGCTCGTTATTCAGCTTTACCGCTTTCACTGTCAATAAAAAATCTGCCGTCTTAGCGGCCATGTCCTTGTTTGTAATCATGCTGCAAAAATACACTTTTTTTTTAATATAGTAAAAAAAAATTATTTACACCCACATCCTCCCCTCCTACCCCTATCTTCCTCACGACTTCCATCTTGAATTATTTTTGTTAAAATTTTATTAAAATTAAAAAAAATCTTATATTTGTACACCCGTTTTTTAAACAGAAAAATATAAAATTATCTAAATATGAAGAAAATAGCATTATCACTCCTCGCGCTTGCAACGCCAATTTTGTCTTTTGCCCAAGAAGCAAAGCACCGTGGCGGAGAAGCCAATCTTACAATGCCGGATAAATTTGCCGACGACCCCCAGACCTCCATTCTCTATTGGGGTTTCGCCGTTGTCGTCCTCGGCCTCCTGTTTGGTTTTTGGCAATTCAGCAAGATTCGCAAACTCCGTGCCCACAAGTCCATGCTTGAAATAGGCAACGTCATTTTCAAAACCTGCTCCACCTACCTCAAACAGCAGGGTAAGTTCCTCTTCCTCCTCTTCCTCATTATCGGCGCCGCCATCGCTCTCTACTTCGGTGCCCTTGAAGGCAAGAGCATCAAAGCCGTGATTCTCATCCTCGGATGGACCGTCATCGGTATCCTCGGCTCTTACGGCGTCGCCTGGTTCGGTGTCCGCATGAACACCTTCGCCAATGCCCGCATGGCTTTTGCCAGCCTGCGCCGCCGTCCCCTCGACCTGCTCAACATCCCGCTGCGCGCCGGCATGTCCATCGGCATCGTGCTCATCTGCATCGAGCTCGTCCTCATGCTCATCATCCTGCTGATGATGCCTGGCCATCTCGCTGGCTCTTGCTTCATCGGCTTCGCCATCGGTGAATCCCTAGGCGCCTCCGCCCTCCGCATCGCTGGCGGTATCTTCACCAAGATTGCCGACATCGGAAGCGACCTCATGAAAGTGGTCTTCAAAATCGGTGAAGACGATCCCCGCAACCCCGGCGTCATCGCTGACTGCACCGGCGACAATGCCGGCGACTCCATCGGACCTACCGCCGACGGTTTCGAAACCTACGGCGTCACCGGCGTTGCCCTCGTCTCCTTCATCCTCGTGGCTGTCCCTGCCGAATACCAGATTCCCATGCTCGTGTGGATTTTCGTCATGCGCATCCTCGGCATCGTGGCCTCTGTCCTCGCGTACTATATTAATAATGCAATTTCTACTTCCAAATACAAAAACTCCGATGACCTCGACTTTGAGAAACCCCTGACTTCACTCGTTTGGATTACCTCCATCCTTTCCATCATCGGTACCTTCTGTGCATCCTACTTCCTCCTCCACAACGCCCTCCCCGGTCAGGCCTGGCTCGCACTTGCCATCATCATCTCCTGCGGCACCCTCGGCGCTGCCCTTATTCCCGAACTCACCAAAATCTTCACCTCTCCCAAGTCCAAACATGTCGACGAAGTGGTCTCCGCCTCTAAACAGGGCGGCGCCTCACTCAACATCCTCTCCGGCCTCGTCTCCGGCAACTTCTCCGGCTTCTGGACAGGCATGGTCTTCTTCGTACTCATGCTCATCGCCTACATGACCACCGTGGGATTCAATGCCGACATCATCAATGTTCTTCCCGAATTTGCCTCCATCTTCGCCTTCGGCCTCGTGGCCTTCGGCATGCTGGGCATGGGTCCCGTCACCATCGCCGTCGACTCCTATGGCCCTGTGACCGACAACGCCCAGAGCGTCTATGAGCTCTCCCTCATCGAGGACGACATCGAGAAGACCACCAAGGAAGTAGAAAGCGAGTTCGGCTTCAAACCCGACTTCGAGAAAGCCAAATACTACCTCGAGGCCAACGACGGCGCCGGCAACACCTTCAAGGCCACGTCGAAGCCCGTGCTCATCGGCACCGCTGTGGTCGGAGCCACCACCATGATTTTCTCCCTCATCATGATGATCAAGGAGGAACTTGGCATCAACCCCGCAGAAATCCTCAATCTTCTCAATCCCTACTCGCTCCTCGGCTTCATCCTCGGCGGCTGCGTCATCTACTGGTTCACTGGCGCCTCCATGCAGGCCGTCACCACCGGTGCCAACCGCGCTGTAGAATACATTAAGGACAACATCAAACTTGACGCCAACGCCCCCAAGAAGGCCGACACCGAGAAGAGCCAGGAAGTGGTGAAGATTTGTACCAACTACGCTCAGAAAGGCATGCTCAACATCTTCATCGCCATCTTCTGCTTCGCCCTCGGCTTCGCCTGCATCTCCTCGCCTGCCAGTATCGGCGGCAACAACGCCCTCTGCCTCTTCATCTCCTACCTCATCTCCATCGCCGTCTTCGGCCTCTTCCAAGCCATGTTCATGGCCAACGCCGGTGGCGCCTGGGACAACGCCAAGAAGGTTGTCGAGGTGGACCTCAAAGCCAAGGGTACCGACCTCCACGACGCCTCCGTCGTGGGCGACACCGTGGGCGACCCCTTCAAGGACACCTCCTCGGTGGCCCTGAACCCCATCATCAAGTTCACCACCCTCTTCGGCGTCCTCGCCATGGAGATTGCCATCAGCGCCAGCTTCCAGAAGGCAGCCCCCTATGTCGGCATCGTCCTTCTCCTCGTCGCCCTCTACTTCGTCTACCGCTCCTTCTACAAGATGCGCATCAAGTAGTTTATGTCAGATAGCAAATAACTGATAGTCCTAGGCCGGAGAAACCTCCGGCCTTTTTCCATATCAGTTTTATTTCGTACCTTTGCAGCGCTTTCAGAGATAAAACAAAATAATAGTCATGAACGACTTTGCGGCCATAGATTTCGAGACGGCCAACGAGCAGCCCTCCAGCGTGTGCAGCGTGGGAGTGGTCATCGTCCGGGATGGGGTAATGACCGACAACTTCTACAGCCTTATCCAGCCGGAACCTAACTATTACCGTTGGTTCTGCCAACGGGTGCATGGACTTGGACATGAGGACACGGACGATGCGGAGGTGTTCCCAAAAGTGTGGGCAAAAGTAGCCCCGATGATTGAAGGCCTTCCCCTGGTGGCACACAACAAGATGTTTGACGAAGGGTGTCTCCGCGCCGTGATGCAGGTCTATCAGATGGATTGGCCCGACTACCAATTCCGCTGCACACTGCAAGCCTCACGCCGTAAACTCCGCGGCCTGGAAAACTATCAACTGCACACCGTGTCAGCAGCATGTGGATATAATCTGGAACATCATCACCACGCCCTCGCCGACGCCGAGGCCTGCGCCGCCATAGCAATAGCCCTGAAAATATAATAATACATTTAAATTAAGGCTGTAGGCATCTTATTGTTGCTTTTTCGCTAATTATTATCTTTTCTGGAAATCAGGTACAAAGATACGCAGTATGTGTGCCAAATCATGTCATGAATGTATAATAAAATGTTAAAATAATACCTTTGAAAACTTTTTTTGCGGTGCATCGATAATTTTTCGTATCTTTGCACCGCAATTTATAAAGGTTAAAGGTTAACGGATAACGGTTGAAGAGGCTGATGCTGCTTTTCTTTAAATCTTAATTTTTTGATCTTTATACGTTAAACTTTAAACGTTAAACTTTAAACGTTATATGGAACTGAAAGGTAAAATATCTCAAATCATTGGCGCCGTGGTCGACGTGACGTTCCCCGACGGCGAGAATCTGCCCGACATTTACACCGCCCTCAGCGTGAACCGCCACGACGGCACGACCATCATCCTCGAATGCCAGCAGGACATCGGTGAGAACACCATGCGCTGCATCGCCATGGACTCCACCGATGGTCTGGAGCGCGGCATGGACGTCCTCTCGCTCGGCGAACCTATCTCCATGCCTGTGGGCGAGGACATCAACGGCCGTCTCTTCAACGTCATCGGCGACACCATCGACGGTATGCCTGCTCCCAAGACTGAGAAGCGCTACAGCATCCACCGCGACCCGCCTAAGTTTGAGAACCTCTCCACCAGCCAGGAAATCCTCTACACCGGCATCAAGGTCATCGACCTCATCCAGCCCTTCCTGAAGGGCGGTAAGATCGGCCTCTTCGGCGGCGCCGGCGTGGGCAAGACCGTGCTGATCCAAGAGCTCATCAACAATATCGCAAAGAAATACTCCGGCATGAGCGTTTTCACAGGTGTCGGCGAGCGTACCCGTGAGGGCAACGACCTGCTGCGCGAGATGATCGAGGCCGGCGTTATCAAATACGGCGACGAGTTCGTCAAATCCATGGAAGAAGGCAGCTGGGACCTCAGCAAGATTGACAAGGAGGCCCTGAAGGACTCAAAGTGCACCATGGTCTTCGGCCAGATGAACGAGACTCCCGGTGCCCGCGCCCGCGTGGCACTGGCAGGCCTCACCCTCGCCGAGTACTACCGCGACGGCGACGAGAAGACCGGCGGACGCGACATCCTGCTCTTCATCGACAACATCTTCCGTTTCACCCAGGCCGGCTCCGAGGTCAGCGCCCTGCTGGGCCGCATGCCCAGCGCCGTGGGTTACCAGCCTACGTTGGCTACCGAAATGGGTCTGATGCAGGAACGCATCACCTCCACCAAGCGCGGTTCCATCACCTCCGTGCAGGCCGTCTACGTGCCCGCCGACGACCTCACCGACCCCGCCCCCGCCACCACCTTCGCCCACCTCGACGCACAGACCGTGCTCTCGCGTAAGATCACCGAGCTGGGTATATACCCCGCCGTCGACCCCCTCGAGTCCACCTCGCGCATCCTCTCGCCCGACGTGGTCGGCGAGGAGCACTACGAGACTGCCCAGCGCGTGAAGCAGATGCTCCAGCGCTACAACGAGTTGCAGGATATCATCGCTATCCTCGGCATGGAGGAACTCGGCGAGCAGGACAAGCTCGTCGTCAGCCGCGCCCGTCGCGTCCAGCGCTTCCTCTCCCAGCCCTTCTTCGTGGCCGAAGCATTCACGGGCCTCGAAGGACGCTTCGTCAACATTGAGGATACCATCAAGGGCTTCAACATGATTCTCAACGGCGATGTCGACTACCTGCCCGAACAGGCCTTCCTCATGGTCGGCACCATTGAGGAAGCCATCGAGAAAGGCGAGAAAATCCTGGCGGAAACGAAGTAGCCCATAAGACCTATAAGGCCTATTAGACCTACAATACAACCTATGAAAATAAAAATTACCAAACCTGACAGCATACTCTTCGAGGGCGATGTGAAGCTGGCGCAACTGCCCGGCACGGGTGGTTTGTTTGAGATCCTCAACAACCATGCCCCCATCATCTCGTCTCTGCAAAAGGGCTCCATACGCCTTGTCACCGACAGCGACGAGGAGAAACTCTTCGAAATACGTGGCGGTGTAATCAAAAGCCAGCAGAACGATCTTTTGGTATTGGTACAATGAGAATCGTAAATTGAAACCCTCCACACACATCATACCCCTTAAGCCCATTATTCCCGTCATAATGGGCTTTGTCTTGTGTCTGGCCTCCTGTGCGGACCACCGGCACAACGACAAAATGATCTTCCGCTACAACGAAAGTGCGGGCATCGCCACCCTCGACCCCGCCTTCGCTAAAGACCAGAGCATCATCTGGCCCTGCCGACAGCTGTATAATGGATTGGTGGAACTGAGTACATCGGAAAAGGGCGACGGTTCCATGGAAGTGCAGCCCTCCATAGCCAAAAGCTGGACTATCAGCCCTGACGGTCTCATCTATACTTTCACCTTAAGAGACGACGTCTTCTTTCATAAAAACGAGTTATTTAAAGAAAACACTCGCCGCGTCACCGCCTCCGACTTCGTCTACTCATTTCAACGCATTATAGACCCCAAGGTACTCTCCCCGGGAGCCTGGGTGCTCAGCGAAGTCGACACCTTCTACGCCGAAAACGACACCACCTTCGTCATCCGCCTCAAAGAACCCTTTTCCCCTTTCCTCTCCCTCCTCGGCATGGTCTACTGCTCCGTGGTGCCACACGAAGTGGTGGAGCACTACGGAAAGGACTTCCGCTCGCATCCCTGCGGCACAGGCCCCTTTCAGTTCCAGTACTGGAAAGAAGGGGTCAAGCTTGTCCTACGCCGCAACCCTAACTACTTTGAGACAGGCCTCCCCTACCTCGACGCCGTCGCCGTCACCTTCATCGTCGACCGTCAGACCGTCTTCCTGGAATTCATCAAAGGGAACCTCGACTTCATGAACTCGTTGGATGCCAGCTATAAAGACGAAATCCTCACCCTCGACGGCCGCCTCAAGGAAAAATACGCCGACCGTATCGACATGGTCTCCACGCCTTACCTCAACACCGAGTATCTGGGCTTCAACATGGAGAACAACTCCAAAGCGTTACGCGACCGCCGCTTGCGTCAAGCCATCAGTTGTGGTTTCGACCGCCGCAAAATGATGAAATACCTGCGCAACAACATTGGCGCCCCAGGCGTGGGCGGATTCATCCCCAAAGGCCTGCCAGGCTACAGCGACTGCGGCTACGAATACGACCCTCAACGCGCCCGGCAGCTCCTCGCCGAAGCCGGCTTCCCTGGTGGCAAAGGACTACCCACACTGAAACTCTCCACCACATCCAACTACCTGGACCTCTGCAAGTACATCCAACAACAACTAGGCCTCCTCGGCATCGACGTGCAGGTCGATGTCAACCCGCCGGCACCCCTGCGTGAGCAGATGGCACAGGGCAAGCTGGAGTGGTTCCGCGGCTCGTGGGTGGCCGACTACCCCGACGCAGAGAACTACCTCTCGCTTTTCTACAGTCCCAACCACTCCCCTGCCGGCCCCAACTACACCCGCTTCACCTCTGCCGATGTGGACCACCTCTACGAAAAGGCACGTGCCACCTCCGACGACAGCCTGCGCGCCACACTATATCATCAGATAGACAGCCTCGTCATGGAACAAGCACCCGTGCTGGTGCTCTACTATGACCAGATCCTGCACTTCACACACAAGAACGTCACCGGCCTCCGCACCAACGCCATGAACACCCTCGACCTCCGCCGCGTGAAAATCGCTCGATAAACCTATCCTCTGCATACTGTAACCATATCAACTACGACTATAGACGTTGATGGTTGGGAGATGATACGGTGTTGATACGGTGTTGGTACGGTGATGGTGCTGATTATCTGTATTTTACGTGTAGAGTATGTAGTTTTTTATAACACGTTAATTTTCAGAATAATATGATTCCAAGAAAATTATCCATTATTTAATAGAGTATTCATTATTTTTGTGTAATTATATATTATGACTAAACCACTCTGCACTGGAAGTGCAAAGTGGTTTAGTTATAATCAAATGACTATACCAAATAGAGGTTTTTCAGCCGATTCTATCTGCCATCGATAGCCCAGCATAAGCCGAACTTGACAGGATAGAGTTCCTGGTAACCACTGTCGCTCTTGAAGAGGGGCTGGGTGGCTATCTGTGCGTAGATGCCGATGGAGCGGTATATGAGGGAGAGACGGGCGTCGAGCATGAAGTTGTTGACATGGCTGTTGCATTCTCTGTCTTTCACATCAAGATCCACCATTTTAGAGTCGTAAACCTGATGGAGGAAACTCTCCACATTGACACCGGGGATGGCAGAGAGGCGGATGCAGAAGTCTTTGTATTTCCACGGCTCAATACTGATGGTGATGGGTAGAGTGATGGCGAAGTTGTTAAAATAGGAGTCCCAATTGTTGGGATCCATGGCTGCTGTGGTGTTGGCCAAGGGAGTGGTGGATGCCACGAAACCAGTGGCACTACTGTTGACAATACTCGAGGTGAAATGATAAATGTCAGCATCAACGCCCAGTCCGGCGTAGAGTCCAAAATGGGAGGCATTAATGAGAGGATAGTCGAGGGAGAGGGAGAGATTCATGAAATAGTAAGATGCTTCGGCATCGCCGGTGGTGCCGCTAAAGCTACCGAAAGGACTATCGCCCCAGTTGTTGAAACCCCATCTTAAATTCAGCTCGAGGTGACGTTTAGGTGTGTCTTTGAAGAGGTCGCCGAAGATGGAATAGCCTGGCATGCTGGCGTCATCGACGCGGTCGTCGTTGCCAGCCATGAGAGGTGTCGAGGCAGAACCAATAAGGATAGTGGCCAGGAGGGCGAGGAAAGGATGTGTTTTCATAATACAATTGTTTTATGTTTTAATGAGAGAATAACGGAAAAAGAAAGATAATAGTATATCGGACGCCGTGTTTTTTCACAGCAGGTGTTCCAAGAGGATTTTCACTCCCAAACCGATAAGAACGACACCGGCGACGATGTTGGCGGTGCGCTCAGGGACAGGGATGTTTCGCTTACCAAGGTATATACCGATCATGGAAACCGCAAAGGTGACTATACCTATGAGTGCTACAACCCACATGACTGTGGACATGGGCTGGTCGAGGCCCAGGCCGATGCCGACAGCAAAGCCATCGATACTGGTGGCGACACCCAAAAAGAAATAGTTGAGAAGTGAAAACTGAAGGTTGAAACTATCGGAATCATCTTTCTTGCCGATGGCATCAACTATCATTTTGCCACCGATGAAGGCGAGTAGGCCGAAAGCGATCCAATGGTCGACAGCCTCGATGAATGAGCGTGCCACATCGCCGATGAGAGCTCCCGCCAACGGAAAAGCGAACTGACAAAAAGCCAGGACAACGGCCAACAGAAGGCCTCGACGATAGGGTATCTTTTCACGGAAAGCGGTGGTAGCGGAGACCACCAGAGTGTCGACACAGAGTGCCAGGGCAAGGAAAAACGCTTCAATAAAAGTCATGATTGGTTGATTTTAGCGTGGGCTACCATGCCCATGGTGTGACGGAAGTTGATCTCGGAGACATGGATGCTGTCGTCGGCGCAGAACATGAGGTCGACACCGAGAGGTCCCCGGTAGCGAGGCCAGATGTAGGTTTCAAGCCAGGATTCGATACGCACACGAACCTCACGTACAGGAAAGGTGGATTCAATCCGGGCATCGGTCCACGGCACATTCTCTTTATACACGCCACTGCCGGTCTTAAAATAAGAATAGCCAAAGAAAGCACCGTTCAAGTATTCCAGGGCCAAGTCGGCGACAACATCGCGGCGAGGTTCGGCGATCACACAGCGTTGGGATGCAACCGTCTTGAGGAGCCAGTCGCGGTCGATGGCGGTAAGGGAACCATGGACCCAGCGCAGTCCCCTACCCGCCCCACTCCACGGAGCTTTCATCACCCAATGTTCACGTTCATTCAAAAGAGATTCCATATCTTCTATGGAATACACCGTATGGCAGTCTTCCTGCAATGGTAAGACGGTGGAGCGGTGCTGCAACTCACGGATGGTATTGATTTCCTCGTCGGACGGAAGAAGTTCGCTGGGAAAGCCACGCTTAAGGAGTTCATGCCTGACCACGGCATCCCAGCCCCAGGCAATTACAGTTGAGAGATGAGTGTTGAGAGTTGAGAGTTTTTCTGCCACATCGTACACCGAGCAGCAGAGCGCGTCGGGATAAAGCACTTGCATGAGGGAGGCGTCGCGGCGGGCGAAGTTCACAGCCGAGCGCGGGGGAAGATAATGAGCACGACCTTTGGCCAGGCAAAGGTCGTGCTCAGGGTTGAAGATGCAGAGTTGCATCCTTGCTTCTTATTTGTTGACCTGGAATTTCTTGTTACCGGTCTTGAAGAAGTCGGCAATCTGGTTGGCGGCGGCGATACCGGCGTTGATGTTGGCCTCTTCGGTCTGGGCACCCATCTTCTTGGGGGTGGCGAAGTAGCGGCCTTCGAATGCCTTGAAGTCGGCATCGGCATCAGGCATGATGTCGGTGATGTACTTCAGGTCGGTGCGCTCGGCCATGAGCTTGAGCAGACCAGCCTCGTCGATGACTTCCTTGCGGGCGCTGTTCACGAGGATGCCGCCCTTGTGCATCTTGCCAACGAGGTTGTAGTTGATGCTCTGCTTGGTCTCGGCGGTAGCGGGGATGTGAAGGCTGACGATGTCGCAGGTCTCGAACAGGGCGTCCTGGTTGGCAACGGCAGTGGCCATACCGGTGGCGTTGATCTGGTCGGCGGTCATAAAGGCATCGTAGGCATAGACATCCATGCCGAAGCCCTTGGCGATGCGGGCGACGTTGCGTCCCACGTTACCGAAGGCGAGGATACCCAGTTTCTTGCCCATGAGCTCGCTGCCGCTCTTGCCGTTGTAAAAATTACGGACAGCGTAGACGAGCATACCCATGACGAGCTCGGCAACGGCGTTGCTGTTCTGGCCGGGGGTGTTCATGGCGACGATGCCGCGGGCGGTGCAAGCCTCGAGGTCGAGGTTGTCGAAACCGGCGCCGGCACGGACGACGATCTTCAGGTTCTTGGCATGGTCGATAACCTCTTTGGTCACCTTGTCGCTGCGGACGATGAGGGCGTCGGCATCGGCAACGGCCTTGTAGAGGTCGTTCACGTCGGTATATTTCTCGAGGAGAGCCAGCTCGTAGCCGTTCTTCTCAACCACTTC
>JAEEGL012107155.1_pt1 | contig 27722 bp, 23 predicted proteins | sample 9134231 | NCBI WGS metagenome assembly JAEEGL01 (sample SAMN16246548, study PRJNA631951) | gut metagenome | biome: gut microbiome; feature: rumen; material: fiber-attached | host: Bos | place: Iran: Karaj | collected 2018-10
AAGAAACTATATAGAAAATAAGAAGGAGGAAAAAACTATGGGATTCTTTAAAGAGTTTAAAGCATTCATTTCTAGAGGAAACGTTCTAGATATGGCTGTTGGTGTAGTTATTGGTAATGCCTTTGGTGCTATCGTTACTGCACTAGTAAACATTTTACTAAGCGTATGCTTATGGGGTGTACCAGGAGGCTTAAAAGGATTAGTAACAGTACTACCTGCTGCTAACAAGGTTCAACGAGGCTTATCACCTGATGGAATTGGTTTAGGACAAAAGTTCGCTGCTGGCGAATTACAAATGTGGGCAGAAAGATTAGCTGCATCTAACTATCCAAACCTTGATCCAACTGCTGATGCTGCTGCATGGACAACTGCAGTTGAAGGTGCAAAAGGAACTATTCTTGGAAAGTACACACTTCATGGAACAACTTACACTTATAATATGAGTGCAGTTATTGACTGGGGTGCATTCATTAATGCAGTATTAAGTTTCCTAATCATTGCTTTAGTATTATTCATCATAGTTAGAACTGCTAACAAGGCTGCTGCTAAGAGAGCTGATTTTTTAGCAAAGAGAAATGCTGAAAAAGCTGCAGTTGAAAACGCAGAAGAAACTCCTGCTGAATAATAATATTTAAACTTAAAAATCTCAACGAATTAGTTGAGATTTTTTTATTTATTATTTGATAAAAAAATATTTTTTAAGGTCAATTATTCATACTAATTTTTAAAATTTTATCAGATAAAAAAAGGCTTAACAAAGCCGTTTATTCATGCTATAATGCTTAATAATAAGCGTTAATAACTAAAGCTTAATAAAAATATCATTGCCACACCAAATGCGAAAGGGATATGCTGGTAACATATCCCTTTCATTTTTGCTTAATAAAATTATCATTGCTTTCGCGTTGTTATTATAACATTAATCAATCATTTATTCAACTATTATACAGTTTCCGTATTTTTAGTTTCTAAAATTTCCTTTAATTCATCAACAGTAAATATATATTTTGTATTACAGAAATTACATACTGTTTCTATATCTTTATTATCATCAATCATTTCTTGTAAATCAGCCTTTTTTAACATCTTTAAGCTTCTAGAGAAGTTTTCTTTGCTACATCTACAATACCATTTTAGTGGCATATTAGTATCTAAGATTTCATAATTATTTTCACCAACTAATTCTTTGATGATATCTTCAGGACTATATCCTTCCTTAACCATTGTTGAAACTTCTTTAATATTTTTAAGTTTATTTTCTAGTTCAGTTATTACTTCTTCACTACAGTTAGGTAATACTTGAATAATAAATCCACCTGAAGCAAGGATAGTATTATCTTCATTTACAAGTACTCCTAAACCAACAGAAGAAGGAATTTGTTCACTAGCCGCAAAGTAATATGTGAAGTCATCAGCAATTTCACCTGTTTGTAATGGTGCTGAAGAAGTAAATACTTCATTATTAATAATAGTTTTAACTTCTAAAAGTCCATCATTACCTACTGCATAACTTACATTTATTTTTCCACTATCATTATATTGATAGAATTGATAAGGATCTCCTACATACCCTCTAACAGTTCCATATTTAGTAGCTTCAACAACGATATCTTTAATTGGTCCACCACCATTAATTTTAACTGTGACATTTTCTTCTTTTAATACCGCAGTTAACAAAGAAGCTGTCATTGTTCTACCTAGTGCTGCGCTACTACTTGGCCATAAATCATGACGCTTTTGTGCTTCAGCTACTAAATCAGTAGTAACAGCCGCATATATTCTAATTTGTTTATCATAGGCTAAAGCCTTTGTTAATGTATCCATAATAATCACCAAAAGTATTATATCACAATTTTTAATTGTGTGATATAATTATTAACTGGTAGGAGGTAATTCTATGTTTAAAATTGGAAATGTTGAAATTAAAAATAGAGTAGTATTAGCTCCTATGGCAGGCATTACTAATGAGGCATATAGACTAGTATGTAAGAAGTATAACGCAGGACTAGTTTATGCTGAAATGGTTAGTGCTACAGGATTAGAATATTCTAATAATAAAACAGTTGAAATGCTTAAGGTTAATGAGGCTGAAAAGCCTTTAAGTATGCAAATATTTGGTTATGATATAGATATGATGGTTAAAGCCGCAAAGACAGTTGAAAAAACTAACGCAGATATTATTGATATAAATATGGGATGCCCTGTAAAAAAGATAGTTAAATCAAAATCAGGCAGTTATTTATTAACTGAACCAAATCATATTTATGATATGGTTAAAGCTATAGTAGATAATGTTAGTAAACCTGTTACTGTTAAAATAAGAAGTGGCTTTGATAATAACAGTATTAATGCTGTAGAGGTCGCAAAGCTTGTAGAAAAGGCTGGTGCTAGTGCTATTGCTATACATGCTAGAACTAGAAGTCAATTATATGGCGGTAAGGCTGATTGGAATATAATTAAAGAGGTTAAAGAAGCTGTAAAAATTCCAGTTATTGGTAATGGTGATATAAAAAGTGCAAGTGATGCACTTAAAATGATAGAAGAGACAGGCTGTGATGCTGTTATGATAGGTAGAGGATGTTTAGGTAATCCTTTCCTATTAAATGAATGCTATGAACTATTAGAAAATAACAGACATATTGATAGACCAAGTGTTAAAGAAATTAAAGAAACTTTAATAATGCATTATGAATTACTTAAAAATTTAAAATGTGAAAAAGTTGCTATCCTTGAAATGAGAAGTCTAGCTACTTATTATGTTAAAGGCTTAAAAAATGCTTCTAGTTTTAAACAAGCTGTTTCTAATATAAAATTTGAAGAAGAATTTTATAAAGCTATAAATAATTATTTTGACAACTTCATAGAAACTGATAGTTGCTAAATGTAAAGTAGAGTAATCTAGGATAAAATAGGGGATTGTTATATTATTATGGCGGAGGTAATAATATGAATGTAATAGAAGTAAATAACTTATCTAAAAGTTATGGCAATTTAAAGGCTGTTGATAATATTAGTTTCAATGTAGCTGAAGGTGAATTATTTGCCTTTTTAGGTGTAAATGGTGCTGGTAAATCAACAACAATTAATATGATATGTAATATTACAAAACCAGATAGTGGTGAAATAAAAATATGTGGTTCTAATATTACAAGCAAAGAAGCTAAAGAAGTAATAGGTGTAGTATTTCAAGGTTCAGTTTTAGATGATAGATTAACTGTATTAGAAAACCTAAAATCTAGGGCTGCTTATTATAATTTAACTAAAGAATATACAAATTTAAGAATACAAGAGCTTATTATATTGCTTGATTTAGGTGAAATAATTAATAAGAAATATAAAACATTATCAGGTGGGCAAAGAAGAAGATGTGATATAGCTAGAGCTTTAATACATAATCCTAAAATATTATTCTTAGATGAACCTACAACAGGACTTGATCCAAAAAGTCGAATAATGGTATGGAGTGTTATTGATAATTTAAGAAAAAACGCTAATCTAACGGTTTTTCTTACAACTCACTATATGGAAGAAACAAAGGATGCTAATAGAGTTGTAATAATAGATCATGGACACATATTAGTAAATGATACACCTATTAAACTTAAAGAAAAATATACATCTAATTATTTAAAAATATATACTGATAAGAATAGTGATATAGAAAAAAGACTAGATAAATTTGAATATAAAACAAATGCTTATTACATTCCTTTTGAAAGTTCAAAAGATGTAATAGATTTTATTGATAAAAATAAAGATATGCTAACAGACTTTGAAGTAATTAAAGGGGATATGGATGATGTATTCTTAAATGTTACTGGAAAGGAGTTAGAATAATGAGACAAATTATTAGTTTAACTAGTAGAAATATAAAAGTATTTCTAAGAGATAAAACAGGAGTATTCTTTTCACTATTATCTCCTTTATTAGTATTACTATTATTTATTTTATTTTTAGGTGATTTACAAATTGATTCTGTAAAAAGCACTTTAGAAAACTATGGTGTAATAAATATGTTTGAATCTAACTTTTCAAAAGCTGTAGCGTATAACTGGTTAGTCGCAGGTGTTTTAGGGGTTAGTTGTATAACTGTATCATTTTCATGTCTAACAGTTATAATAAGTGATAGAGAAAAAGGAGTAGAAAATGATTGTAAGGCTAGTCCTATATCAAGCATAAAAATATATATTTCATATATTTTAGGAGTATTCTTATCAACATTATTAATTATGTTAATAGTATCTTTCGCGGGTATTATTTTCTTAGCTTTAACTAATTCACTTAATATGAGTGTGTCAAATGTGTTTATGTTGTATGGCTCAATTGTTTTAGGTAGTTTCAATGCATCCCTTATAGCTTATGCTCTAACATGCTTTATAAAAACTACCGCAGCTCATGGTGCATTTACAGGCTTGATATGTGCTGTATCAGGTTTTTTGATTGGTGCTTATATGCCACTATCAAGTTTCCCAAAACCTATTCAATATGTTTGTGCAATAATTCCTGGAAGTCATTCAGCAGGACTTGCTAGAAGTTCACTACTTAATAGCTTTGTAGAAGAAGCTAGTGAAAAGTCAGTTGATGTTGCTAATTCACTTAATGAATATTTCTCTATAAAGATTAATTTATTTGGTAATAGTATTAATCAAAACGGAATGTTTATCTATTTAATAATATCAACTATTCTTTTCTTAATTATAAATATTATCATAATTAGAGTGCACAATAAAAAGAGATAAATCCCTAACTTTAGGGATTTTTTCTTTATTTGAATAATTATTATATAAGTGATATAATAAAATTAGAGAGGCGATATTATGAAAGATAAATTTAAAGTGGAATTATTTTTAGAGTATGAGAATAATCTGGCTGAATCACCACATTATGATACTAGATATAGATTATTATCATGGGTTGATATACCTAAAGGCTTACTTATCACATCAGATACTAGAGGTAAAATAAAAACAGTTAGCTTTAATGAAAAAATAGGTTGTGCTATACCTTTAAAAAGAAGCAATGGTTTTTTAGTTTTTGGAACAACTAATCTTTATGTTTATGAAGAAGGTATTATTAAATCTATTTGTGATTTAACAAAAGAATTTGATCCATCAAATAGATGTAACGATGCTAACATTGATAAGATGGGTAGAATTTGGTTCTCATCTATCGTAGATGATGGCATTCATTCACCTGAAAGTAAGCTTTATTGTTACACTAATAAAGAATTAGTATGTATGGATCCTGATTTAAAACTAGGTAATGGCATATGTTGGAATGCTAAATATACTAGAATGTTTGTAGTAGATTCTGTAGCTCATGTAATATATGTTTATGATTATGATTTAGATACCGGCTATATATCTAACAAAAGAGTATTATGTAACATATATGATGGTACTCCTGATGGAATGATTATCGATAAGGATGAAAACCTATGGGTAGCAATATGGGATGGGGAAAGAATAGAAGTTAGAAGTAGTAAAACAGGACTGCTAAAAAAGACTTATGATGTGCCTACATCAAATGTAACATGTCTATGCTATAACAAAGAAGAATCTAGCCTAATAATTACTAGTGCTAAAAGCGCTGATAGACTTGGTGGAAACCTATTTGAACTTAAAACAGATGTTAAGTTTCCTGACTTTGAATATGCAACAATTGACTAACAAAAAAGCTCTAATTAAAGAGCTTTTTTATATTTCTCATATATGTGCATATTCTTGTTTTGAATGGTTGCTAATATATTTATTGAGGTATCTAAATATTCTATTTTTAAGATGTTTTCATTTTCCTTTAGCTTATTAACTAGATTAGCTTTATCATATGGAATTAATAGTTCAACTGTTTCTACTTCATTTAATATTTCTTTCTTTATAGTATTCGCAAGTAGTCTTAAATTGAATCCTGTTTTAGCACTAATCATAATAGAATTTTCTTCTTCAGGGAAGAACTGTTCATCTAATAAGTCACATTTATTATAAACATATAAAATAGGTATATCTTTACATCCAAGTTCATCTAATACCTTGTTTGTTACATCTATTTGTAATTTATAATTAGGATTAGCACAATCTATGATGTGTAAGATTAAATCTGATTCAGTTATTTCTTGTAAAGTAGATTTAAAGGAATTAACTAAGTGATGTGGTAGTTTTGATACAAAACCTACTGTATCAGTTAGAATAAATGATTGATTATCAGGAAATGTTATTTTTCTATTAGAAGTAGTAAGTGTTGCAAATAACATATCTTTAGAGAATACTTTTTTCTTGTTATCCTGAAACATTTCAATTAAAGCATTCATTATTTTAGATTTACCTGAGTTAGTATAACCAACTAAAGCAACAGTTTTATCACTACGCTTTTTTATTCTATTTTGTCTACTAACATTTATTTGCTTTAAATCATTTTCTAATTTATATATTCTTTTTTCAATTTTACGTCTATCTAGTTCTAGTTGGGTTTCACCAGGACCTTTGGCATTAAAGCCACCACCTTGACGTGATAAGCTTCTTGATAGTCCTACTAATCTAGGCAACATATATTTATATTGTGCTAGAGCAACCTCAATCATAGATTCATTAGTCTTAGCACGACTAGCAAATATGTTTAGTATAAGCATAGATCTATCAATTACTTCTAGATTTAGATAGTTTTCGATATTCCTTAATTGACTAGGTGATAATTCATCATTAAAAATAACTAGCTCAATATCGTAAGAAGTAGCAATCATTTTAATCTCATCTAGCTTACCAATACCAACATAATAACCAACCTTTGGCTTATCTAATTTTTGTCTAACCTTATAGACATTATTCAAGTCATTAGCTTCACAAAGGTTTGCTAATTCTTTTTCATAATAGTCTATTAGCCCATCACCATAATCAATTGTAACGATTATAGCATCGTAATTATTTTCCATAAATATCAGTCCTTTATATTATTTTATCACAAAAACATTTGTTTTACATTAATTATAATGTTATAATTAAATTGGTGATAAAATATGGATGCTTTATGGATTGTTTTAGATGTTTATATCGTCTTTATAGTATTATTGTTTTGTTTATCGATAATTTTAAAGAATAAGAAGATCTTTATTTATTCTTTATTCTGTGGTGTTGTTTTAGGTATAGCAATACTTGTAGGTAAGGCACCAGAAGGCAGATTAAAGATGGCAAAATGGATATTTGGAGATGAAGGATTAAATTTAAGATTCTATCTTCCTTTCTTATTTATAGTACTAATAGGTAAAGAAATGCGTTTAGAGTTAGATAATATTAGACCTCAAGAAATTGGCACAATAAGGACCATTTCTAGTTCTCAAGGTTCTAAGAGTGCAATAATTGATGCGGTATATTATTTAGCTGAAAGAAAGATTGGTGCAATCATAACAATTGAAAAACATAACTCATTAGACCAATATGCTGAAAAGGCTATTCAAATGAACTCAGATATTTCTAAAGAGCTACTAATTAATATATTTGAACCTAATACACCACTTCATGATGGTGCCGTAATTATTAGAGGAGATAAGATAAGATGTGCTGGTGCATATTATGTATTAACACAATCTGAATCTGGTGATAAAACAATGGGTTCTCGTCATAGAGCTGCCCTAGGTATTTCAGAAGTAAGTGATGCACTTACAATCGTATGTAGTGAAGAAACTGGTCATATTAGTATTACAACTGAAGGTATCATGATTAGAGTACAAGATAGAGAAAAATTAGTTGAATACTTAGATATGTTCTTAAAGTAGGAGGTATGTGATGAAGGTAGTTAGAATAATTATTGGATTTATTACAGATCCTTTTAGAAAAGTAACAAGTCATATCAACAACGAAAAGATAACAAGATATCTATCTAAACATCAAATTATTATATATGGTATTACAGCATTTTTAGTTGTAATAATGGCTCTTACATTTTATTTATGGTTGAAATAGGCTCCAAAAGGAGCTTATTTTTTTTGAGACAAAAACGGCCTTTTTGTCTCATTATTTTTGAAAAATGTAAAGAAAATGCAAAGGAAATCGCTTTAATTTGACTTTTTTTTCATAATAATATAAAATATAATCGATATCTATGGGGTTTAACTATAAGTTAAACAAATATAGAGAAAAGGAGATGATTTTCTTGGATAATATTATGGATGAAAATAACAAGAAACAAAAGAAGCCAAAGAAAACACCAAGAATCAAGCATAAAAAATTAATCATACTATTTACTGCAATATTAGTTGTAGCAACTGTATTTATTATAAAAATGTTCAACACTAAGCATTATGCCTTAGCTGATGAAACAGAATCATTTGAGATTGAAAGACCAACTAGTGGCAATCCGATGGATTATAGCGGTAAAGATAATGCGGCTATATGTAACTGGGTTATAAAGCATACTAATGAATTTAAATCTGTTACAACTGGTACTGTAAAAGCAAAGGTTGCGGTAATTAGTTACAACCAAGATATTCATAACACAAGAATAGTAACTACAGATGGTTGTTATATTGAAACTATTAGTGATAGTTCCCTTGTTCATGTTTATGAAGAAAAATACTTAGAGAATAAACAAGTAGTAGTTAGAAAGAATCATTCAGATAAATATACAACTATTACAAATGATGTCTTCCTAGAAAAATATGGATGGCATCCAAAAGATTTCCAAGCTTATATTTTAAATGAGGATACTATTTTAGAAGCAACAGTAGAACCATTTGAAGAAAATTATAAACTAACATTAATTCTAGATCCTGTTAAATCAGCACCTAGAAAACAAAGAGAAACAAAAACAGTAGGTAATGCCAGTGATTATCCTGGTTATAAAACAACTGAGCTAACAGTTATATTAACTAGTGATTGGACACCTATTGAAGTAGATACATATGAAGTATATGATATCGCAATGCCAGGTTTAGGAAGTATTACATGTAAATGTAATATGGTTGAAATTATTGAATATGGTAAGTTTGATATTCCTGATAAAGATTTATTTAAAGAACATATCTCTGATGAAATAGGAGATATTGATGATACTGAAAAAGATGTTATAGGTTATCTACAAGAAATCTTCGGTCCACTAGTTCAAGGACAAATGAATGATTTCAAGCTTAACGTTGATGCTCTTGATACTAAATTAGAAGGAGATCTAAAAATTAATTTAGGATTAAGTGGTGTTAAGGTTAATGCAAATATTGATGATATATTTGTAAGTTATCAAGGTGATGATGTATATGTTAAACTTGGTGAAAACAAATATAAGGTAAATATCAATAAATTAAAACAAGCATTAGGTAATGATTTGAATACTAATGCCCTTGATTTAAATAGTATTATTGATCAAGTTAATGATTCACAAATTATTAAAGACGGTAATAAAGTAACTATTAAGATGAACTTAGATTTAATGGGCATTAAAGCAACAGTAAATATTAATGCGACATTAGATGGAAATGTTTATATGTTTGATGATGTAGATGCAATAGTTAATATTAAGGGTAAAGATATTAAACTTAAGATGACTAAGGCATCAAGTAAGAATAAATATCCAAACACTGATAGCTCATACCAAGATATAACTGATATATCATTTATGGTAGATGAAGTTAAAGCTTTAATTGATAAGCCACTTGAAATTAATTTAGCTACAACAATTAATGATATTGATATTAAAGCTAATGCAATATACAAAAATGGCTTAATAAGCGGATTAATCACTATTAATGATAAATATGATATTAACGTTTATTATAATAATGATACAATTTATTTAACATTTAAAGATTTATATTTCAAATTAAATATTAATGATATTAGCGAATATACTAAAGACATTAATTTAGGAGGTATAAAGATTAACTTAAGAGATATCTTAGATATCGTTAAGACACTTAATATTAAGATGTTAGGTGCTAAATCATTTGATTTATCAGTTGATTTATCTAAATATACTGATTTATTAAATGATGCAAGAATTAAGATTAGTAAGACTGATAGCTTAAATGTTGAAATTGAAAAATATAATTTATTATTCAGTGTTAAACCAACAGAATTAGAAGTAGAAGCTAATCCTGATGTTGAATACAATGATTTAGCTGATTTAGGTTGGTTAATTGATATCGTTAAAGAAGCAATTGATTATGAAGCATATAACTTCAATATCGATTTAGCTTATGAAGATTTAAAAGTTAAAGGTAACATTTACTTAGATAAAGATTTAAATGTAAGTGCAAATCTAGATGTAGTCTATAAAGATTATGAATTTAAAGATATTAAGCTTAACTATATTGATAAAACAATTTATGTAGAAGCATTCAACATTAAAGCTTCTATGACAGTTGATGATATCTTAAGTTTGGTTAAAGATACTGATACAACTGAATTTGATATTGATAAATTAATCGAAAATATTACTTTATCTCTAACTGATTCAAATATCAGTTTAGGTGTTGATTTATCTACATTTGATGGAATCTTTAATAAGTTTGGTCTAGTTAATCTACTTGTTAATAACGAAAAAGAAGTAGTTATTAATTCAGATTTAATTAAAGCAAATGTTAAATTAACTAATGCAGATAAACAAACAATAACTATTAACGCAGATGAATATATCAAGTTTAATGATATAAACTGGTTAGTTGATATGATTAAAGAAGTAATAGAATATGATGCATATAACTTTAATATTGATTTAAGTTATGAAGATTTAAATATTAAAGGTATCGTATATCTAGATAAAGATTTATATGTTAGTGCTGTAGTAGATTTAACATATAAAGATTATGTAATTAAGAATATCAAAGTTGAATATGTTGATAATAATATTTACCTATCTTTATATAACATTAAAGTAAAAGCAACTATAGAAGAAATAATGTCATTAGTTGGTGAAACTATTGAAATTGATATTATAAGTTTATTAAATAACTTCACACTAGAAGCTATAGATAATAGCGTAAGTATGAGATTAAATTTAAATAGCTTTGATGGATTATTAAATAAATTTGGTATTATTAACTTAATGGTTAATGATAGTAAAGAAGTTAATTTAGATAGTAGTTTAATTAGTGGAACTATTAAATTATCTAGTTCAACAATTAAAACTAAGACAATTAATGATAGTGATTATATTGATATAGCTAATTTAGAATGGTTAATAGATGATATTAAAGAAGCCATTGAATATGAAGCTTATAGCTTTACTATTAATCTAGAATATAAGGATTTAAAGGTAAATGGATCAATTTACTTAAATAAAGATTTGGAAGTAGAAGCTGATTTAGATATTAATTATGCTGGAGTATTATTTAATGGTATAAAATTAATGTATAAGAATAAGGATGTATTTGTTAAATATGCAAATACTACAATAAAACTTAACCTTGATGATATTCCTGGAATAATTTCTGAAATTAATAGAGTATTTGAATTAGATATTAAAGAAGAATTAGCTCTTGATTTAGATATTGATAGTATTTTAAGTGGTATTACATTAAGCAGTTTAGATGAATTATTTGTTATAAATGCTAACTTAGATTCTATAATAGATACTTTAGGCAATGTAAAAGTAGAAATATCTAAGGGCTTAAAGGTAAAAGTAAGCAATACTGATATAACATTAAATGCTAATTTAAGTAGCACTGAATATAAAGAAATTATATTACCAGCTGCTTCAATTAACAAAGATGAAATTTATCTATTAATTGAATATGTATATCAATTAAAAGAAATAGTAGAAAAATGGCGTTACAATATTGGCTTTGAATTACATGTAAATGGTTATGATATTTATGCTAAAGTAAATATAATTACATTTAAACCAAATGCAGGATTATCATTATATGGTAAGCTTGTAATATTCAAGGGAAGTAACGAATATTATGCTGAAGCAAGTATCATTGATAATGAAGCTTATCTAAACTTCAGTCAAACTATTACAAACAAGAATATGACTAATCCAATCAATAGTACAACAAGTCAATCAATTAAATTTAGAATTAGCTTTGATGAATTAATTGATGTTGCTAATTATGCTATTGATAAGTTAGGAATTGATAATGATACAATTAAGATGGCTATTACTTATTTAGGTAAGATTGTTAATACAAATGGTGATTTTGATGATCTATTCACTGAAATAAGTGGTAAGGTTAAATCTCTTGATTTATCAATGTTAAATGACTTTATTGATCTATCTCAAATTGGTTTATTTGTAGATAGTGATAACTTAACAATTGACTTTGGAACAAATAGTCTTGGTAAGAATCATAGTATCTCTATCTATAGAGAAGATGGCCAAATAAAGGGATTAAATACAGTTGACTTTGAAATAAATAGTGATATATTAAATAGCCACTTTGAGTTATTAGCAGATGAAAATATTAGTAATGCTAATTATTCAGGATGCTTAAATTTCAATGGTGTTGGTGATTTAATTAAATCAGTAGTTGATAACTATAATCATGGTGAAATTGCTATTAGCGGCAAAGTTTCAATGAGCCTATTAGGATTAAATTTAAGTGCTAGTGTAACAATCGATGCTAAATTAGATTTTGATTATAATGGTAAGATTAGAGGTTATATCGGTTTAGATATTAAGAAGTTAGGAATTGATTTCTTAGGATTATTAATCAAGAATGATACAAAGACTTACATCTATATCCAAGATGATATGATTTATCTAAAGAGAACTATTAATTCAACATCTACTAGAAAGATGAGCTTATCTGATTTTGGTAAGGACATTAAAGAACAAATAGTATGGATATTCAACTTTGGTTCAACAGTTGCAGATCAAATTATTAATGCTGAACCGGTTGATATAAAGATTGAAGAAGTATTAACTGCTTATAGTGGAAAGAATAACAGTTATAGTGTTACTCTTGATGGTGCTAAATTAGTTGGTTCTAATGCATTCAATGATATTAATTTAACTCTTACTACAACAAAGACAAATAATGAATTATATCTATCAAGCATTAAGGCAGAGGCAACACTAATAAGTATCCTAGATATTAGTGCACCACTTACAGTTGCTAGTATAACTAGTCCAATTGATTGGAATTCATTCTTCCCAAGTTTAACAACATTAAACAGCTATAGTGCTTATACAATTTAAGAATTAAGGAAGTGAGACAATCACTTCCTTTTTATAATCATTAATTATCACTTAATTAATATATATAATTTACTCTTATATATATAATAATAAATAACAATATTCATATTTATTGTTTTTTATGTGGTATAATGTTATAATTTTATTGTTTTAAGGAGGTATATATATGATTAGAATAGGTATATATGGATATGGAAATTTAGGTAGAGGCGTTGAGGCCGCTATTAGTAATAGTAAAGATATGGTTTTAGTAGGTGTATTTACTAGACGTGATCCATCTACAGTTAAAACAGAAACAGATGTTAATGTTTATAGTGCTGATGAAGTATTAGCATTCAAAGATAAAATTGATGTTTTAGTGTTATGTGGAGGAAGTGCTACAGATCTACCTGTACAAACACCAGAATTAGCAAAACATTTTAATGTAGTCGATTCATTTGATACTCATGCTAAAGTTTTAACTCATTTTGCTAATGTAGATGCAGCTGCTAAGGCTGGTAAAAATATTGGTATTATCTCTGTAGGTTGGGATCCAGGATTCTTCTCAATTTTAAGATTATATTCAAATGCTTTCTTACCTAATGGATGTGATTATACATTCTGGGGTAAGGGTGTAAGCCAAGGTCATAGTGATGCTATTAGAAGAATTGAAGGAGTATTAGATGCTAAACAATATACTTGCCCAGTTAAAAAAGCATTAGATGAAGTTAGAAGTGGATCTAATCCTGAACTTACTACTAGAGAAAAACACACAAGATTATGTTATGTAGTTGCTAAGGAAGGTGCTGATAAGGCAAGAATTGAAAAAGAAATCAAAGAAATGCCTAACTATTTTGCTGATTATGATACAACAGTACATTTCATTTCTTTAGAAGAATTAAAGGAAAAGCATTCAGGAATGCCTCATGGAGGACATGTAATTAGAACTGGTGCTACAGGTCTAGGTAATCAATATAAGGATATGATTGAATTAACTCTAGAATTAGATTCTAACCCATTCTTCACAGGATCAATTCTAATTAGCTTTGCTAGAGCATGCTATAGATTAAATAAAGAAGGCAAGACAGGATGCTTAACAGCATTTGATATTGCTCCTAAATATTTAATTGAAAAAGATTATGAAGAAATTCTAGGACACTTATTATAATATGAAAATAAAAATAATTGATGGATTATTTAATATATCTAAAGTATCTAAAATAGATAATAGCATTCTAGATAATGAATTTATCTTTATATCTAAAACAGATAAAGAAATATCTATAGTTCATAGATCTGATTTAAAGATAAATAATGTTATAAGTGTAGAAGAAAGTTATAATTGTTTTAGAATAGATGAAAACCTAGATTTTAGTTTAATTGGTATAATTAGTAGAATCGCAAATTTATTAAAAGAACATAATATTCCTTTATTTGTAATATCAACATATGATACTGATTACATATTAGTAAAAGAGGAATTTATGGCCAAAACAAAGGAAATTTTAAAGATTAACAATTATGAAATAAAGTAAAAAGCGTGTATGAGAACGCTTTTTTCTTTACATTATTAAAAATAGTGTTATAATAATTTCTCGGTAAGGAGATGATAACATGTCTACTGCAAGAAAAGTATTAATGATTATTGCCTTTATAGCTTCTATTTTTGGCGTTTTACTATTTGCTATTTGTGCTATAGCATTCTTTGCTGCAATAAATAATGAAGAATTGTTACAAAGATTATTAGATGGATTAAATAGAACTCCATCTTCACCAGAAAACGCTAAGGTGCTAGTTACTATTCTAGGCATAGCATTCTCTATGTTAGCTATCTTTGAATTAATCAATGCTTTATTATCAATTAAGGGAGTAAAGAGTAATAGAAGTGGCCTAATGGTATTAAATATTATTTTCGGTGTAATAGCTGGAATATATATTAATAGCCTTGGCGGGATATTCGGACTGGTTGATAGTAAAAAGAACTAAATATAAGAAAACAGTTGGATTTCCAACTGTTTTTTTCATTATTTGACTAAAATAATTCTTTTTAATATAATTATATTAAGGAGATGATTTATATGAATGTCGCAAAAAGAGTATTATTTATTGTTGGTGGCGTAATGTCTTTAGTATCTATCTTAGTATTTTTATTCCTAGGCATTTTCTTTATAGCCTTTTCTACAGATGAAGAAATCATGCAAAGATTGGCTGATGATAGTGCAGAATATGGAATTGAATATTTTCAAGGATTATTCTTGGCTTTAGGCGTTATGTTCTTTGTTTTCTTAGTATTTAGTATTCCAAATGCTATTTTATCATTTAAGGGCAAAAATAGTGATAGCAAGGGTTTAATGATTGCGAATATCGTATTTGGTGCTCTATCAGGAATATGTGTTAACTTAGTAGCAGCAATATTTGGTTTAATATTAAGAAACAAAAAGCCTAAAAATGAGACATTTGAGGAAGAAGCATAATTGCTTCTTTTTTTATTTGTGTTTTCATTTTCATTATATTTATAATATAATTAAATTAGTGAGGCGATTTATATGAAAAAGCAAGTGTTTAATCCTTTTTTACCTCTAAATGAATTTGTGCCTGATGGAGAGCCTCATGTTTTCGATGATAGAGTATATTTATATGGCTCTCACGATGAAGAAGGCGCAGATACTTTTTGTAAAAGAGATTATGTAGTATATTCGGCGAGTATTTATGATTTAAAAACTTGGAAATATGAAGGAATAAGCTATGAAGCTAAAAATGATCCAAACTATAAAGAGCGTCCTTATATGTATGCACCTGATTGTGTTAAGGGTAATGATAATAAATATTACCTATATTACGCGATGAGTGGATATAGAGGCGTAGGAGGGTATTTTGGCCCTATAAGTGTTGCGGTATCTGATAAACCAACTGGACCATTTAAGTTTATTGGCTTTGTGAAATATAAGGATGGAAGCTTAATGCTTGATTATGTTCCTTTTGATCCAGCAGTTATGAATGATAATGGTGTTATTAGATTATATTACGGAACTCAATATGATTATGAAGAGAATTTAGAAGAGTTCTTAAAAAATGATGAATTAATAGCTTTAGAAGCTAATATGTTTGGTAAAACTAAAGATGAAATTATAAAATATGCTAAAGGTGATAGTGTTAATGGGGCTGTAATGGCTATATTAGATAATGATATGACAACAGTAAAAGAAGCACCACATCATATTATTCCATATAACACAAAAGGAACTAGCTTTGAGGCTCATCCATTCTTTGAAGCTTCATCAATTAGGAAGTTTAATAATAAATATTATTTTATTTATTCCTCTAAACAAAATCATGAATTATGCTATGCGATGAGTGATTATCCTGATAAAGACTTTAAGTTTATGGGGACTTTAGTATCTAATGGTGATATTGGATATAATGGTAGAGATGAAAATAATAGATTAAATATGACAGGAACAACTCATGGATCTATTGAATATATAAATGGATGTTATTATGTTTTTTATCACAGATTAACACATAAATCTGATTATAGTAGACAAGCTTGTGCTGAACCTATTTATATGAATAGTGATGGAACTTTTAACCAAGTAGAAATAACAAGCTCGGGGCTAAATAATGGCCCACTTAAGGCATTAGGCAAATATAGTGCATGTATCGCATGTAACATAACAAATGGATCTATGCCTCATGGTTCTAATAAAATATTTAATGAACATTTTCCAAATGTTAATAATGAAAAAGATATTAGATTTATTAGTGAAATAACTAATAATACTCTAATAGGGTTTAAATATTTTGAATTTAGAAATAATAAAAAGCTTAAGCTAACTTATAGAGGACTAGCCCATGGATATGTTAGTATAAGTAATGATTTTGACAATAAAGAGTTAAAAAAAGTTAAAATAAATCCTGTAAGTGACTTTACAACTATAGAATTTGATATAGAGTTAATGGATGGAATAAGGCCGTTATATCTATATTTTGAAATAGATGGCTTACTTGATTTATTAGATATTACTTTCTTAAAGTAAAAAGCCTTAAAAAAAGTGTTTACAAATGTAATACAAATGTTGTATAATATAAAATGTAGGAGGCGATTTTATGGAAAAGAAACTTACAATTGAACAAAAGAAATACAAAGGAGAATCATCTGTAGTATCTGCAAGATTACCAATTGAATTAATTAAAGATGTTGATAGAATTGCAAAAGAAACAGGAAGAACAAGGAATGAAATTCTAATTTTATGTTTAGAATTTGCCTTAGAAAATATAGAAATTAAAGGAGAGAAATAATTATGGCAAAAGAAGAATTAATTAGTGTTATCAAATACGAAGGACCAAATGATGTATTAATTTGGAAATATCCTAAAGAAGATTTTCATTTAGGAAGCCAATTAATCGTTCATGAATCTCAAGAAGCAATATTCTTTAGAGATGGTAAAGCATTAGATTTATTTGGTGCAGGTAGACATACACTTACTACTCAAAAATTACCACTTTTAGACAAGATTTATAAGATTCCTACTGGTGGAGAAGAATTATTCCATACAGAGGTTTATTACATTAATAAAGTATTACATACTAATGTTAAATGGGGAACAGATTCAAAGGTTAGAATGTTTGACCCTATTTCAGGTTTATCAGTAGATTTAGGAGCTAGTGGTGAATTCACTCTTACAGTAAGTGATTCAAGAAAGCTATTAATTAAGTTAGTAGGTACAACAAGCTCACTTAAAACTCAAGATATCGTAGATACTAATATTTATGATGTAAAAGTTTTAACTGGTAAATTTAGAGCTTTAGTAGTTAGTAAGGTAAAAGCTATACTATCTAGAATTATCACTGAAAACAAGATTAACATTCTAGAAGTAGATGCACATGTAGAAACTATTGGAAATGCTTTAAAGGATGAAATCAATGAAGTATTCGATGAATATGGTTTATACATTCCTGAATTCTATGTAAATAACATCATTACACCAGATGATGATCCTAACTTCAGAAAGATGAGAGAGCAATATGCTGAAAAGTACTTATTAGTTAAGGATGAACAAATCAAAAAGGATGTTGCTCTTGCTGAACAACAAAGAAGAATTGTTGAAGCTCAAACTGGTGCACAAGAAGAAATCATTAAAGCTCAAGCTAGCGCAGAAGCTTATAGATTAAAAGCACAAGCTGAAGCTCAAGAAATGCAAATGAAAGGCTATACTTACCAACAAGAAACTCAAAGACAAGTTGGTGTTGGCGCTGTTGAAAACATGGGTAAAGGCGGAGGCACTGGTGGCTCTGGTGCTGGTATTGGCGATGTTGTTGGTGTTGGTGTTGCACTAGGTGCCTTAGGTGGCGTTGTAAATGTTGCTAAGGATGCAATGAAGCCAGTATTTGAAGATACAAAAGAAATGGGTGCTAATGTTGGTAATGCCTTAAGGGATAGCTGGGTTTGTCCTTCATGTGGTAAGGCTGGTATTACTACTAAGTTCTGCCCAGAATGCGGAAGCAAAAAACCAGAAGCTCCAAAGGGCTGGACTTGTCCAGAATGTGGAACTATCAATAGAGGTAAGTTCTGTACTGAATGTGGCGCAAAGAAGCCAGAAAATACAGTTTCAACTTGGGACTGCGAATGCGGTGAAAAGAATATTACAGGAAAATTCTGTCCAAATTGCGGAAAGAAGAAAGGTGAATAATTATGAGTAAAGGGTTAAAGATATATTTTGCTATTATGGCTATAATAGCTATAATGTTTACAGTTTTAGCATTTGTTATACCTTTTGAAAAGAAGAGTTATGCAACATTTATCGTATCATATGTTGGAGTACTTGTTGCACTAGCTGTTCAATGCTATGTAGGTGTATTAGTATTTAAGAAATCTACATCACTAAGAAGTAAGGTTTATGGTATTCCAGTAATTAGAGTAAGTATCATTTATTTAATTTTACAAATGATTACTTCCGTTGTTTTAATGATTACTAATGCCTTTGTATTAGTTCCAGTATTTATTCCTGCAATCATTTTAGTATTATTAACTGGATTTGCAGCTATAGGTGTATTATTAACTGTTGGAGCTAAATCAATTATTGAAAGTATTGAAAAAGAAGAAAAACAAAAAACAGCTTTTATGAATAACTTCAAAATTGAAGTAGAATCACTTGAAAATAAGACAAGTGATAGCGACTTCAATAAAGATATTCATAAATTTGTTGAAAAAGTTAAATATAGTGATCCAATGAGTGCTAATGAACTTGTTGATATCGAAAATGAAATTAGTATTAAATATGATACATTAAAAGATAATATCTTAAATGAAAAATTAGATGATGCTAAAAAGGATTTAGCTGAAATCAATGATTTAGTAGATAAAAGAAATAGAATGTGTAAGTTAAACAAGTAGATTTGAGGTGATCCTATGGGATCTTGTAGATGTAAGATGTGCGGTGGTCACATTCATTATGAGGCTGATGCAAGTGTTGCTACATGTGAATTCTGTGGTACAGAACAAACAATAGTTAAAACTGATGATACTAAAAAAGTTAACCTATTCAATAGAGCAAACGCTCTAAGAAGAGAAAATGAATTTGACAAAGCACAATTAACATATGACAACATTTTAATAGATGAACCTAATAATGCAGAAGCACACTGGGGTATATGTCTATGCCGTTATGGTATTCAATATGTTGATACTAAAGAAGGTAAAAAGGTACCTATGTGTCATAGAACTGCGATTAAATCTATATTTGATGATCTAGATTATAAAGAAACTATCGAAAATGCTGATGTCGTTGCTAAAAGAGTGTATAAGGCAGAAGCAAAAGTAATAGATAAAATCCAAAAAGATATATTATCTATTAGTCAAAAAGAAGAACCATATGATATCTTTATTAGCTATAAAGGTCATGATGAAAAAAATAATAGAACACCTGACTTTCATAAAGCTGAAGAAATATATAATGAACTTAAGAAAAACGGATATAGAGTATTCTTTTCAAATGTTAGCTTAAAGGATAAAGATACATCTGTTTATGAACCATATATCTTCGCTGCTTTAATGAGCTCAAGGGTAATGCTATCAATTGGTTCAAAGAAGGAATATTATGAATCTATTTGGGAAAAGAATGAATGGTATAGATTCTTAAGCCTAATGAAAGATGATCATAATAAATATTTAATACCTTGTTACTTTGATATGGATAGAAATAATCTACCTAATGAATTTATGGCTCTACAAGCTTATGATATTAGTGATAATGGCTATTTAGAGGGATTAATTGATAGAATTGATAAACTATTTTCTACAAGAGAAAAAGTAATTATTGATACTGAACAAGTAGTTGCTAAAGAAAAAGCTGTTGCTAAAATGAGTGTAGAAAACAATATTGGTAGAATAGGTTTATTCGTTAATGATGGTAACTTTATGCAAGCATATAATCTAGCTGAAAAGGTACTTGATACAGATTATACATGTGCAATGGCTTATTATTATAAAATGCTTGCAAATCACGAGTGTGCAAACGATGAAGAATTTATTAAAAAAAGAATTAACTTAGATAATGATAAAGATTATCAAAAGGCTTTAAATTTTGCTGATACTGGTTTAAAAGAAAAATTAAATAGTATAAGCGATAGAATTAAAGCTGGTTTAATAGAAGATGAAAAGAATAAGCTAATTAATAATATTGAAAAGAACATTAAAAACAATAAATTTAGTGATGCTTATAATATGTTAAATAGCTTAGATAAATATGAAGAAACTGATTCTTTAAAGCTTAAATATAAAGATGATATATATTATTCTGCAGTTGAAAGGGAAGAAAAGAAATCCTATAATGAAGCCATTTCTATATTATCATTACTTGGGGATTATAAAGATTCTTTATCTAAGATTGATAGAATGAAATATATATTAAAGGTTGAAGGACAGTGTAAAAGATGTGATGAAATATCAACATCTATTGAAAAAAGAATTAGACGTATTAAAGAAACTAGAATATATGATGATGAAACATTAAACAATATCAAAAAAAGCCTAGAAGAAATGAAACAATTAGAACTTTGTGATTATTCTATGGAAAGATACAATACACTTTCAAGTGAAGTAAAACCTATCTTTGAAAAAAGAGAAACAATCAAAAAAGCCTCAAAGATAGTTGTACTATCACTAGTTGCTGTAGCTATTGTAGTAGTTATAGTAGTATTTTGTTTATGGGTAAAATAGTATGTAAGAGGTGATTCTATGGGTTCTTGCAGATGTAAGATGTGTGGTGGTCATATTCATTATGACGATAATCTATCTGTTGCAACATGTGAATACTGTGGTACTGAACAAACTGTATTTAGAACTGATAACGAAAAACAATTAATGTTATTTAATAGAGCTAATATTTTAAGAATGCAAAATGAATTCGATAAAGCTCAATTAACTTACGATAATATTTTAATTGATGACCCTAAATGCGCAGAAGCGCACTGGGGTATTTGTTTATGTCGTTATGGTATAGAATATGTTGATTCTAAAACTACAGGAAAAAAAGTTCCTACATGTCATAGAACTGCTTATAAAACTATTTTTGAAGATTTAGATTATATAGAAACTATAGAAAATGCAGATGTAGTTGCCAAAAAAGTATATGAAAGGGAAGCTAAAGTAATTGATAAGCTTCAAAAAGATATTTTATCAATATCACAAAAAGAAGAACCATATGATGTTTTTATTAGCTATAAGGAACATGATGAATCTAATAATAGGACTGAAGATTCTATTAAAGCTGAAAGCATATATAGTGAGCTAACTAAAAAAGGATATAGAGTATTCTTTTCTAAAAAATCATTAGCTAATAAAGATGTAAGCGAATATGAGCCTATTATTTTTGCGGCCTTAATGAGTTCAAAAGTAATGTTATCAATTGGGTCTAAAAAAGAATATTTTAATGCTATATGGGAAAAGAATGAATGGTCTAGATTTATTAGTTTTATACAAGATAAGCAAGATAAATATTTAATACCATGTTATTTTAATATGGAATTAAAAGATTTACCTATAGAGTTTTTATCTTTTGAAGAAGAATTATTAGATGGTGATTATTTAAATAGAATTACACGTAGAGTTGAAAAATTATTAAATAGAAGCAATTCGGGAAGTAACAATCAAGCTAATAAATCTTTAATTAGTAATCTAATTGAAAGAGCAAAATACTGCCTAAATATTAGTGAATTTGATAAGGTATTAGAAATAGTAGAAAACATATTAAATGTTGATTATAAATGTGCTGAAGCATATTTTTATAATGTACTTGCGAAAAATAAATGCAAAAATGAATATGATTTGGCTGATAAAAAAATAATAATACGTAACGAACCAGACTATGAAAAGGCATTAAAATTTGCTGATGAAGAATATAGAAATTATTTACTTGAACTTGAACAAAGAATTATAAAAATGGCTGGAGAAATAAGTAATGAAAAAATATATAAAAAGGGAAAAGAATATATTAATGATTTAAAATATGATCTAGCTATAATTGAATTAAGAAAAATAAATGGATATAAAGATGTTGATAGTTTATTAGAAGAATGCTATGAGCGTGCTTATGAACTAGCAACAACATTTATGGAAAGACATAATTTTGATAAAGCAATTGTTATATTTAAATTAATAATAAATTATAAAGATTCAAAATATAAAATTGCTGAATGTGAACAATTAAAAAAAGATGAGTCTATAAAAAGTGAATGTAATAGAATATGTAATGGTTTAGATGCCATTATCTATGAAGTTAAATCAAGAGGGTATTTTCCTTTTGGTTCAAAAGCAAATTATATAAATGGTTTATCATTACTTAAAGATTTGAAAAAAGATAGTGAATATGCTTGTGAAAAATATGATCTATATTTAAGATTTGCTGAAGAATTAAGAGCAATTGATGAAGCATATATTAGGAAGAAAGAAGAAAAAGAGAAGAAAGAAGAAAGGAAAGAAAGGCTTAAAAAAATAATACCTATAGCTATCGCTATAATTATTGTTTTTGCTATCGTTTTAGCTATAATAATTGGACCACAAATAGCAAAGAAAAACCGCGCGAAGAAGAGATATAATCAAGCAGTTGAAAATATCGAAAATGAGAAATATTACGATGCTTATAACTTGTTAAGAGATCTAAATTATAAGAACTCAGAAGATTTAATAAAGCTACTTGATGCAAGAAGCTATTTAGTAGTAAATAACTATGAAGCTGCTATTGATATAGTTTATAATTTAGGCGGTACTACAACTGTTAGTTATGATTCAGAAACGGGTTCAGTAGATAGAAATAGTGATGTCATTAAAAAGCAACATATCAATAATGAAGCAACAGCTACAGGCAAGGAGTTTATAGGCTGGAATGTTGATAGTTATGCTATTGATTATAAAAAATATGATTTAAATTTATCATTAGTCGCAAAATTTGAAAGCATTGAATTTAACATTGTTTATATTGATGTACCTACAAGTATGGAAGATTCTTTTAATTTGCCACAAACATACACTTATGATGAAAATGGGGCTTTTAATATTCCTGATGTCAGAAAAAAAGGATATACTTTTTTAGGTTGGTCACTTAATAATGAGGCAAGTTATAAAACAAATTATGTGGTTGCTAGAAATAGGCTTGGTGATATTTCACTTACAGCTCACTGGCAAGCTAATAAATATACACTAACTATAGATGTAAATGGTGGTCCAGATTTAGCTGAGACAGAATTTGAAGTAACTCAAGGAGAGTCGTTTACCTTACCTGTTCCTGGTGAACGAGAAGGATTTACATTTGTTGGATATGGTTATTTTTATGAGAGAAAGGGAATAATCTATAATAATCCTATAACTAACGCCAATGGAGAAAGCAATAAGCCTTTTACATATGGGGAAAACGTTACTATATATGCATTATGGGAAGGGGAAAAATATAATGTTACTATTAAGGTTAGTGGTGGTGGTGGATATATAACTATTCCTAATAGTACATCATCAATAGTTGATGATGAAAAAATATTTATTGGTGAGACAAAAGTTAAAACTATACAATGTGGAAATAGTATTACATTAGAAAAACAATCATTAACGAGTACTGGTAGATGGTATGTTGATGATGTATATGTTAGTAGTGATACTACTTTTACATTCACTGTTCAACCTCATGACTCTGTAATAGAATTACGATGATATAACAAATAGAATTACTAGAGATGGATTTTTATCCATCTTTTTATTATAATAAGTAATGTAGGTGATTTTATGTTAGAAGTATACTTAAACAAAAATGAAGAGAAAGAAAAATTAGAGGGATTCCCTTGGATTTTTAATAATGAAGTTAATCACTTTAATGGTAATATTGTTAATGGTGAAGTAGTAAAAGTTCTTACATTCGATGGTAAGTTTGTTTGCTATGGCTTTTTAAATACTATTAGTAAAATAATGGTTAGAATATTATCACTAAATGAAACTGAAATAATAGATGAAGATTTCTTTAGAAGAAGAATTAAATATGCTATTAGTCATAGAGAAAACTTAAATTTTGGAGATTCTAATTGTTATAGATTAATATTTGCGGAAGCTGATAAATTACCTGGTTTAATTGTTGATAAATATGCTGACTATTTATCAGTACAATTCTTATGCTTAGGAATGGATATAATTAAAGATATGTTAGTTAAAATATTAGTAGAAGAAACTAAGTGTAAGGGTATATATGAACGAGGGGATGTAGAAGTTAGGCATAAGGAAGGCTTAGAAATAAAAAAAGGCTATATCTACGGAAATTTTGATACTAGAATAGAGGTTAAAGAAAACGGAATAAGGTTCATTGTTGATGTAGAAAATGGACAAAAAACAGGTTATTTCTTAGATCAAAAATTAAATAGAGATAACATTAAATATTACTGTAAGGATAAAGCTGTTTTAGATTGTTTTTCTAATGTAGGAGGATTTGCTTTAAATGCCTTAAAAAATGGGGCTAAAGAAGTCGATGCCCTAGATATTTCTAAAAAGGCATGTGATGATATATTATATAATGCAAAATTGAATAACTTCACAAATTTAAATGTAATATGTGATGATACTTTTAATTATTTAAGAAAAGAAGAAATAAAGGATAAATATGATTGTATCGTTTTAGATCCACCAGCATTTACGAAAAATAAGGATTCAGTTAATAAAGCATATAAGGGTTATAAAGAAATAAACCTACAGGCTTTAAAGATTATTAAAAGCGGAGGATATCTACTTACTTTTTCTTGTAGCCAACATATGACACCTAATCTATTTTTTGAAATGTTAAGTGATGCCGTTAAAGACTCCAAAAGAAATGTTCAATTAGTTGATTTTAGAATTCAAGCCCCAGATCACCCTACCCTACTAAACTCAGAGGAGCAGTTATACTTAAAATGTGTGATTCTAAGAGTATTATAGTTTTAGATGAAATAAATGATGAATATGCTAAAATATTAACTGATTGGTATTATAATTGGTGGGGAATAGAAGAATCTTGGAGTTATGAAAAAGTATATGATTATGTAAAACATTCTACATCTAAAAAAGTACTTCCTAAAACTTTTATATATGTAGAAGATAATATTTTAAAGGGTGTATGTATGTTAAGTTATTCTGATGTAGATAATAGACCTGATATATATCCTTGGCTTATAAATATGTATGTAGATGAAAAATATAGAAGAAATAATATTTGCCATTTGCTTATTAATAAAGCAATAAATTATCTAAAAGAAAATAACTTCACCGAAGTATATCTATATACTAAAATTAATGGTTTATATGAACAATTGAACTTCAAAAAAATAGATAAAATCAATATTTATGACAATTCTAGTCTATATGATCTATACAAACTAGAAATAGCGTAAGCACGCGATTATTTAGATTATTAAAAAATGACTTTTTGGCATTCAATTTTATATTTTATATATGATATAAAAATAAAATCTTGCATTATAAGTCATTTTTTTGTATAATTTTAATGTATTAAATTAGAAAGAAGGATGATTATTTATGGGAAGAGCACATGAAGTACGTGCAGCATCAATGGCTAAAACAGCCGCAGCAAAATCAAAATTATATGCAAAATATGGAAAAGAATTATATATGGCAGCTAAAGGAAACCCTGACCCAGTAAACAACCTTGCCTTAAGAGGTGTTGTTGCTAGAGCTAAAAAGGATCAAGTTCCTGCTGATGTTATAAAAAGAGCAATTGAAAAGGCAGCTGGTGGATCACAAGAATCTTATATCTACAAGAGATTTGAAGGATTCGGACACAATAACTCAATGGTTATTGTTGACTGCTTAACTGATAATGGAAATAGAACAGCCGCTACAATTCCAACAATCTTCTCAAAGTGTGGAATTAAAATGGGGGTACCTGGTTGTGCAGCTCATAGTTTCAAAAATGAAGCTAGATTCACTTTTGAAGGTAAGACTGAAGATGAAGTACTTGAAATCTTACTTATGGCTGACTGTGATGTAGATGAAGTTACAGTTGATGAAGATGGATGGGTAACAGTTACAGCTAAACCAGAAGCTTACAATGCAGTTAGAACAGCATTAACTGATGCTGATCCAGAAATCAAATTTGATGATGACAAAATTACTTGGACTCCAAATGATTATGTAGATTTAGAAGCAGAACAAATGGAAAAGTTCCAAAGATTTTTAGATATGCTTGAAGATAACGAAGATGTTCAAGATGTATATCATAATGTAAACTTACCAGTTGAAGAGGAAGAAGAATAGAAAGCGGCTAAAAGCCGTTTTTTTTCTCAAAGGAGGATTTCTATGAAAAAAAGATATTTATTAGTTATTATACCTTTTTGCTTACTATTCTTTGGATGCAAAAAGAAAAAAGAATCTACAACTAATAAAAATACTACTACAAAAATTACTACTAAAGCTACAACAAAAAATACAACAAGACAATCTACTACAAGTACTAATTATGATGAATTATTAAAAGATTATTATTATAAACTTGATGGTGATGATGTTATAATTTTAGGAGTGAAAAATCAAGATGCAACTGAATTAGTTGTTCCTGAAGGAGTAACAAAAATACTAGATTATGATGATGATGAATATCATGCATTTAGATATTTAGAAAACTTAGAAAAAATAACTTTACCAAAATCTTTAAAAGAAATAGGAGAATATTCTTTTAGTGGATGTGATAAGCTAGTTGAAATATATAATTTATCAGATATTAATTTAACTTTAAATGATGAAGATGATGAAACTTGTATTACAGAATACGCATATGCTATTCATAAAACATTAAGCGAAGAATCAAACATCAAAAGATTCAATGGCTTTTCATTCATTCATACAGATACAGTTAGTAAATTATTTCATTATACAGGAAATGAAAAATATATTATAACACCAGATAGTTACTTTCATAATGGGGAAACTATTACAAATTATGATATTGCAAATGGAGCATTTATGGATAATGAAATGGTAACACTTGTTTTATCAGATGCTATTAATGTTATAGAAAGTTATGCTTTTGGAGGATGTTATAATTTATCAAGTGTAACAGTTGGAAAAAATGTAACTGAAATAAAAAGTCATGCATTTG
>JAEEGL015058344.1_pt1 | contig 27722 bp, 30 predicted proteins | sample 9134231 | NCBI WGS metagenome assembly JAEEGL01 (sample SAMN16246548, study PRJNA631951) | gut metagenome | biome: gut microbiome; feature: rumen; material: fiber-attached | host: Bos | place: Iran: Karaj | collected 2018-10
TATTTCAACATTGTAGAAATAAATCTGATTGAATCATCCTTGAGTTCTTTAAAGAAATCTACGGTAATCTTTGAAAGAGGTCTTTCATCAATTTTGTCAAATATAGCATATATTGGATCTCCGCCGTTGTTGAATCTCATTTGACGGTCTTTTTTGTTTAAATAATATAAATCAAAATCTTCGGGAATTTCTATTGAACCTGCCGGTTTTCTGTTTCTTTCTATTGCTGAATATGTTGTTGCCATTTTTTATCTCTTTCGTTAATAACTCTTACATATATATAAAGTATATAAACTTCAAAAAATTGCCTTTTTTTCTTCAAATATTAAGAAATGTTAAGACGAATTTTTAAATATGCTCTAAATGCATATATAGCTATATCCCTCAAAGAATTTTTTCTTAAATTTCTCAAAAAAGCACCATCTAAATTGTAAAGTTTTGTAAAAATTTTAAGATTTACAGGCAACTTTTTTTGTTTACTGACTTTATATAACCGTACAGTATAACAAAGCAAAGAAAGGCGGTTTATTTATGGAAGTAGGAAATGTACAATCAACAAGTTTCGGTATGGCTTATAAAAGAATAGTCTCGAAACCGGAACTCCAAGCAAAATATCTCAATACTTGCACAGCACAACAATTGCAAGTATTAAATGCAAGTATGAATAAAGCGACTGAAGCATTAAAAGCAACTGTATTTGCACATTTACACACCGAGGTTAACGAAGACGGAAAACAACTTGTTCATTTTATAGAGAGTGCCAAACCAATACTTAACAATGATGGTAAAATAGCACTAGCACGCACTGTAATAAGAACCAACGACGATATAGACAAAGCTATAGAAGCAACTTTAGCCATTGATAAAACATACCAAGAGTTAAACGAGGCTTTAAAACCTTTCGCCGTTGAGGATAAAAAATAACAATTTATAATATGAAGCAAAAAACGGAGATTAATTCTCCGTTTTTTTATTTATTCAAGAACTTTTTTTACAATCTCTTCCGCAGGGATTTTCAGACAATCTAAATTTTCGCAGGTAATTTGTCGCCTTTCCCAAAGGCACGGACGTAAAGGACAATCACAATCCGCTTTAATCGGTACAACTTTGTCCGATTGAGGTATAAGTTTTTTATCATCAGTTGAACCAAATATAACATAGGTTTTTACACCCAATGCTACAGCAATATGCAGCGGGGCGGAATCCGAACACAAGAATTTTTCGGCGGAAGATATTAATTCAGCCAATTCTTTCAGATTTTTTGTCGAACCGTATAAGTTTTCAAATTTTTCCGATGAAACTTCTTTAACAATAGTATCAATACATTCTTTATCATCAGGACCTCCTGTAAGCAAGACTTTACACTTACCGCTTTCATACAATCCTTCTATAACTTTTGCCCATTCGTGCGGATTGATTGTTTTTATCATTCCTTTTTGAACGCTTATTTTACTGACTCCGGGGTGAATTAAAACCGTATTTTTGATGATTTCCTTTTTTTGTATATTTAATTCAGGTAAAGGTGTTTTTACATTAGTAATCGGTGTAACCAAATCATGATACATATTTACGGCATATTGATTTTTATTTAGCGGTATAGCTTTTGTTAATAAAAACTTGCTTAAAAATCCCGTATCATAACCGTATCGCTCTTTTATAAATGTTAAAAACAAAAATACGGATATAAATTTATTTGAACCGGAAGATATTACCATATCATATTTTCCGCACCAAATTTTAAAAAGCAGTTTTATTAATTCTAAAAATCTACCCCTGCCCTTAATATTTGCAAATAACGTGTTGTCAATCTTATCAGTAAGACAAATTATACCTCTACTTCTTTCTTCAAGTGCAAGAGTGATTTCAGACTCGGAAAATTCTTTTTTTACAGATAAAATCGAGGGTAAAAATAAAATTTCATCCCCGATTCCGCCAAAATTTATGAATAGTATTTTTTTTATCATAATCCCAGCCTAAACATTTGACCGACAATAATACCCTGAAGTATTTGAAGAACTATAAAAGCCAATATCGGCGAAATATCAAGAACTCCGCCTATAGGAGGGATTATTCCTCTAAAAATATTTAAAAACGGGTCTGTGAGCGAACGCATGAATGCATAAGGTTGATTTTCCCAATCTATATTAGGAATCCAAGTTAAAAATATTCTTAAAATAAGCAATATATAATAGAAATAAAATAATTGATTTACTAATCTTGCTAACATTAATCTATCTCCTACAATTGTGAATTCTTTCTTGTATTGGCACAATCACAATTATTATTCTCCATAGGAAGTTTTTCAATCATCGTAAATAACAATTTTTTGAGATTAGCAACATTATTGTTAAATACTTCGATAACTTCATGGTGAGAAACAGGTGGTACATCTCCTACAAGACCTGCATCATAGTCTGTTATAAGTGAGATGTTCAAAGGACACATATCCGCTTCTTTAACCAAATATGCTTCAGGGAAAGCTGTCATGTTAATAACTTCCCACCCTTGATTTGTAAAGAATTTAGATTCTGCTTTCGTTGAAAATCTTGGGCCGTTTATTACAACTACCGTTCCTGTTTCATGAACAGTTATACCTAATTCTTTTGCCGTTTCTATTGCTGTTTTTCTCATTTCTGGACAGTATGTTTCGGCAGCAGACGGGTGGGTAACAATAGGACCTTCAAAGAATGTCGATTTTCTTCCGTCAGTCCAATCGACAAATTGGTCACAAATTACAAAATGTCCCGGTTTAACATGTTTTTGCAAACTTCCTGCCGCACAAGGTGAAATTACTCTTTTGCATCCGACATTTTTCATTGCCCAAACATTTGCACGATAATTAATTAAATGCGGTAAAATATTGTGATTTCTGTTATGTCTTGGCATAAAAGCAACTTTATGATTACCGATTTTTCCTATAAACAAACTGTCTGAAGGCATTCCGTATGGAGTGTCCATAGGGACTTCTTTTATATCATCAAGAAATTTATAAAATCCTGAGCCGCCAAAAACACCTATATCTGCTAAATTTTCCATAATATACTCCTCTTTTTTAATAGTTTATATTAATTTTATCATAAACTTTACACTCGGTAAATTTTTTTAATTTATGCTACTATAATTAGAGTTAATATTATGTAAGTAGTTAGTATGTTTAAATTTGATAAAGAGGATGCTATATATATAACACACCGTAATGAGCTTCTTGCATGGCTGATTATTGTACTGCTGATAGTGGCATTTTATTCTTTGAATTTTATTTATAAATCAAAAAATACTGATAATGACTATCAGGTATTTTTGCCTGATGTAGACGGTTTAATAGTAGGTTCTCCGGTTAAAATGATGGGGGTACAAGTTGGTCATGTCATAAAAATCAAACCCGTTAAAAATGAGGTTTATGTAAATTTTATCATTACAAATCCTGATGTGTATATTCCTCAAGGTTCGGAAATTACCGTAGAATTTAGCGGAATGGCAGGCTCAAAGTCCTTAGAGCTTTATCCTCCAAAGAAAAACAGTTATATGGATGAAAGTTCTCCTTTAGTTACTGTTAATTCACCTAAAAGACTACATGATGCACTGAGTCTTTTGGATAACATGTACAAAAAAATAGGCACAATAATATATTCCTGCTCTTCATTCGGCGGAAAATTGAATGAGGAACACATAAGTATTGAAAAGAAAAAACAGAGTAATAATGATTTTAATAATTTTTTAAAATACTCCGATAAATTTTTGGAAGATTCAAATCAAAAAGCAAAAGAAATAAAAAACAACTTGGAGGAATTTAAGAATAATGCAAAACAGTAAGTATCCGAATTTAAAGATAGTGGAGAATCCTATCGTTAATCAAAGTTTATGCACAATCAGAGCAAAGAATACCGATACACAAGGAGTACGGCTCGCTGCAAGAAAACTTACAAGAATATTACTTTATGAAGCCACAAAGAATTTACCTCAAACAGATGTGGAAATTGAAACTCCGCTTGCTAAATTTACCGCAAAAACAATAAACCCGGACATAACAATTATAATATCTCCTATTTTGCGGGCAGGACTTATTTTTACTGATGAGGCAGTTGATATTCTTCCTCAGGCAACAATTAGGCACATTGGAATGTATCGTGATGAAAAAACACTTAAACCTGTTTGGTATTACAACAAAGTTCCGATGCCAGTTGATAATCCTGATAAATACTATGTTTATATTGCGGATCCCATGCTTGCAACAGGTAATTCTTTACTTGAGGCAATAAAACTTTACACGGAAAAAGGCATTCCGCAGAAAAATATTTGCTGTGTCTGTATGATATCGGCACCGGAAGGCATTGAGGCTGTGTTTAGCAGATTCCCCGATATAAAACTCATTGTTGCGGCAGTTGATTTACATTTAAACGAAAGAGGTTATATAGTTCCGGGAATGGGTGATGCAGGTGACAGAATTTTTAATACACTGTAAGAGAAAGGAAAATATATGATTAACGAAAAATTACAACAGGCATTTAATGAACAAATTAATAAGGAATTTTATTCCGAATATTTGTATTTGGCTATGAAAGTTAAGTTTATGGAATGGAATCTTCAAGGATTTGTAAACTGGTTTGGAGTTCAAGTACAGGAAGAACACGCACACGGAATGGGCATGTTCGATTATCTTGATGAAAGAGGAGGAGATATTAAGCTTGAAGCAATTGCCAAACCCGAATTCCACGGAACAACCCCTTTAGAAATCTTTGAAGAAGTTCTTAAACACGAACAATTTGTAACAGCAAGCATTAATCATGTTGCCGATGTTGCGGAAGAAGTCAAAGACAGAGCAGCATTACACCTTCTTGATTGGTATATTAAAGAACAAGTTGAAGAAGAAGCAAATGTCGGAGGACTTTTGGCTACATTAAGATTAATAGGCGACGACAAAAAAGCTCTGTTAATGCTTGACAAAGACCTTGCAACAAGAACATTTGTTCAACCTGTAATCGGTTAATTTTTATTATTTTATATGAAAAGAGGGTGACTAAAATGTCGTCCTCTTTTTTTTACATAAAAAAGTTATGTTCCTTTTCCCACCCGACAGAAGTCGGTTTTCCATGTCCGGGATATATTAAAGTATCATCAGGCAGAGTAAAAATTTTTGTTTTGATACTTTCAACAATCTTGTCAAAATCTCCGCCAGGTAAGTCACATCGTCCGACTGATTCTTTAAAAATAGTGTCACCCGAAAAAAGATTATTTTCAACATAATAACATACTCCTCCCTGAGTATGCCCCGGAGTATGTATAACACTTATTTCCAAATTCCCCAGTTTTATAATTTCTCCGTCTTCAATAAACCTATCAATCTTAGGCACCGTTATTTCCGGCATTCCCATCATCGGCATATATTCGTTAACCCTGTTTACCCAATCCATATCAGACTTATGCATCAATACATAAGGGCGATTTTCTGCATTCGGCATCGGAGCGCCTATCGGTTTTATTCCTGCAATATGATCAAAATGCCCATGTGTCAAAAGAATATATTTTAAGCTAATATTATCAATTGCCTGTCTGTTTTCACCAACACTTGTTGCTGCAACATTTCCTTTCGTATAAGGCACTTTATTCCAGATATCAAATGCGGAACAGTCAACTAAGGCTGCATCTCTCGTTTCTTCATCTATAATAAGATAGTTATTATTTTCTATAGGCGGTTCAACAAAAGTTTTTATAATCATGCTCTAATTTTAACATGTCAAAAAAAACTCCCAATCAGAAAATGTTAAGTTTTGTAAAAAAAATCATTACATTCGGTATAAAAAGGCAATTATTTCTAAAAAAAATACTTTATATACATGTAAGGTTAGAATTTAGGTTAGGTATAGTATGATTAACAATGTTTCAGGTGTTAATACCAATCTGCAACAAATGAGTGTTGTAAAGGCGATGCCGTCAAAGACGGGTATAAGCATGCCGGCAATATTAGGCTTTAAAACCCCTGTCGGAAAAGCAAAGGCGAATCTGCGGGTTAAAAAATTTAAAAGGAGCGATGACATAATTATTGTCGGAGAAATTGATGATGATTATGTAGATATTGTTGAAGAAAAAGATTACAGTGAAATTGAAAATATAAATAAGCCTTTTTCTTTTGTAAATTTAGTACCAAAGAAGAAAAAGGTAAAATATTTAAAAGATTGCTATATAATAGATTATATTCAATCCCCGCAAGCATATTGCGGAATGGGTAGCGAAGCCCTAAAAGGTTTAGCGGAAAAAGCCATGTTTGATTCAAAAATACAGGGCAGAATTGTAACATATTCCGCACCCGTCTGGGAAGAATCATCACCGGCACTGTTTTTCTATAAGCTCGGATTCAGATTTATGGAGCCGGAAGCAAATGAAAGAATGCAGGAATGTCTTATCAAAAAAATGCCGGATTTGCCTGCACAAACCGGAATGATGTACTTGCCTCGGGCAAATTTAAATAAATTACTTCATTATGGGGAAATGTTTTAGCATATGGAAGAAATTAATCAAACACAAAATTTAAATTCACATTATACAACCTCCTCAAAAGTTGCAAAACCTCAAAGAGTTGTTGTCAGCGGGCCTGAAAATATTCCGAAGTATCATTTGTATACCGATAAAGAGGCCAACGAAAAGCTCTATGCACTTGAAGGTGATATTTATGAATCTATTCAAAAAATGCCTAAAAAGAAAAATAAAAATAAATTTTTAGGAATATTTTAGACTGATTTTTCCATAACATATATTTATGAATATTATATTCGTACAATTCATATAATATTGACAATAAATTTTATAGTGCTATATTATGAAATGTGTCTTTAAATTAGTGAGGTTTAAATATGAGAGTGAGTCCTATTTGTGTGCAAAATAGTATGAATTGTTGTCCTCGAACAAGGACGTGCAAAGAAGCCATGCCGACAACAGCAACGGTTGCTTCTTCCGAACACGTAAAATCCGTAAGCTTCAAAAATGGCGGTGTCGGTGCCGGTGTGGGAACTGCTATCGGCATAGGTCTCGGTCTGTTGCTGACAGCAGGGACAGGAGGCTTAGCAGCTCCGCTTATACTTGGCATAACAGGTTGCGCTGCGGGAGGTATATTGGGCAGCGAAAATGAATCTGAAAGCTATCCCGGAGAAAAAGATACTTATGATGACAACGGATTTAGTCATTATGATTAATCTGTGTTATAATTAAAAAGTAGTGGGGGGATAGTGTAAGTATAATGTTGGTTAACAGCATATCCGGTTTCAACAGCAAAATTCAACAATATAATAATTTTAAAAATTCTGAGAATCAAATCCAAAGCTATGGTTCAGGTAGTTCTTTGATGCAAGATTCCGATTATTACAAAGAAAGAATTAAGCAGGAAGAAAAAAAGATTGGCGTATTAACTCGCTTTTCAGCCGGACTTGGCTTAATCGGTATTGCTGTTTCCTGTGCTTATTTTATATCTTCATTTAAGAAACCCGGCGGCAACAAAAATTTAAAGCATGCCGTAAAAGAAATTGCCCCTGAGTTCAAAAGCTTTAAGAATGATTCCTCCATACCGACAATTGAAACATGCAATAGCCTTGAAGATGGCTTAAAAGAGTTTTTAAACAGCCAATTATTAATATATAATTCGGAAGCGGAAATTGTAAAAGCAAGCGGGGCAAAACCGACCGCAAGAATAATTCTAAACGGTGAACCCGGTGTCGGAAAATCATATTTTGCAAAAATATTCGCCAAATCAACAGACGCTGAATATATGGAAGTAAAAGTCCCTGATATTATATCTATGTGGGCAGGAGAAGGTGTTCAAAATATTAACGGAATATTTGATTCTATATCGAAGCATGCAGAAAAAAATTCCGGTAAACGATTCGTAGTTGTATTAAATGAAATAGATTCTTATATCCAACCTGTCGGACAGTACGGACACGACAGAGGAACACGCTGGGTATCGAAAATGGAAGAAAGAGGAGCTTTTATAAATGCTATAGATATGTTGCAGGAAAAAAATCCTAATGTAACAATTATCGGTACCACAAATATTCATCCTAAAAATATAGACGGAGCATCAAAGAGCAGATTTAGTATATTTAATGTAAAACGTCCAAACCGCAGAGCCTTAAATGAAGCTATAAAATCGAATTTTAACAATTTTAGCTACGGGAAAGAATTTATAACAAATAATGAATCTGATATAGCTATGATTGCACAAAAAATGGAAGAGAAGAAATACTCATTCAGAGATATGGAAAAAGTTATTAATACCTCAACCAATTACTATCTTGAAGATAAAGTTAAAGACAAAAATGCTGTTTACAAATTTGATTATCTTAAAAAAGCTTTTGAAAAGTATGAATTTACTGACGGAGTTGTTTCTTAACAAACTTAACATGCTTTAATTTCTGACTTATTATTGAAGAGCTGAAATATCTGTGTTAAAGTTTATTTATACCGAAATATTGGGGAAAAATTTTAATAAAAATGATACGACCTTTTATGACGGGAGTATGTGATACTCTTTAATTACAAATAAGGGTTTAAGGAGTTAGTATGACAAAGTTTATTCCGCTTCACATTCACACAGAGTATTCATTGTTAGACGGCATGATTAGAGTCAATGACTTGGTAAATTATGCCAAGGATAATGATTTGCCTGCAATCGCAATTACTGACCACGGAGTTATGTATTCGGCAATTGAATTTTACGAACTTGCTAAAGAAGCAGGAATAAACCCTCTTATAGGATGCGAATTTTATGTGCATGACGGAGATATTCACATACAAGAAGCTCATCATAATCCGTTATATCATTTAATATTGATTGCCAAAGATTCTCAAGGGTATAAAAACCTTATAAAATTGGTATCTACCGCTTGGTGTGAAGGATTTTATTATAAACCACGTATAAATTTTGAACTTCTTGAGAAATACCATGAAGGTTTAATTTGTACTTCGGCATGTTTAGGCGGAGAAGTCTTAAAAAATCTCGTTGCAGGCGAAAAAGACAAAGCAAGAGAAGTTGCAAAAAGATATAAAGATTTGTTTAAAGATGATTATTATATTGAACTTCAAGACCACGGACTTGATGACCAAAAGCGCACAAATCCTGAATTAATTAAAATTGCACGTGAGCTTGATATTAAAATGATTATCACAAATGATTCTCATTATCTAAAAAAAGAGGATGCGGATGCACAAGATACACTTCTTTGCCTTCAGACAAATGCAAATAAAGATGACTCGAAAAGATTTTCATTTCCGAATAATGAATTTTATCTAAAATCAAAAGAAGAAATGAGGCAGGCTTTTTCTTGGATGGATGATGACCTTTTTGAAGAATGCTGCCAAAATACCGAAGATGCTGCCGCAAAATGTAATGTTGAAATAGAACTCCACAATGCACCTTTACCGCATTATGAAGTTCCGGAAGGTTATACAATCCCTACATATCTTGAACATCTTGTTATGGATGGATTAAAAAAGAGATATGGAAATCCCGCCCCTAATGATATTGTTGAACGGGCAAAATATGAACTTGGTGTAATTAATCAAATGGGATTTCCTGCGTACTTCTTAATAACCTGGGATTTTATACACTTTGCCAAAACTCATAATATTCCCGTAGGGCCCGGAAGAGGTTCGGCAGCCGGTTCTGTTGTGGCTTATGCACTGGAAATCACAGATATTGATCCTATTAAACATAAACTTTTGTTCGAAAGATTCTTAAACCCCGAACGATTTACCATGCCTGATATTGATATAGATTTTTGTATCGACAGACGCAGCGAAGTAATTGATTATGTAATCCAAAAATATGGCGAGGATAAGGTTTGTCAGGTTATAACATTTTCAACTTACGCTCCAAAAGCAGCATTTAAAGGGGTTGGACGTGTTTTACAAGTTCCTTTTGTTGAAGCGAACAGATTGACGGGTTTAATCGAACCGGCTCTTGATGTTGCAAAAGTTACAAATCCGAAAGCCGAATGGCTCAGAGATATAATAAACACAGAAGGGACTTCAGAGTTTAAGCAATTATATGAAGAAGATTACAGTATAACAAATCCGGATACCGGTAATTTAATCAGTTTCAAACGCTGGGTTGATATGGCTATGGCGATTGAAGGGCTAAAATGCGGAACGGGTACGCACGCTGCAGGTGTAATTATCTCTCATGCACCACTAGATACAATACTTCCGGTTCAGCCGTCAAAAGACGGTATTGTTCAGACGGGTTATCCGAAGCACGAAGCAACAGAAGTCCTTGACCTTTTAAAAATGGACTTTTTAGGCTTAAGAAACCTTACAATGATATATAAAACTGTTGATATGGTTAAGCATTACCAAGGAATAGATGTTGATATAAATAATATTCCGCTTGATGATACGGAAACATACAAAATGCTTACAAAAGGTGAAACAGTCGGCGTATTTCAGCTTGAATCTCAAGGTATGATTAATCTTGTCAAACGTCTTAAACCTGATGTATTTGAAGATTTAGGCGCATTAGTAGCTTTATTCCGTCCGGGGCCTTTGGGTTCAGGTATGGTTGATGATTTTGTTGCAAGAAAACACGGACTACAGGAAATTACTTATGCACATCCGCTTTTAGAGCCTGTATTAAAAGATACTTACGGTACAATCGTGTATCAAGAACAAATTATGCAGGTTTTTCAGGTGCTTGCAGACTATTCGCTCGGGCAAGCTGACCAAGTTCGCCGTATGATGGGTAAAAAAGACCTTAAAACAATGGAGGAACAAAGAGGTAAATTTATTGAAGCTTCTGCAAAACATGATATGAAAAAAGAAGATGCGGAAACACTTTTTGATCAAATTTTGAATTTTGCTTCTTATTGTTTTAACAGGTCTCACTCTGCCGCTTATGCATTTGTTGCCTACCAAACAGCATATTTAAAATGCCACTATCCTGTTGAATATTTATCTGCTTTACTTTCCAGTGTTGCAGATAATAAAGACCAAACCCAACTTTATATTGAAGAAGCTAACAAGTACGGGATTAAGGTGCTTCCGCCGGATGTTAATAAGTCTTTCCTTGAATATACACCGGACGGAAAAAATATCCGTTTCGGAATGGCCGCAATTAAAGGTGTCGGTGAAGCAGTTTGCGAAGGTATAATTAAAGAAAGAGAAGAAAACGGTGAATTTACAAGCATTTTTGATTTTTGCAAAAGAGTTGAACCAAAATTTGTAAATAAAAAATCCCTTGAAGGTTTAATTAAAGCAGGTGCTTTTGCAAATATTGAAAAGAGTCGAAAACAATTATTCGAAAATATTGAACACATTTTGGATGTAACTTCAAAAGAAGCTAAAGACAGAGAAATCGGGCAGGTAAGTTTATTTTCTTCCGCAGAAAATCAGGATTTCGCAGATATTCAATATCAATTATTGGGAAATGACAGCGAATATACTGACAAAGAACTGCAAGATTTTGAAAAAGAATTTTTGGGATTTTATGTCACTTCTCATCCGTTGTTTTCAATAAGGGATAAACTGCAATTCCTTGCTACGCATAAAATAAGCGAGCTCAACGATGCCAAGGAGGAAGAATTGGTTACAATATGCGGACTTGTAACGGCCACAAGGCAAATTCCTACAAAAAAAGACCCGTCAAAATTCTTACGATTCGTAACTTTAGAAGATTTAACAGGAAAGGTTGATTGTGTTTGTTTTCATAAAAAACTGCTTGATTACGGTGATATCTTACAGCCGGATAACAGAATTATTGTAACAGGAAGATTACAGCATAGAGGCGAAGACCAGTTAAGTGTCGTAATCGAAACCGTTAAATCTATAGACAATTCAAATATTTTGACTGTAAGCCTCAATGATGAAATGAAATATGAAGAACTTTTTGGGCTAAAAAATATTCTGGCAACACATCATGGTGATGATCCTGTAATGATAAAATTACCGGAAAATGACGGTTATAGCACAAGAATTATGACATCACCAATTTTTTGGGTAAAAACTACTAATGATTTGGTTAATAATTTGAAACACTGTTTCCCGAACAGAGTTGACGTACAGATTGATTCTTTGGAAACACCTTTGGATAAAGTTAATGCTTAACAGCCTTTTTAACAATATCTCTTGTCTGCCAGAAATAGACTTTGCCGTTTTTTATTCCACCTTCAATATCTTGCGGTCTGTCAAAATATTGTTCAAGTTTTAGTGCATTTTTAACGGCAATCTTAAAGGGTTCAATCAAAGATTGCCAATCATTTAAAATTTGGTCTTGTTTAAGATGCTGTTCAATAATTTCACCGGTATCTTTGACAACATAATTACCAAGCCTGTGTGGCAATGTCTCAATTTTTAATTCTTTACTCTCTTTGTCATAACTTATGGTTGTCGGTGTGTATTGATTTTCTTTGCGGAAATGGTGTGTTTCTATTCTAAGTTTTCCGTCATAAGTATCGGTGTAAAGTGTAAAAGTGTAATCTGTTCTAATAAGTTTTTGGGCAATAATGCTCGGTTGAATGATTGAATCCGGCAGTCCGTACCGTTCCCTTGATTTTTGGGCAGTTATTGAATCTTTGCTTGTTACAATATCATTAATCATATCGACAAATTCTCCATATCTGTAGCAAATATACGAGTCATAAATACCTGCTGTCGGATAGTCCGGTAAGTCTTCCGCATTAAAAGCCGAACGAATTATTATATCAGATTCTTTAAGTCCGTAAGACTGACAGATATTTGCCAGCTCTGAATTTAGCGGATGCTTCATAATTCTTTCTTCCCGCTCAGTTTCATCTTCAGTAGCATCGATATATTCATAAATTTTGTTAATATATCCGACAGGAATAACAAATCCCGTAGGAATTTCTATGTCCGACAAATAATCTTCTTTGAGAAGTCTTTGCATAACTCCCAGTCTGTAGGCTTTTTCGCCTGAATTTTTCCTTGTAAGTTCAGAAAAATCTAAAAGTTTTGTTTCGTCATCCAAAATCGGAATATTCGGGATATCTATTTGTGAAAATTTTAATTCGGGTAATTTATCTATTTTGGAATATTTAATCTCTCCGCTTTCATTTGAAATATGTATTTTTTCTCCTGCAAGTTCTTTTAATTCGTCATATTTTTTATCGTCATAGACAATACTTGCAACATCAAAATATTGTCCCATTGTACTGGCAACGTGTGTGAAATTACCTATATTAACATTGTTCATAACAATTCCCAATACGTTTGTATCAAGTGTGGAAAGAATATTAGCAATTATTTCATCTTTTTCAAGTTTATCAATCATAAAAATTACGGGTTTGTCTGAGGGAATATTATTCAAATCCGTAACCAATAATCCTTCTGCAGAACCTCTTGATATAACTTTTTCAGCTGGTCTGCCGGTTGATAATCTCTCATATATGTTAATCTTTCTGTTAATTTCAAATTCGTTCAGTTCTTTTTCTCCGGCTTTATTTTTCTTATTCAATATTTCATAGCCGTTCAAGCACATGATGTAAGGGAAATTGTACGTATAATATTTTCCGTCATAAGTCATAGGGAAATCGCCATGAATTTTATTATTATAATCTTTCATCCTTAACATTAATTCTTTATTTTCTTCAGGCGAATCATCGGTTTTAATTGAGGTAAGCCAATAGCTTGTGCCCGCCTTTTTAAAACCGTAATAGTCGGATTTGAAGTTGATTGTTGAAATAGTCCGGATTTTCACAATATGTTTATCCCTATAAATTTGTTTGGTGTATACTATTCTATAGCAAAGGCGATATAAATGGCAAGAGAAAAAAAGAAAAAAATAAAAGTAGCATTTCCGCATATGGGAACAATATCAATAGCTTGGTCTGCAGGACTCAAGAAAATCGGTGTTGAACCTTATGTTGAACCATACACAAGCAAAAAAACCTTGTCTTTGGGAACAAAAAATTCACCCGAAGCAATTTGTCTTCCATATAAATTAATTTTGGGTAATTTTATTGAAGCAATAGAGGGCGGAGCGGATTATGTTGCAATGATTACAGCCCCCGGATGCTGCCGTCTGGGCGAATACGGGAGCAATATTTTTAATTCTTTAAAAGATATGGGCTATAACGCTAATTATATCGAAGTTTCTCTTTATGATGGTTTAAGAGGATTTTATAATTTCTTAAAAAAACTAATCGGAAGAAACGACCCGATTTTAATTATGAGAGCCTTGAATATTACTATAAGAAAAGTGTTTGCAATTGATGATTTGAACAGTGCTTTGTCATATTATCGTGCAAGAGAAATACATTTCGGAGATGCGGAAAAACATTATAAAAAAGCATTAAATATGATTGATAAAGCTGATAATACGGCTCAACTAAAGAAAGCATATCCGCTTGCTCTTAAAGAAATCGAAAAAACACAAATTGACGAAAATCGAGAAGTTTTACATGTAGATTTAACAGGCGAAATTTATCTTGTTAATGACGAATTTTCAAATCAGTATATAGAAAGAGAACTCGGAAGAATGGGTGTCCAGACAAGGAGAAGTTTGACAGTCGGAAGCTTTTTAAAAGATGCCATTATTCCGAAAGCATTTCAGAATAAAGAAACGCACTTACAAAGAGCTGAAAAAATGGCAAAGCCTTATCTTATGCGTGATATAGGCGGTGATGCTATGGAATGCATTTCAGATGTTGTTTTTGCGGATAGTAAAGGTAAGGACGGGATTATACATATTTCACCTTTTACCTGCATGCCGGAAATTATGTCGCAAAACATATTCCCGTCAATAAGAAACGAACACGATATTCCGCTTTTAGCCTTAATTATGGACGAACAAACAGGACGTGCAGGCTACATAACACGTTTGGAAGCATTTGTTGACCTTATGCGCCGCAAAAAACGCGCACAAGGGGGTAAATTAAAATGCAACTCAAGAAATAAAAACGAAAATACAAAAACAGCCGGCAATGTTTAATATTATGCCGAAACTTATGATTATAGTAAAATTAAATCAAGAATAGCAAGGGGGAGAGAATAATGAACAAACCAAATATAGCGATTTTAGGAGCAACAGGGGTTGTCGGAAGAGAAATTACACAAATTGTTGATGAATTAAAAATTGATTTTGAAAGCATAAAATTTCTTTCAAGTCCGAAAAGTGCCGGAACAAAACTGACTTTCCAAGGTAAAGAATATACTGTAGAAGAAACAACACCGGATTCATTTAACGGAATTGATATCGTTCTTGCGTCCGCAGGAGGCTCAACGAGTCAAAAATATGCCCCGGAAATCGTTAAGCGAGGCGGAATGATTATTGATAATTCTTCTGCTTTCAGAATGGAAAAGGACGTTCCGCTTGTTATTGCGGGTGTAAATGATGAAGATTTAAAATGGCATAAAGGTATTGTTTCGAATCCAAACTGCTCAACTTCACAACTGATGCTCGTTTTAGAGCCTTTAAAAAAATTCGGGTTCAAAAGAATAGTGGTTTCAACTTATCAATCCGTTTCAGGTGCGGGATTAGCTGCCATTAATGAATTGAGAGCGGATACTGAAGCAAACTTAAAAGGCGAAAAATTTGAAAATAAATGTTTTAAAAAGCCGATTTCTTTTAACGTAATTCCGCAAATTGATGTTTTTTGCGATAACGGCTATACAAAAGAAGAAATGAAAGTTACAAACGAAACAAGAAAGATTCTTCACCTTTCCGAAGATGTAAAAATTGCTTGCACAGCCGTTCGAGTACCTGTTTTTAGAGGTCATTCCGAAGCGGTTGACATTGAATTTGAGGGGGTAAATGGGAAAAATGTTTCTCCTGACGAGGTTCGTGAAATTTTATCGCAATCGTTTGGGGTAAAGGTTATTGACAATCCGGATAACTTTGAATATCCGACAACAAGAGATGCTGAATATGTTGACCCTGTGTTTGTCGGAAGAATCAGAAAGAGCCTTGCATTTGATAACGGTATTGCTCTTTGGTGCGTCGCTGATAACCTTAGAATCGGTGCGGCATTGAATACGGTCAGAATTTGTAAAAGCGTAATTGATATGAAGCTCTGGGGCAGAAGATAAATAGTTATTGGCAGACAAAAGTCTGCCAAACTATTATTATTAATCAAAGCAAATTAATGTAATTTATCAACGTAAAATTTGGCTTTTAAGTCAAAACAATTCATTTTTATCTTACGAATTAAACTTATATCACATTTGCAATTTTTGCCGCCTTCTCTCCATTTTTGGTAAGCTTCATTAGCTTTTGCAGCATCACCGAGTGCTTCATAACATCCATTTATTCCCAAATATCCTGCAAAATTATACCTATGAGCAGATTCCGCAAATTTTGTATAGTCTTCAATGGCTTCTCTATATTTTCCCATATTCTCTAAAATACTTGCTCTGCGGTAGAAATACCATTTTTCTTGTCCATTTGTTAATTCAATTGCTTTATTTATATGTTTTAAAGCATTCTCATAATCTGATATATTTTGATAAACATAAGAAATATCAGCATTTCCCGAAACAGAATCGGGAATATTTTTTATTAATCTTCCGTATTCACGATATTCATTCTCATAATTTTTAAAATCCCGATAAATAATTGCTCTTTTTATGTAGGCTTTTTCTTCTTTTGGATTAATCTTAATAATATTGGAATATGTATCCAAACCTTCTTGAATTTTATTTCTCAATAAATACTCATTTGCAAGATTATAAAGCGAGCAGACATCATTTTCATTCTTTATAACTTTGTTTTCGTAAAACCTTATACTCTTGCGTACAATTGAACAATCTTCGGCAAATGTACAATTGTTGAAAAATAAACCTATTAATAGTAAAAATGCAATTTTCTTTATCATAACAATTACCCCCAAATTTGTATTTTTTGATTAACGATTTTTTTTTATTTGTCAATTTATGTTTTAACTTAAAATTCTGCTACAAGAAAAAAGATGGTTTAAAGTTAATTCAAGTCCGTAAAAGCTAAAAACATTGATATCAGTATGTTTACATAATAGACAACTGCCTTTTATTGTAGTAGAATAGATTTACAATGGAGTGTTGAATGGGACAAATCGTTACACAAGATGAAATAATAAAAATCGTCAGAGAAGGACAAAAGAACGGCAAAACTTTTGTCGTAACAAACGGGTGTTTTGATATTTTGCATATCGGTCATGCAAGATATCTTAGTGAAACAAAAAAATATGCCGATTATTCAATTGTACTAATTAATTCGGACAAATCCGTAAAAGCAATAAAAGGAGAAAACAGACCGATTAATAATGAATCTGACAGAGCAGAATTGTTAACATATTTGAATTGTGTCGATTATGTGGTATTATTTGAACAGAACTCTCCCGCAGAATTGCTGGAGAAAATAAAACCGGATGTTTATACAAAAGGGGCGGATTACAGCTTGGAAACTTTGCCGGAAAAAGATGTGGTATTAAGAAACAATATTAAGGTTGAATTTATAAAATTTGTCGATGGAAAATCCACAACTAATCTGATAAAGAAAATTAACGAAAAATAGAATATAAGGAGTTTTATTATGAAGACTTTCACATTGGAACAGATTGCACAGATTACGGGCGGAATGCTCACAAAAGCAAAAGATGCAGCTATTACAAAGATTGCGCCTCCGCTTTTGGCTGATGAAAACACTCTTGCTCTGGCATTAGGAGAAGATGAGATTGCAAATTTATCAAACACAAAAGCTCATGCGGCTTTGGTTCCGCTTGGGGTTAACATTGACGGTTTCACTACAATAGAAGTTGAAAGACCTCGTTTGGCTATGATGAAACTTATTACAATGTTTTACGAAGAACCTCATGTCAATTCCGGAATTCATCCGAGTGCGGTTGTTGCATCAACAGCTAAAATAGGTCAAAATGTTTCTTTGGGTGCTAATGTTGTAATCGGTGAATATGCAACAATCGGTGATAATACAAAGATTCTTGCTAACAGTTATATCGGCAACGGTGCTCAAATCGGTTCTGATTGTTTCTTCCACCCCGGAGTAAATATCGGTGACAGAGTGCAAGTCGGTAATAAAGTTATTTTACACCACGGAGTTTCCTTAGGTGCAGACGGATTCAGTTTTGTAACCGAAAACCCGAACAATATTGAGCAAGCACGCAAAGACGGCGAAATCAAAGAAAGCGACACTGAACAAGTTATATTCAAAATTCCTTCAATCGGCTCGGTTGTTATCGGTAACAACGTTGAAATCGGTGCAAATACTTGTATTGACAGAGGAACTATTGAAAACACAATTGTCGGTGACAATACAAAAATAGACAACCTTGTAATGATAGGGCATAACTGCCGTATAGGTAAAGGTTGTATGATTGTGGCTCAGGTTGGTATCGCAGGAAGTTGTGTAATCGGTGACAGAGTAGTAATTGCAGGTCAAGCAGGACTTGCAGACCACTTGTCAATCGGAGATGATTCAATTATCGCCGCACAAGCCGGTGTTTCAAAGAGCTTCCCTGCAAAATCAATTGTAATAGGCTATCCGGCTATGCCAAGAAAAGAATTTATCAAACAAATGAAAATAATGAAAGACGCGGGAGATTTGATTTCCAAATTCAAAAAATATGAACCGCTTTTGAAAAACTTTGAAGACAGTGTAAATGAAGAAAATTTAGCAAAGGTATAGAAAAATAAGGCAATAAGGCTTTAGGGCAATATGGCAATAAGATATTATAAAATTATTAGATAATTTATCAACACGGTGCCTTCAGAAAAATGGTTACAATAAAAAAAGAAATAAATACTTCGGGTAATTCATTAATGAAAAATAAGTTCTGTGAAGTTACAATAAAACCTTCACGGGGCGGTAAAATACGCATTTTTTCAAAAGGCTCGGAGGAATGTTTTAATGCGGATATAGACAGCTTGCTTTCTACAGACCACTGTGTAACACTTTGCAGCAAAGAACACAGAAATCTTTTAGGTGATTACAAGTATAAGGCAATGTTATGTGAGCACTTTATGGCTGCTTGTGCCTTGTGCAAAATAGATTCACTGGATGTTTATCTTTCGGAAACGGAATTTCCTATTTTTGACGGAAGTGCAAAAGAATGGGTAAGATTATTTAAAGAAGCCGGGATTGACGGAAAAAACAATGATTTATACACAGTCAGCGAGCCTGTTTATTATTTGAACGGGAAAACAAGTCTTGTAATTCTGCCTGATAAAGAGCTTACAATCTCTTATTCGGTGAATTACGACCATCCCGATTTGCGCAGAAGGTGGGTTTCTGTAGATTTAAAAAACTTAGATGAAATAATTGAAGCACGTACTTTCGGATTTTATAAAGATTTGAAAAAATATCAAATGCTGGGTTTTGCACAAGGTGTAACTATTGACAATACTGTAGGACTCAAAGATGAAGGTTACACAACAGAATTACGTTCGGAAAATGAACCTATAAAACATAAAATTTTGGACTTATTTGGTGATTTATATTTGACCGGAGTTTCACCGCTCAACATGAGAGCTCAAATCCTTGTAAAAGAAGCAGGGCACACAGTCCATACAAAAGTTGCTAAAGAGTTGAAGAATAAATTAATCAAGGTGGTATAATTGGGTAAATGAAAAATAAGACAATATTATTTGCACTGCAATTTTCCCTGATAATGTTTATTATAAAATCTTTCATTCAAATTTTAGGATATGTACATGAATCTTACTGTCCTGTTTACAATTTTGAAACTGCTTTTTCAAGTAACTTATGTTTATCTTGGGGAGCTATAATTTTAGCAACAATGTCAATTATGTGTTTTCCGATATTTACTAAACTTGTATTTGATAGATTAAATAACATTGTCTATATTAAATATATTTTTCCGGTAAAGAAAGACAAAATTTTAACAACCATGGATGATTTAAAAGAAGTATATTGTGATGCTAAAGTGTGGCATGATATACCACGTTGGTTGATTAACGGTCCCGGATGTTGGTGGTATCGCTATCGTATTATAGTGTTATTGAAACCAAATTCACCCAAAATAGAAGAATATCGATTTCGTTATAATGTTGAAGGCATTAGAAAAAAAGTAATAGATAAAATCAATGATTTTCTACATGATAATAATCAACCAAAATTAGAAATTCCGCTAATTTCCTATAAGTTTGAAGAATGGATATTGCCATTATTTTGTTTTGCATTAATTTTTATGTTATCCGTTTTTAAATTGCAATATATTTAATAAACTTTTAGACAAACCATTATATAGCATTAATAATTAACAAAATAGACAACTGACATCTGTTATTGTAAAATAGGTTTGTGGATAAATTGGTTCAAATTAAATTTAATATGAATTTGAAGTCACAAATTGTGACATCAAGGTCGTAAAATAAGGAGAGAATATAATGACAGAAGAAGTTTTATCATTTGACATTATGCAAATAATGGAGATGATACCGCACAGATACCCGTTTTTGCTGGTAGACAGAATCACGGAATGCGTTCCGGGAAAATATTCTAAAGGGTACAAAAACCTTACTATGAACGAGGAATTTTTCCAAGGGCATTTCCCCAATAATCCTATCATGCCGGGGGTTTTACAGTTGGAAGCTCTTGCACAGTGTTCGGCGCCGATTTTAATGTGTTTGCCTGAATACAAAGGTAAATTGACACTCTTTGCGGGAGCGGATAACGTAAGATTTAAAAATATTGTTCGCCCCGGAGACAGATTGGATATGGAAATCGAACTTCTTAAATCCAAAGGCCCGATAAGCAAATGCCATGCCGTAGGTTCTGTTAACGGCAAGGTTTGTATAGAAGCTGATATGACAGTTTGCCTAAAATAGTTCAAACGTATGGGGGAAGTTGTTAAGCTGTGTGATACTATATAAAATAGCATGGAGTGACCAAATTGTCTGAAAAAATAATTATCGGTTCTGACCACGGCGGTTATAAACTGAAAAACGAGATAATAAAACATTTAAAAGATGCGGGATTTGAAATTTCGGATAAGGGATGCTATTCCGAAGAATCTTGTGATTATCCTGTTATTGCTAAAACCGTTGCAGAAGAAGTTCTCAAAAACGAAGGCAGAGGAATTTTGGTATGCGGAACGGGAATCGGGATGTCAATTGCCGCAAACAGATATGAAGGAATCCGTGCATCTCATTGTACAGACACCTTTACGGCAAGAATGACACGAGCACACAATGATTCTAACATACTTTGCTTGGGAGAAAGAATAACGGGAACAGGTTTGGCTCTTGATATAGTTGATATTTGGCTGAAAACCGAATTTGAAGGCGGACGGCATCAAAAGAGAATAGATATGATAGATACGAGGGTTTAATGGAAAAAGAAGAAAAAATTACATCATATAAATTTGCATGCGCTGTAGCTAGATTCTTGGATGAAAAAATTGCCAAAGATATTTCTATATTAAATATCAGTAATGTTTCTTCTTTTGCGGATTATTTCGTAATTTGTTCGGCTCAGACAAACACTCAAGTAAAAGCATTAACGGAAAATCTCACAGATAAAGTTAAGTCGACATTTTCAAGACTTCCCATGGGAAAAGAAAATGATGCAAAAAATCGCTGGAATCTTGTAGATTACGGAGATGTAATTGTACATATTTTGCATCAGGAAGACCGAGATGCTTATGCAATAGAAAAATTTTGGAATCATGCATTTCGCATTCCGGAAGAAACATGGTTAAAAGAATCAGAAGAATATTCAGATTATAACAAAGTATAAAATAAGAGGATGAGAGCTTATGGATAAACAGGAATTAGAAAAAAATATTCAAAAAACCGTATTAAAGATGGCACTTGAACCAAATAATACGGAAAATTATCATGAACTGGCCAAGTTTTATGCAATGGACAATCAATACGAAAAAGTAATTTCTGTATATGAAAGTTTACTCGCAATTGACCCTAAAGATATGCAGGCACTTATAAATCTCGGAAGTTTATGGTTTTTCTCAAAGGAATACAAAAAAGCTTTGAAATACTTCAGCGAGGCTATGATTGTAGATCCAAGCAATTACCTTGTTTATTACAATATAGGTAATACCTATGCGGATTTGAAAAACTTTTCTAAATCGCTTCAGTTCTATTCACGAGCTTTGGATTTTAATTCCAAAGATCCGGAGATATATAATGCGATTGCACTTCTGTATCATGACTTTGAAGATTATGTTGAATCAAGAGCTTATTATGAAAAAGCTTTGTCAATTGATCCTGATAATATGACTGCTTTAGTCGATTTAGGTAATGTTTCATACAAAATCTTTGATTATGAAAAAGCTTTAGAATACTATAAAAAAGTTCAAAAACTTGCCCCTGATAACAAAACCGTACTTTTATGCATCGCAAACACTTATTCGGTCTTAAAAGATAAGAAAAATTGTTATAAATATTTTGATCAAGCGCTTGCCCTTGAAGGTGATAATTACAAAGCATATATTTGTTACGCTATTGCGAAATCCGACTTTAAGGATTATGAAGATGCTGTTGAATTGTACAAAAAAGCAATACTGGCAAATTCTAACGAAGCAAACGCATATATTCTGTTAGGTAATTTGTATTCAAATCTTGGCAGATACCAAGATGCAGAAGAACAATACAAAGAAGCTTTAAAAATTAATAAAATGGATCCGAGTATTTATGTTCTCATTGCGAATGTATACTTTATGAGCGGTGAAATTGAGCGTTCTCTTTATTCATACCGCGCAACAGTAAACTTGCGTCCTGAAAATGATGAATACAAACTTGTATTTATTCAGGTTTTAGAAGATTATATTAACGATTCAAGAAAGGATGACATAGTTGCAGAGATATAATCCATATCCTATAGAAAAAATAATTTCTGCCGCAACGTATATGACAGCAGGCGGTGCGGGGTTTATATGGCTTATTATTGCCGCAATATTTAAAAAAACTGTTCAGCCATTTTTGATGTATCATATTTTGCAGTCGATTTTTCTTTCGATTTTATTTTTTCTCTTAAAAGTATTTGCGGGATTTTTGATTATAATACTGTTAAAGATTCCTTTAATAAGTCTGTTGGTTGAAAAACTTGTATATTATACAATGATTCCGATACCTTTATTTTTCAATCTTGATATAATACATATAATAACAACTTCAATCATACTGTATCTTGCAATAACATCTTTTCTCGGATATTACAGTTATCTTCCTTGGGTTTCGGATATTATTTCGGGTAATTTCAGACAAAAATAAGTTTGTTTATAATGAGAATATAAAATGTACAGAAAAATTTTTCAAATCCTAGAATATTCACGTTATTTTTCTCTGCCTATGACAATAATGTCATGGCTCATAATTTTTGTATACTCTCTTTCGGATTCGGGAAACGTTTTTTACGGTTTGCTGGCGTTAATCGGACTTTGTTTTGTACATTTGGGAACTAATCTTATTGATGACTTTATTGATTACAAATACTTGATGAAGTCCTTGAACTTCGATAAAGATACTTACTTAAAAAATACACAAAAAACAAAATGCAGATATTTAATAAGCGGACTAATAACCGAACAGCAATTATTAAAAATAATTGTCCTTTTTCTGACAATAGGCTCGATTATAGGCTTATATCTATTTTTAAATTGCGGAGTCGGGATTTTGTATTTTGCATTAATCGGCGGAATTATAGCACTGCTTTACCCTTTTGCTTCAAGAATCTGTCTGTCAGAAATTTTGATAGCAATCGCATACGGCCCTGCTCTGTTTGGCGGAGTATATTATGCAATGACAGGAACATATTCAACTGATGTCTTTATTATTTCAATACCGTCCACGATTATTACGGTTGTACTTGCTTATATTCATACCGTAATGGACTATGAATTTGACTTGAATGAAGGACATAAAACCATTGCAAACAGATTTGATTCTCAACTTGATTCGCTTATTGTACTTAAAATTCTTTTAATACTTGCTTATATTTCCGTAGTGTTTATATGTATTTTTGATATAGCTGATTGGCAAGTATTTTTGACTTACCTTACAATCCCGCTTGCCGTGGATTTATATAAATCATTAGAAATGTTTTCCGAAAATCCTGAGTCGGTGCAGGAGAGAAAGTGGTATCATTTCCCTATGGAAAATTGGAAAAGGCTGGAAGAAAGAAATGAAACTTCGTTTATGATGCGAATGTATCAGTCAAGAAACCTGATGATTTATTTTTCTCTGTTTTTGTCGCTTGGTATTGTTATTTCGCTGTTGATTTAACCGCCCCTATATTTACTAAGAGTTTGCAGGAAAAATTAAAATTTTTCCGCAAACTCTTAGGTACGGTTTCGAGCCGGTCTACGTGCTATCCCACACCTAGACCGGCTTTCACACACCATAGGTCGGATGGGAAAAAGTTCGAAAAATTGTCATTTTTCGACTTTTTCCGCATCCTCACTTATGTAACTTTTTTGTAACAAAAAAGGCAATTTTTTGACACAAAAATACTTTATATAAGTAGAAAACAAAGGGGATTTATGGTAAGCGTAAACAATGCAAAACAAGTTATAAATTTATTTGTACATTGTCCGACACGAAGTTTGGCAATGAAACCTAAAGTCGTTCAAATGGCGGTGCAAGATTTGTCAAAAATGAAATGTGTATCTGCGCTTGATGTCGTTCAAGTTCACAAATCTCCATTGAGCGAAATTACAAGCTACTTACAAGGTGTCGCAAAAGAGGGAAAAGGATTTAAACCTGTTTTTGAAAACCCGAATTCTGCATTTGCACAATATTTCCGTGAAACAGAAATGTACAATTTGAAACAACTTGGAACAAGAACGAAAAGCATAGGAACTTATACATTTGGACCTAAACTTAAAGAAATTAACGTAAAGAGTTTTAAAGATTATATTTTTGATAATGCTGAAACTTTAAATGTATCAAAACAGGAATATTGGCAGCTTGTGGATGAGGTTGCGGCAAAAGTAAAAAAAGAAACAGTATTAAATCCTCTCGGATTAAGGCAGGAATTTGTTGACAATGCCGACAGAATACATAAATGGGCTGAAATATTCAGAACACAGCATTTTGAAAACGGAAAAAATATTTATAACAAGTTCTATGATGAACAAATGTTTAATCAAGCAGTAGATGAATATATAAAATTTGCGGAACAAATTACAGGCAAAAAAGTATTTGTCGGTTGTCCGAGCAGAATGAATTTCCCTATTTCAGCACTGGGCATGTTAAACAATCCAAAAGCATATAAAGATGTGGATTTTATTCTTTTAGGGCATGGTAAAGGTTCATCATTAATCACCGATATAACACATCGTGATACTTGGAGATTTTCCGACAATAACAAAAGTATTTGGGAATATATAGAAAATGTTTGTGCGGATGGTAAAAAAGGGAAAAAGGGATTAGTTTTTTGCTGTGAAACGGATGGTTTAAGAAAGGCAGGTAAAACTGCAGAAGAGATGATTGATAATAACGGGTATATTATGTACGGAATAGGGCATGAGGTCAATGCTGATTTTAATTTGAAAAATCCTGCAAAAATCGTAGAGAGCGGAATAAGGCATATTACCGGACACCGATACGGCAGAAGTACACATACCACTATCGGTTTTGTTAATGTTCAAGGTAGCACTTCAGATATAGATTGGGCTCTGTCACTTGTAACTGACCCCGGAACAACAATGTATAATTTGAATTTTGATAAATTTAGAGTTGAAAATTTGGTATAATTGGTGCGGAAAAATCCAAAAAATGACAATTTTTTGAGATTTTTCAAACCCGATGTTAGGTGTGTGAGAGTCGGTTTCGGTGCGGGATAGCACAGAAACTGACTCGAAACCGTTCCCCGGAGTTTGCAGGAAAAACAAAGTTTTTTCGCAAACTCTATAAACAATTCTGGAGTGTGCATATCATTCCATGGGAGCTGTAATTTAACATACAGAACAAGATTAAATTAACTATGAGATGGAGATACGAATATTTTTATGTATTTTAAAAAATATACAAGAAAACAATGACTAAATTAGGGTTGTTTTCTTGTATATTGACTATATTAATTGTTATATTATTTTATCTTTTTCTTTTTTTCGTTCTTCGTGTTTATCAATCATTTCTTGAAGTTTATCCGGGTAAACTGTATTACTTGCCGCCGCTTTCTTTTGAAGTCCCTTTTCGAGCAGCGAAACTTCCTTGTTTTTCAGATTTTCACTTGCTTCAACGACATCTCTGTCGTGGTAAAATTCCACAACATTGATACAATTTTCAGACGGAGATGATATTTCTGCGACTCTTTCCTGTACGGGATAACTTGCCCAATCATCAGGAATTTCATCCATAGAGTTATAGTATTTTCCATCCGGTGCAAGTCGTTTATTTACTTCCTTTTCAAGAACTTTTTGCACATAAGCCTTTTGGCTTTTAAATCTGCAGGGAATAATTATATCTGAGCCGATAACTTCTTCCGGATCACGTTTTTCGTATTTTTTAAACATTTCAGCTGCCATTTGCAAATGCCCGAGTTCTATATCAAGGAATATTTCCCAATATTTTTTTATTTCATCATCGACTTCATCCTCCAAACAGGTATAGTAATTGCAAACCTCTGTAAACTCGTGAAGCAATAGCTTTTCAAACATAGTTTCGGATGGATCTATCAACGATTCATACATTGTAACGTGTTCTTCTTCGACATCTTTGATTTCTGCATAAGTTTCTCTTAGTACATGGTCACCATACATAAAACCGTGTTCCGCATAAAAGTTGTGTGTTTGCTGTTCTCCGGACAAAACCGTTAAAATATTAACTTTTGTTTGAGGAGAAGTTGTTGTTTTATCATAATGTTTGCGAAGTCTTAAACCGTTGCAATTGTGATGATGTTGTGTCGGACGCCCGACAATAACATCAGTTTGGTTCTGTACTATGTCATTTGGCTCGATACCTTCTCTCATATATGCATATTGAGCATATCTGTACAGATGATCAAAGTCCTCCAACAGTCCGAAATCAAAGGTTTCTTTAACGTATTTGTCAGGTTCATTTTGTGCAAGCCAAGCTGTTAAATCAACAGCAACCTGTTCGTAACCGAGTGTTGTTTCCAAAACCGATTGATCCTCCGGACACATCCAATTACAAGTCATTTGCTGCTGGTTTTCGATACGCCCGATTCTTGAAATATTTGCCCTGTCCTCACATTCAATATCGGTCATAAATCTGTTAAATTGGTGTTTAAACCCCCATCCCTCAACTTCGATTCCATTCATAAGAATTTGTCTGGTTCTTGTATAACAATCGACTTTTTGCTTTTTATAAGGTTTTGCTACAATTTGATGCCAATTTCTCAGTTGTTTTTCTATAGGCATTCCCTTTTCTTTTAGTGGATTAAATGTCATAATGAAACTCCTTTTCTTTTTTTATAAATTCAAACTGTGTACAAAAAGTTCCGCAACTTTTTTGTTGTATTCCTGTCCGTCATCTTTTGCGAACAGATTTTCCCAATGGCTTTCCGGTGTTCCGTCTGTTGAATAAGACGGATTGGACATCATTAAATGATGTGTATTTGTGTCATATCTAAGCGGAAATAAATCTTCCATTTGCATGAAACTTGCAAGTTTATCACTGGGGTATTCATATGCAAAAAGGGAATTGTTTATTCTGTGTAAACGTTCTTCATAACTTCTGCCGCCTTCATCATTATCATTTGAAACCTCAATTCCAGGAGAATAATTTTTTGAATACTTATAATTTACGGCTTCATCCCTAACTGTATGGAAATCATTCGGTTCAATAAA
>JAEEGL010907378.1_pt1 | contig 27718 bp, 1 predicted proteins | sample 9134231 | NCBI WGS metagenome assembly JAEEGL01 (sample SAMN16246548, study PRJNA631951) | gut metagenome | biome: gut microbiome; feature: rumen; material: fiber-attached | host: Bos | place: Iran: Karaj | collected 2018-10
CGTTGTCGGCTTTCGCATCGAAATCTTTCACTACGTTGTATGCAGCTTTAGGCTTGAGGTCTTTGTCGAAGAGAAGTGGATAGTTGCCAACGCCAACCCACGAGTCGCGGTCGGAAACGTTCCAGAATGTAACGCACTTCACAACATCTTTATGTTTACGGAATATGCGGAAAAGGCGTGCATATTGGTCGGTGTGCAAGGTCTTCACGTGAGGCTTAATCTCTACGCCTTGGCGGCTGAAACGCAACTGACCGCCCATTTCTTGGTTAGCACGAACGTCGAGCTCGGTGATGTGAATAGTCTTTACCAACTCAGAATATTTCACAATAGCAGCTTCGACATCCTCTTCGCTCGGGCCATAAATATTATAATGTCCCTGCATACCTATACCAGAGATAGGAACGCCAGCGTCTTGCATCTTCTTCACCATATTATATATGCGATCGCGCTTGCCTGGGTCGGCAGCGTTGTAGTCGTTGTAGAAGAGAATTGCGTTAGGGTCGGCTTCGTGAGCAAATTCAAATGCTTTAGCAATGAACTCGTCGCCGCAAAGTTTGTATAATCTCGAATCGCGATAAGGCGATGGATTTGGATTCCAAGGTGTAGGCATAGCATTGTCGGCAATGGCTTCGTTCACCACGTCCCAACCATATACCACGTCTTTATAGCGATTAACCACAGTGTGGATATGCTCGCGCAAACGCTGATAGAAAACCTCTTTGGTCACCTCTTTACCTTTTTTGTCGGTAAACATCCAATCGGAGAATTGGCTATGCCAAACAAGGCAGTGACCGCGCATCTTTATACCATTAGCACGGCAGAAATCGGCAATGCTATCAGCTCGAGACCATGTCCATTTTCCTTCGGCTGGGTGAACCAACGCTGGTTTCATGTCATTCTCGGCGGTAACACTGTTGTACTCGCGCTTGATGAGAGCAACTTCTTCTGGGTTACTTACATTACGGATATTGACAGCGACACCCACTTTGAAATAGTCGGCATACGCTTCCTTGAGGCCCGTTGGTTGAGCTACGGCCAGCGCAGATAGAGACGCTATAGCCGCAAGAGAGAAAAGGTATTTTTTCATAAGTTTATAATTATGATTCTGGTCAAAATTACTCGCCTCGTAGCTGATGCGCTGTCGTTCATGTTACACATAATTATACTTAGCGTACATTTTTCAACATACATTAACACAAACTCACTGCACAGCGTATGCAGACTAACATGCACAAATTTGTCAGAGTCTTCGCTCTTTCTGTACTCCACAATAAAACAGAAAAGGCCGCCCCACATAGGAGCAGCCTTCTCATTAATATTTACATTCTATTAGTGTCTGAAGAATCGACGTTTATAGGTCTTGCGGTGCTGCATACCTTTACCAGAGTAGCTGTAGCCCATGATAGGCTCGGAGCAAGGCACAGGTTTCATCTTGTAGCTCTTATGGCGAACGTTGTCTGGTATGATACGATAGATGAGCGACACCTCGTGAGCGCCTTTGCCAAATCCACTAAGTTCCGACACTGAGATGTCGTAGCTATAGCCAAGGCGGAACGAGAAGATATTTATACCTATGCTCGGCACAACGGCATCTACGTTACTAATCTCCTGTGCAGCTTGGAAGAAGAGACCGCGATACATAAGTCCCAGCTCTATTGGGTTATAGTACCAATATGCGCCCAGTTCAAGCTGGTTGTAGTCGTATTGATGCTTGTAATTTATGCCGAAGGTCACCGTCTTAGGTTCGGAACCACGATACGAAGGTTCGTACGTAAGTTTATAACCAGCGTATGCAGTAAACTTTATGCCGAGTTCGTTCTTCTGATCGGTGAACGAGACATCGGGCTGCACGAGGTGGTCGAAGGCTAAGCCAAACCAGAAATCCTCATTGTACGCCATGATAGATGCACCAGCATCGAAACGCGACGAGCGCGTATTCTCAATATCCACCGAACTTCCGCCTGGCTGGAAATGTCCGTCGGCAGTGATGTCGGTATACGACACCATCTTGGAGCGGTCGATATGGCGTTCGCCAAACTTGAAGCTAATGCCTGGGCGCAAGAAGATGAAGCTATTCACTGGCACTTCGTAGGAATAGAGAAGCGCAAACTCGTTATCCACCACCAAACCTTTACCCATGTTGTCGCAGAGCCACAAGATGCCAAGACCACTATTGAACTGGTCGAAGAAATGGTCGGCAAAAACGGAATAGTTCTGATATACATTACCAATTCCTGGCCACTGGTTACGATAGTTGGCACCAATACGCGTACCATTAGTAAGACCAGTGAAGGACGGGCTAAGGTATAGCGGCGCTTCGTAAGTCTGTGAGAACGAAGCGTCTTGAGCCTTAGACGGGGCGGCCATCGCCAATGCAGCCGCAGCAATAATTATTTTACAAACTATGTTCTTCATTGTCTTACACTACTTTATTATAAGCACCTGACCTGCCTTACTATACTCCTTACCACTCACAAATCGTCCTTTAGCTGTGTATACATACATACCTTCAGGAGCTACAGAACCGTTGAAGCGACCGTCCCAACCTACATTTATATCGTCAGTCTCAAATATCAACTGACCCCATCGGTTGAAGATTTGCATGTGGAAGCTAACCACATCTTTATATACAGGACGGAACGTTGAGTTCACTCCGAATATGCTATTGCTTGTCGACACATCGTCGCGCGGAGCGAAGGTATTCGGGAAGACTATGAAGCCGCCTTGACGTGCTTCAATAAAGTTCTCCTTAGTAGTGTCGGCAGCACAGCCATTCTCGCTCGTCACGGTGAGGGTGACGGTATACAAGCCCTCTTGCTGGTATTGGTATGTTGGGTTCTTGTCTTCGGAAGTTCCACCATCACCAAATTCCCAGTAGAAATGTTCGCCGTTCAAGCTTCTATTTACGAAGTGAACATTGTCATCAGGTATGTATACGAGTTTAGGTGCAGCATCGAAGCTTGCAGTCGGGTGATCATATACTGTGATATACATAGAATATGACGACTCTTTACCATCAGGACCAGGAACGGTGAGCGTTACTCTGTATGAGCCCGGCGTATTGTACGTATGTGTCGGGTTGCGCAGCGTAGACTCTTCGCCATCGCCAAAGTTCCAGAAGTACTGCTTGCCATCGGTAGTCTCGTCGGTGAAGCGAACGGTGAGCGGGTAGCAACCGTGGTCTTGGTCGACGCTAAAGCCGGCATTCGGCACAACCTTGTAGGTAATAGAAACCTCGTCGTAAACCTTACAATCTTCGGTCTCTATCGTCCAGCGGAAGGTATTTATGCCAGGCGACAATCCAGTTACCTTGGTATGGTAGCTCGTAGAGTCTTCGAACTCTATGTATTGCGACGTACCAAGCGATGTCCAGTAGCCACTCAAGCGACCTGGGTTACCAGCATTGAGGTTGTATGAATCTTCATACGTAACATCATTTTCGCCTGCATACGGATCGGCCTCTTGGCTCAATACAACCATATCGTCTTCGGTGCGGCACTCGCCATACTCAATTGTCCAGCGGAAGATATTCTCGCCATAGTTGAGGTTCGTCACCGTGGTCTTAGCGTCGTGCGGATCGGCTATTTCGCCAAAGCCTTGCAAGCACTTCCAAGTACCTCTACCCACGCTTGGTATGTTAGCGTTCAGTTGCGTATAGTTATGGCAACGCACTTGGTCGTCGTTAGCATTAGCCTGATCTGGGATAAGGTTCCAGATGCTTACCGTATCTACACTCTGGCAGCGATATGTATCGCCCTGGTATGTAGCCAAATTGGTAATTACCCATAGGAACTTATTCTCGCCGAATACCAAGTTGCAAACTTTCGTCTTCGGGTCGGCAGCATTGTCAAAGGACGGATTGCCGTACTCGTCGGTGACAGAACCTGATATTACAGTCCATAAACCGCTACCTATAGCAGGCACGTTAGCATCGAGCACTTGGCAAGGGCTACAATCATCAATATCCGGACCAGCGTCGGCTTTCGTAGGTGAAAAATTCGAAATTGTTACACGCGATTCCTTAGCACAACGTCCTTCAACAGAAGTTGTCCAGATGAAGATGTTAGGACCGTAGCCCAATCCAGTAACCTTCGTCTCGGCAGTCTTCGGATTCTCTATGCTACCACTACCTATGTCGATAGACCACAAACCTGTACCGTAGGTAGGTTCAACAGCCTTAAGCGTGTACTCGTCGGAGCAGATTGGATAGTCGGCACCGGCAATAGCGTCGCTCGGGTTCATGTTGCGTATAGTTACATCGTCGTGGAGCTCGCAGGTGAGCACATCGAACGATGGATTACCATCGGCATCGAAGCCTTGCAGATATTCAGTAGAGTTAGACACAGTCCAACGGAATGTGTTGTCGCCCTTACTAATCTCTATGGTCGGGTTCGGTTTGTAGCGACTATTCACCGCATTCTCGTCGTCGGACCAGCTGCCCGAGCCTGCTATTGTCGACCAAACGCCATGACCAATCTCAGGACGACGTGCATCGAGCGTCACTTGATCTTCGCAAGTCTCTTGCAAGCTACCAGCATACGGCAGACTCGGCATACCATTGGTAATAATTACCTCGTCGGTCGATGTACAACCCTTGTAAGATGTCTTCCACTGGAGTACGTTGTCGCCATAGCCGAGGTTGCTAATGGTGGTGGTAGCCTCGTTGATGTCGGTGAATGTGCCGGCACTCGATGCGCCCAACACTGACCATGTACCAGTACCCGGATAAGCCGAAATAGCTTCCAACTTCGTCTTATTGTCGCATATTCGCTGGTCGTCACCCGCGATGGCTTCAATCTTGTTGTATTCTACAAGAATTTCGCTCATCGATATACAGGTGAATGCGCCATACTTACGAGTAATTACCCAACGATAGCGGTTGCCATCTGCATTGAATGGAATATCGGTAATCTTGGTCGAAGGTGAGTATGGAGACTTGATGTCGCCACCACCACCTGCAATCTCCCAATAACCAGTCTCAGTCCAAGCACCAGTTTCATCAACAGCCAACTCGCTAGCCGTTACGATAGTAGCGTTAGTATCGCAGAGTTGCTGTATAGAGCCTTCGATATGAGCATCGGTAGCTTTATTATTAACTACTACAACACTATCGACAGAAGGACATTCGAGGTAGTTAACCGTCCAGAGGAGCGTGTTAGCACCCGATGCCAAGCCACGAACCATGGTGTGCGGATCGTAAGAATCTTCGAATACACCACGTCCGTTACCTGCCTTCACCGACCATTGACCAACGCCTGGATATGGATTGTTAGCCGTAAGTCGAACGGAGTCAGAACATTGTGGTGATACGTTACCCGCAACAGCTTGTATGAAGATGTTGTTGAGCACAGTTTCGTCGGTCGACGTACAACGCTTGCGCAAGCCTTCGTTGACAATTACCCAGCGGAATCGGTTGTTACCGAAGGCAAGGTTTTGCACGTTGAGCGTCTGGTTGTCGGTACCATCGTTCTTATAGATAGGCACTCTCGACGACAGACGATAATATACATCGGTAGTGTCGGTCGTACCATCGATATGGCTCGTCACTTTGCGAGTGAAGCCAGCAGCGAGAAGGCTATCCACAGTCCACGTACCTACTTTCACGGTTACGCCATTCTTAACTGTATATATGCCATCACCTGGCTTGTGTGTCTCTTCGAACTGGCCACCACCCTCTATGAGTTCCCAATAAGCTTCAGTGAAGTACATTGGTTTATTTGCCGAGAGTATAGCCGACGAGCCGCAGACGTTGAGCACGTCATCAGAGCCAGCATCGGCAACAGTAGGTTCGAGGTTGAGCACGACAACCGTATCGGTTGAGTTACATGCACCGCCCGTCTCGGTAGATATAGCCCAGATGAGCGAGTTGTAACCCTGACCGAGGTCGTAGACATCGTTACCAAGGAATCGACCAGAACCGCCACTTGCTACACGCCATTCACCAGTACCATAACTTGGCGAGTTAGGACTCAAACGAGCCGTACCGTCGCAAGTGGTTATAGTGTCGCAAGTGTTGTCGAGGCCACAAGCAAAGGCTCTGTCGGCCATATCGTTAGTAATCTTGACAGTATCGGTTGACTCGCAAATACCATTGTAAATCTTATATACAAACGTATTCACACCCTGCTTGAGGTCGGTTACGTATGCATTCTGAATGGTATCTGGCATTGTAGAATTGTACTTATCAGTAACCTTTTGGAAGGTACAGCCACCCGAGATAAGTTCCCACAACTGCGTACTCTTCACTTTATATTGCTTATTGCCAAGCGAAGCATCGGTAACGGTGTATGGAACCTCCTTAGGCGAATTGCCTTGGAGTTCGTAGTCGTAAGAACATACGGTGCGGTCGAAGCCTGCTTGAGCATCGGTAACAGCCATGTTCCATATCTCTACGGTGTCGGTGAGAGCGCCAGAGTTGTAAGTAATCTTCCACTGCAGCACGTTGCGACCACGTTGCAAACCGCGAACCTTGGTCTTAGGATCGGCAGGATCGTCGAACGAACCGCTACCATAAACCACACTCCACTGGCCGATACCGTTGAATGGACCGTTAGCCGAGAGTTGGTATGTAGAGCTACAGTTGTTTATAACCTGATAGCCAGCATTAGGAGGCGTAACGTCGCCATATACGACATTAACATCGCCCTCAATCTTACAACCTTGCTTCTCGACAGTCCAGCGGAATACGCTCGTACCATTCTGCAAGTTGTAAACCAAAGCATTCGGATTGTGAATGTCTTCATCGCTGATAGAGCCACCACCTGACACAAGCGACCAAGTACCTTGACCATTCTCGTTAGAGAAGTCTGGTCCGACAGCATCTTTCACGCCGATAGCTTGCATGTTAGTGGTTGTTGCGCCACCGCTAAGCGTGATGGTCGATGTAGCATCGGTGCCTTGGTAAGCTACGTTGGTGTAGTCTTTAGACTCAAGGATTGGCGTATTGTAGGTAACAATTACCGTATCGGACATCTTACAGTTGTTCTGCTGAACTTCCCAGATGAAGTAGTTAGGACCATGCTGCAAACCACCGACTTCGGTTACGTATGAGGTAGGCGATGCTATAGTAGCCGAACCTTTACCCGGAACGAGACGCCATTCGCCGCCTTCGTCCTTAGCTGGGCGAGGTGTAATAGCTTGAATAACCGTTTGTGAACGGCAGACGAGCGTATCGCGACCGGCGTTAACCTCGAATGCGTTGTTGCGCACGGTGAGATCCGAAGAACTGCTACAGCCACCTTCGTGCGAAGTAATGGTCCAACGGAAGACGTTCACGCCGCGGTCGAAGTTCGATGCAAGTGTAGTTGGATCGTTGTAGTCTTCGATCTTAGCCCAGCCTTTTATTATGGTCCACTTACCAGTCTCGTATGCAGGATTGTAAGCATTGCCAGTGAATGAGGTTGCACCATCGCAAGTAACGATGGTAGCCTGCGTAGTAGCTTGCGTCACGCGGTTGTTGGTGATAACAACGTCGTCGAAGCTTTCGCAACCCTCTTGGTTGATTATCCAACGCAAGTGGTTGTCGCCGCGGCTCATGTTGCTTACCATAGTTACGTTCGACGTAGCATCGGCAAATGTTGCATACGTACCGCTAAGCGTCTCCCAATGGCCATACATACCAGCTGGAACTTGCGATCCTTCGAGACGATAGCTTTCGTCGCAAGTAGCATCGTCGAGACCAGCACTAACCTTGAGGTGAGCATTGAAGATATTTATAGTCAACACTTTAGAGCATGAGCCATTCTTGACGGTATACTTGAATATGTTATCGCCGATAGTGAGGTCGGTGAGTTCTTGTGTAAGTACGTCGGTCTTGATGCTGCTACCGCCCGAGATGCGTTCCCACGTTGCTGTCTGGTCAGGATAGATTGAGGTATCGACAGCCTTACCAGCTATAATTATGCTTGCAAGTGTCTCACCTGGCTCAGGACATACCACGAAGCGATATGTAGCATCTTTATACTCCTCATAAGTAACAACCTTGCCAGCATCACTACTATTACGTTTGATAACGATTTCAGGATCGTCAGGTTCGGTATTCTCTACAACGAACTCGTCATATGAGTCGCAACCGTTTTGAGTGATTGTCCAGCGGAGTGTCGACTTGCCTTTCTGCAAATCGGTCACATTAGCTATCGGCGAATTAGCGTCGTCGAACTCACCTCTACCCTTTTCTACCGACCAAAGGCCAGTGCAGCCCGTAGGTATTGCGGTAGCCGAGAGTTCAGTCTGTCCATCGCAGATGAGTGTCTCTACCGGGCGAGCCGTAACACTGAGTTTATTGTTGCGAATAATCACGTTATCGGTGAGTACACAGCCGTGGTCAGTAGTTACGGTGAGCATCAACTCGTTGTCGCCCTGCGTGAGGTTGCTAACGGTAGAAGTGAGGCTCGTTGGGTCATCGGCTACAACGCCGCCATATACCGTAGTCCATAAGTATGAATATGTCTCGCCCGCAATTACAGTGCTTTCGGCCGTAAGTTGCGACGTTTCGGAACATACTTGCTGATCTTTGCCAGCAGTAAACTTAGGCAGCGGATGTATAGCTATATCGAACGGCTCAGACCATTCGCCCTCGCCGCAGTTGTTTATACCACGAACGCGAATTGTGCCGTCGAGCGATGCCACTGTCGCGCTGACATCGAGCAAGATATTTGAGGTGCCTACGCCATATACTATCGAGAAGCCAGTTGGCAAATCCCATTCGTACTTAGATGCGTTGGCTACACTCGGTACATACATACGTATGCGAGTTTGACCTTGGCAGAACGACTGTCCATCGATAGATACAATATCTTGAGGTTTGACAGGCAACAAGTTAGCCGACACGAGCATTGCGCGCTGCTGCGACAGACCACAATCGTTGCGCGAACTTACGAGCACCATGCCCTGTTCGAACGTTTCGCTCACGTCAACGGCAATAGATGTAGAGCCATTACCAGCCACTATCGTCATACCATCAGGCACGGTCCATTCGTAGCCCGTAGCATTGTCGACTGCGTCGATAGTGAATACTACGTTGTGAGCGCCTTGGCAAACGAAGTCTTCAGCCACACCGTTTACATACGGACCTTTTATAGCCACTGGTATGTCTGGTTGCTCCTTCACTATTATGGTTACATTGCCATCGATAACGGCAGGCGCACAACCGTTGGCATCAATCAAGCCGCCAATGTTGTAAACCGTAGTCACTTCAGGCGATACATACGAATAGATAACGTTCACCGTTTCGCCATCGATTACATCTTGCTCTGGCACTTTGTCGAGCAGTGTTTGCGTAACCTGTATGCCATTCAAGTCATAGTAATACGTAATGGTGTATGGAGCCTTACCGCCATCTACCACGAAGTAAATCTTAGCACGCTCGCCTTCGCATATCGATTCTGAACCGCCCATCTTCACGGTAGGCAAATCGTTCACCACAATGGTAGCCTTGCCTGTGAGGTCGGCCTCAACGCTCTCGCAGTTTGCATCGCTTAGCGAGGTAACCACCAGTGTGATAGGCTCTTGATTAGCACCTATTGTAGTAGGCGCTTGCGGTGTATATGAGAATATGAACGGAGTCTCGGTTATATGTTCCTGATTGTAGTTGGTTGTACCGTCGGAGATTACAAAATTCCACGGACCAGCACTCTCTGGCGTAATATCTACCGAAGCTGTAATAGTAGAACCGAAGCATACGTTGTAGTCGCCATGTATGTATGCACGCGGACGAACACGCACTTCAACCGTTTCGGCATCTCCGTCGAACGTACCTCGACCACAACTTGCGTCATCTTCATAAACTGCTACAACGCGATATGTTGAGGTTTCTGAAGGTGTAACAGCGAATACGTATGGCGACTTATCAACATCATAAGTAGTCTCCTGCGTTGGGTCGTCGTCTTTGCGGATGACAACTTTGAGCGGAGTCTTAATGAGATCCCAGTTGGTAACGATGAGCTTCAACTCACGGCTCTGACCTTCGCAGATGTAGCGTTGTGTCTCGTCGGCAATAACCTTCGAGAGTTCTACATGAGCCTCTGGCTGATGAATCTCTATGGTATCGGTGAGCCAGCAGTCGGTAGTAGAGTTGTAGCGGCCATCTTTGTCGCTATCGTCTATCACGGTGATGTTGTATACGCCAGCCTTGAGGTTAGAGTAGAGCTGTTCACCCGACATATCGCTAATTACGCTGCTGTAGCCATTCGGACCAGTGATCGATATGTAGTATGCATCGTTGTTCTTCACTCCACCTTCTACATTAAGGGTGAACGAACCAGTCTCAGCACCATAGCAAGCCACATTGGTAACCTTGCCCGTAGCCCAGTTCTTATTGAGCGTGAGAAGTTCAGGTTGATTTATGGTTACAATCTTCTCAGAGACTTTAGTCGTAGAGTTGGTATTCTTATCTTCGAAGTCGCGAACGCGGTTAGCATCCATCACTTTTATGGTGTAGCTACCAGCCTTCAAGTCGGTGATATTCAGCGCGCCAGTGCCTGTGCTTTCTTTCACAAGTCTACCGCTTGCATCATAGCACCAGATAGTGTAAGGCAACGTACCGCCGTAGACATCAATATCTATAGTACCATTATTATCGTTGTAGCACGGCGTAATGTCGGTTGTAGCTGTGCGTATAGCGAGCGGCGCGTTAGGTTCGCCTACATGTATGTACTCCTTAGTTGCCGTACAATTATTCTCGTCGGTAACAACAATCTTGTAATCGCCAGCTTTGAGTTTATTGATGTGGCTCACACCATCGAGCGCGAAATTTGTCCATTCGAGCTGACCATTTACGTCTTCGAGTTTGTACCAGTCGTATACGTATGAGCCAACGCCACCCGTTACGCTAACGACAATCTCGCCGTTCTGACCGCCTTGCGAGGTAACATTCACTACCCTATCTACAGCGACAGCCAATCTGATAGGCGGCTCGGCAACTTCGATATTACCAGAAGATACCAAACAGCCCTTGTAGTCGGTGACGTTGACTTGATATTTACCAGCCTTAAGACCTGTAATTACAGAGTCGTTAGGGAAGTTGACGCCTTCGCCCGACCAGCTATATGTATAAGGAGCTATGCCACCTTCAACATGAACGGTGATAGAGCCCGTGTAGTCGCCCTTACATGGCAGCACGTCGACAACATCGATGCTTGCTATTTCGAGTTCATACTCAGCACCATCTACGTAATATGTATGAGTAACCTCGCAGCCGAGATCTTCGTCGGTAATAGTTACCGAATACTGACCCTTGGTGAGGTTGTTTTGAACAACTTCCACGTTAGATGCAAAGCGTGGTATAGTAGCCGACTGGCTTCTCACGAGGTTAGCGCAAGTACCGGTCCACGTGAGTGAGTAGTTGCCGCTACCGCCGCTGAGCACGAGTTTGATAGCACCGCTGCTCTCGCCTGCACACTTAACATCGGTAATCAACGGATTTACAACGATGGTATGCTGACGCTTAACTTCTATGCCGTTGAGTTCAACCGAGCAGTTTTCGCCTGCTGCATTAGCCACGTTGTCGGTAATCTTCACGTTGTAGGTGCCAGCACGCAAACCATCCTGATTTTGTATAGTTGGATTAAGACCAGCACCATCGATGGTTGTCCATTCATAATTATAGTCACCCGAACCGCCCTTCACATCGATAGTTATGCGACCATCTACTTGACCTTCGCACGTCTCGTCCTTCACAGAGATTAGCTGAGCCGTGAGCGGTGTAGAGAATGCATAGCTCTTAGTGAGTGAACAGCTATTATGACCAGCTGCATGATCGGTAACGGTAATCTTGTACAGACCGTTATTGTAGCTCGTGAGGTTCGCTGCCGACATCTTATCATCGGCGAGTCTAGCGAGGTTCTCACCCGACCAAACAATATCATACGTAGCTGTACCATATTCATAGCCATAGCCGCCCTTCAAGTTGACAATCTTCAACTCGCCGCCATCTCCATTGCAAGTCACGTCGGTTACACGCTCAATGTCGAAGTCGATAGCCGAAGGTTCTTTCACCTCGAAAGCATGTGTTGCGGTGCAGCCGTAGTAATCGGTTACAGTCACAGAATACGAACCACCATCGAGGTTGCTTAGGCGATTTGTAGTAGCGCCATTGTTCCATAAGTATGAATATGGAGCCTGACCTCCCGAAACGGTGATAGCAATCTTGCCATCTTTAGAGCCGTTGCAAGTAACGTCAGTCACACCGCCCGTTTCTTCGATGATGAGCTGCTTAGGCTGCGTAATAGTAAAGGTCTTAGTTACGGAGCAGTTGGCTCCCTGACCATCTTTATCGTTATTATCGGTTACAGTTACGGTGTAGACACCAGCCACAACCGACGACAGATTACTTACGTTCTTATTCTCGTTCGTGACGCCAGGACCTGACCATTCATATGTATATGAACCCGAACCGCCAGTGACGGTAAGGTCGATAGCACCGAATGCGCCGCCATAGCACTTGATGTTGGTTACGTCGCCAGTAACCATCAAGCGTGAGTCGAGGGTGATGCTGTCCACAATCATACAGTTGTTAGAGTCGTAGATAGTGAACTTGTATACACCGCCCTTGTCGGCTGTGAGTTTGCGAGTCTCTGTCCAACCAGTTGTAGCCGTTGGTTCTTTAGGCAACGACATCGTAGATGAGTTACCGCTTGCGAAATATCTGTATCCACCAGAGCCACCTTTCACATCTACGGTGATGGTATGCGAGTAATCGCAATCGATAGCAGCATCGGTGAGTTTCATCTCGATAGGTGATGCCGCAGCTGCTATGGTGAACTCTTTAGAGACTTTACATTGCGTTGTGCCGTCGGTCACTGTCAATAGGTATGCACCTGGAGCAAGACCACTAATCTCCTCGATGGTGCTTGCGAAGTTGCTACCCGACCATTCGTACTTCAACTTCGACTGGTCTACAACGCCGGTTACTACAACATTGTTGATAGCGCCATCGTTAGCACCGTAGCACTGTTCTGCCTTGGTTGACGCTGAAACGGTGAGCACATTCACGTTGGTGAGTTCAAACTCGCGTTCTACAGAGCAGTCGTTTGTGCCATCGCGTTTCGGATCGGTGACGACGACTTTGTATTCGCCAGCTTCGAGAGCCGTAGCATTTTGGTTATTCTTACCTACAGCCAAATCAGCCCAAGCACCCGTGTCATCTTTGCGCTGCCATAAGAATGTAACATCGTTCACATTGCCGTTGACGCTGATATTTATAGCGCCATCGTTGATGCCAGCGCAGGTAGGATTATCCTCACTTTCAAGCACGATGTGCATGTTCTGTATGCGGAACGTATTCTTTATAGCGCAGAAGTTCAAGTCGGTAGAATTTGCGTCTTTCACCGTAAGAACATAGTCGCCTTCTGGCAATCCACTGAGTTTAGCGTTGGTAGGAGCATTCGTAGCATCGAGCGTTACAGAGTACGAGCCGTTTGCATTCTGAGTACCTGCAACAGTAGCCGTCCAAGTAGCGTCGGAATTCGGTCCGATGAGCGAGATGGCGTATCTGGTAGCATTGTTAGCCACATTGCCGCCATTTACCGTAAAGCTGAGCGTGCCGTCGGCTGCGCTGCAACCTATGTATGCCTCCACGTCGGAAACTTCGAGCGCTGCAGGTTCGTAGATTGGCTTAGTAATCTCGCTGAAGTTGCAGCCATTTGCATCGTGTGCATTGATGTAATACGTACCAGCTATGAGGCCATCGAAGGTTGTTGTATTTACATTCAGCGTACGCGTCTCGAGCGTCTCAGTGCCACGCGCAATAGTTACGGTGTATGGTTTCACACCGCCATTGAGCGTGAGAAGTATCTGACCTGAGTTGTCGCCGTTGCAGGTAGTTATATCGTAGCTAACTGCCGAAACTTTGAACTCAGAAGGCTCTTTGACCACAAACTCGAATCGGTTGCTCTGGCAGTTGTTAGTTTGTCCTATGTCGGTAACAACCAAAGAGTATCTACCAGCCTTGAGGTTGATGAGTTTGTTGGTATTTAGCGGAGCATTATTGTCGTCGACCATCGGAGTGGTCTCATCTTCATAATACCATTCATATTTAGCATTCGTAGCACCTTTCACTGTAACATCAATAGCACCAGTAGCTTCGCCGTGGCAGAGCACGTGGGTTACTGTGTCGCGCGTCAGGGTAATCTCGTCGTGCTCGGTGAGCGTGAGGTACTCGCTGAGGTAACAGCCATTGGCATCGGTAACAGAGAAGCGGTAGTTGCCAATGCGCAAGTTGGTGAAGTCGTGATAATAGATACCCGTCGATATTGAATCGATAGCATTCTCAGGCGACTGAACGTTACGCTGAACATGATAGTATGGCTTGTTGGTACCAGCCTCAATGAAAGGCGTACCACCCGAAACTATCACACGTGCCGTTGCGCTATTGGTGTTGTAGCACTGTACGTCGTAATTATCTACCGAGAAGGTGAGCGGATGTTCTGGCTGTATAATCTCGACAGATTGCTGGAACGAAGCGCCATTGCTATCGGTAACTACTATAGTATACCAACCAGCAGGCAAGTTGCGCATCACGTATATGCCGCCATCGTAATTATCTGTCTTGACAATACCGTTAACAGAGATGCTGAACGGTTTCTTGCCGTTGTAAATACTTACCTCAATGCGGCCTGTCGACTCGCCGTAGCAGAGTACATCAAGACGTTTGTCGAACTTAACCATGAGTGCGCCATCGTCCGAAACGGTAGCGGTGAACTCTTTAGAGCAGCCATTCTTATCGGTAACCACGTAAGTATACAAGCCTGCCGATAATCCATCTACGTATGTAGCATCATCGTCACCTGCCGAAACATTATCGGCAACGGCACCTTTGTACCACTTGATATGGTATGGGTAGGTTCCGCCAGTGATGCCCGTAATACGTATGGTGCCAGTCGCGTCGCCATTCTTCACGATGTCGGTTACGGTGTGAGTAGCAGCGATAGCCTCTTTCTGCGTAAGTTCAATGTCGAGAGGCACTGCACAGCCGTAGTAGTCTTTCACTGTAACGTGGTACTTACCAGCCATAAGGTTGTCAACGGTGCTCTCTAAGCCCGTTTCGTCTGGGTCAGTTTGATGCTGCCATACGAACTTATAGTAGCTATAAGGTTGACCATTGGCGTCTGTACCAGTGAACGGCGTACCACCATTACCTCTGATGACTATTTCGCCAGTGCTTTCATTGTAACAATCTATATTGGTAATAGAAGCCACCTCGGCTTCGAGCATCGTCTGCGAGCCTTCTATCTGAGCCGAACGCGATGCCGTACAGTTATTATTTACATCGGTAACAATAACTTGATAGTGACCAACACCGAGCGTATGCTGGTTCTGAGTGGTGTCGTTGGTTATGCCATCGCCATCACCATACCATTTATATGTATAGTTACCCGAACCGCCCGTCACGCTTACGATAATCTGACCATCGAGAGCGCCTGCACACGACTCTATACCATCGGTTGCTATGACGGTGAGGTGCGTCTTGTTCTTCACGGTGAAGCCCTTAGTTATGTAGCAATGCTCGTTGTACGAACTATTTGCATCGTTATAGCCAGTAGTAGCATTGGTGCGGGTCTTGTCGTAGACGCGAACTACGTAGTAACCAGCCATCAAGCCAGCCTGATAAGGACCATTATTATTATTTACGCCAGAATTTTCGAGGCGTTCGGTCATACTTGCATCGGTGTATGCCTCCCATTCGTAGCCATAGACGCCCGAGCCACCAGCCACTTCAACGGTAATCATACCAGTTTGTGAGCCTGAGCAGCGGTTGTCGGTGACGGTAGAGTCGGTGAAGAGCATTGGATAGTCGAATTCGTAGCTATTCACCACGGCGCAGTTGTTACCACGTGTCACACGCACGGTATAAACGCCGCTTGCCAAAGCATCTTGCGACAGAATCTCTGGATGATCCTTCAGCAACGAGCTCGACTTGTTGGTCTGGATTGACTTACCCGACCACGAAACGCTCACAAGCGGATCGAGTGCTGGATCGAGGCTCGGATCGGTATTCGTCCACTTGATTTCCAACTTACCATTCTTGCCATAGCAATCCACTTGGTCGGCTTCGAAGTAGAAGTCGAGCGGAGCAGCATCGTGAACCACAGCGTAGTCTTGCGCGCTACAGCCATTAGCATCGGTAACTATCACGAAATATGTACCCGAAGCGAGGTTCGAGAGTTTAGGTTCGTCAGTAGTTACGGTTGTGCTACCGATGTTCCATTCGTATGAGTATGGAGCTTTGCCGCCCGTCACATCAACGGTGATGGTAGCATCGGAATAGCCGTAGCAAGTGGTGTATATAGGCTGGTTGTCGTTGTGAGCCACAGCCTTGAGTTCGGTAGGCTGCGTAACGTTCCAACTGAAGTAGTAGTTATGCTTGCATGTGGTAGAAGTAGCCGAAGCAAAGTCGGCTGTCTGCCAATCGGTGATTATCAAGTAATATGTACCAGCTTGGAGTTCAGAAGCCACACGCGTAGTAATGTCTTGCGTAGTATTGTTGCGAGCCTTGAGCTCTTTGCCCGTAGTAATATTGGCGGGATTAGCATCTGCAGCTATGTCAGCCTTCAAGTCGTCGAGTGTGTACGAGCCATCTTCGCTGTAATACCAATGATATTCGAAGTTGCCCATACCGCCCGATATTGTAGGTTCTATGCGTCCGTTGTAGCCGTTGTAGCAAGTTACGTTCTGAACGTTTGCTTCAACAGTTACGGCCGAGTGAAGTTCTTCGGTCGATTGCGAAACGGTACACATGTTAGCATCACGTACATATACCGTATATACGCCGCCAGCTGTAATATCGCGAGCTTCAAATACATCAACGCCATTCTCTTTCTCTACCCAGGTAGGCGTTACCTCACCCGACCAGTCGAAGGTGTACTTGATGAGGTCGGTAGTAGAACCGCCCGTCACACCCGGAACATAGTTGCCATTTTCATCTTTATGAACAACCTTGATAACGCGATTCTCTACGTCGCATGGGTCGCCAGCGAGCTGGAGCTCAAACTGTATCTGTGTAGCTTGTTTCACCACAACACCCTCGCGAGCCGAGCAGCCGCGATCGTCTGTTACGGTGAGGTAATACGTACCATACTTCAATCCGCTGATATTCATCTCGTTTGAAGTAAATCCGGCCGGACCGCTCCACGAATATGTGAGGTTCGAAGCATCCATAGCCACAACTACAGGCGAGATAGCGCCATCGTATACATCGCCGTAGCAACTCTGATGTTTAACCGTCCATTGATCAACGTTGAGCTCAATATCTTGGCTATTATCGAGGCGATAGGTTACCTCTCTAAAGTTGCCATACTCAATATTTTGCTGTTCGTATAGAACGGTCTGACTTGGATCAGGTATGTACTTAATACTACTTATAGCGCCATTGTTCATATTTATAGAGAGGTCGCTATTAGATACGTACACTTTGTTTGCACCGTTCATAATGTAGAATGCCGTAACCTTGTTGGTGGCAGCATCTACAACCGAGTTATCAATATCGAAGTAGTGTTTCTTGTTGTCCGTACCTACGTAGTATGCTACTTTACCACCTTCGATGCTTGTGCCGGCATCGTAGACGCGCACTTTGTAATAACCGACAGGCAAGTTGGTGAGCGTAAGTCGACCATCGTATGACGGAACGTGCGCCATATTATCTACATCGTCGGCACTGTAGTACCATTCATACGACAGTGTTCCGGTGTTGCCCGTAGCAGCAATAGCAATCTTACCATCAACGGCGCTGCTCGTACATGACGGATTAATCTTCTCAACCGTCTCTACTTTGAGGTCGTTGATTACGAACTCGCGGCTAATTGAGCAGTAGCCATCGGAGTTATAGTCGCTCACGGTCAATGTATACTTACCAGGCTCGAGGTCGTCCCACTTAATCCAGTTGGTCTGTCCTGCGGTATCCTCGGTAGGTTCAACGGCAGAGCCATCGGCATTGTGCGCTGTTACGTACGACATAACAACGTCGGACTTATACGAAGCTGTTCCTTCGCCAGTGAGCACAACTTGATAGTAGCGATAGTACTTATTATCGACATCGAGTTTCTCTACACCACCAGTGATATGGAAGTCGACTTCGGCTTTACCACTTACGGTATTCATCTGGTAGCGATCGAGCGAGATAGAGAGTGCACCTGGCTGGAGCACATCAACTTCTACGAAGCCTGCTTCAGGGAATGAGCAGCCGTTGGCATCGGTAACTTGCAAACGGTAGAGACCTTGCGCAGCCTTCAAGCCTGTGAAGAGGTAGTAACCATTGTAAGACTCATAGGTAGCATTGTCGACGCCATCGATGAAGTAAATCTGATATGGAGGCGTACCGCCCGAAACATTCACTGTGATACGACCCGTCTGCGAGTTGACGCACGAGGTGATGTTGGTAGGCGTAGCCACAAGTTGTAGTGGTGCTACAGACTGCGTAATCTCATACGGACCAAGATCTTTCTGGCAGCTACCAGCCTCAACGTGTACCCAATATTTACCAGCACTCAAGCCAGAAACAGAACTCTTGGTAGAGAGCGGATCTTTCAGCGTTGTACCGTCGTAGCGGTCAATTTCGTCTTCGCCTTGAGCGTTAACCTTATTGTTGTACCACGAGTAGCTAAACGTCTCTATACCTTTGACGAGCACTACTTCCAAGCCGCCATCGATAGAGCCTGGCATATATATCACATCGTTGTTAGCAAGGCTCAAACCTGCCGGAGCAAGCACTGTAGCAAGGTCGGTTTCGTTGGTTACAACCTTGCCCTTATTGTCTACTACTGCGAGGTCCTTCTTGTATACATAGTAACCAAGTGAAGCATTGTAAGTCACGCGGTTAGCTTCGAGGCCAAGATTTTCGAGGACAGTGGCAATCTCCGTTTCAGAAGTTACATTGTTGCCACTCGCATTCTTCACTGGCTTATCCTGTCCGTATACATAGTAACCACCAAAGCAGTTCACTGGAGTATAGATAACCTCTTCGGTTTCAATTTCTACAGGAATAGTTACGCTCTTGGTGAGCTTACATCCGTTGGCATCGGTCATAGTTACGTTGTACGTACCACCCTTAGCGAGGCACCAAACGTCGCCTTCGTGTAGGTTGACTGATGAACCATCGGATAGCTTAACTGCAACTACACCGTCGTCATCCATAGATACGGTTTCGCCATTCACCGAAATGAGGTTGTTGTTCGAATCTTCGTATTTATAACCCGAAGTAATCTTAGTTACAGGCGAAGCACCCGACCATGAGAAGCGGTAAGGGCCTGTGCCACCAAGCGGCGCAAGATATTCGGTAGACGACTCGTAGTTAGAGCCATTCGTTGTATTGCGATATACAGGTTCGTTGCCATTGGCATCGAGAATACGTATGACGCGGTTGTATTTACCCGTCACGCCGCAGTTGACAGCTGCCATGTCGCCATCGAGGCGGAAGTTGAGTTCCGTAGCAGCGTCAACTATGAGGCCATCGGTAGTGAAGCTACAACCTTCGCCGTCGGTGAGGGTGAGGAAGTATTCGCCAGGAGCGAGGTTCGACACCTTAGCGCCGCCATCAATCTGCTTATCGGCGCCACTCCACTTATAAGTATAAGTATCGTATGAAGGCGCACCGTTGTTGAGCACCGTAACGGAGATGCTACCATCTTCGGCACCTGCACATTGCTCTGGCACGATTGACGGAATGATAGAGAGGCGTTTCTGGTATGTCAAGTGAATCTGCTTAACCGCCTGAGCTATGATAGTGTTACCGCTCTTGTCGGTTGCCAAGATGGTGTAGTAACCTTCTTTGAGGAACGAACCAACAACACCCGTCAGATACATCTTGCTTGCCGCGTAGAAATCTTCGTACGATGGGTCGGTAGTAGCAAGCGTCTGGCTGTACTTCACAGCGCCTGTATTGTTTGCGTCCGCATCGAGCGTGGTAAATTGGTCTTTATTATAGAACCAAGTATAAGTAACATCGTCAGAGCCAAGAGCGCCAGTGACATCAACGTTGATAGTACCATTGTTGAGCGATTCGCACGACGGATTGACATAATCGGCAATGAGTTGTAGCTGGCTCACAATGATTTGCTCGGTTGCGGTACAGTTGTTTGGCAACGAGTTAACGTCGAGCACAGTCATATCGTACGCGCTGGCATTCAAACCTTTGATTGTTATGGTTTTACCAGAATATTCAACAGTTGTAGAAGCCGGTTCAACGTTAGTAACGCTGCCATTTTCATCGGTAGTTACGGTGAATATGTTAGCAAAGCTCGTAGCGGTAAGGCTCACACGATAGCTATGCGTTTGTACATTGTTGCGAGTCTGAGTAACACCGCCCGAAACGTCGAACTTGATGTAGCCGCCATTTTCAGTTTTACCAAGGTCAACGCCCGTAACTATGTTGTTTATCTTGAGCGCAGCAGGCTTACTTATTGCGCACTGCTGTATGTATTCGTCGTTGTTGGTTTGTGCGCTGGCGTATGTAACAGCCAAACAGCCATTAGCATCGGCAACCTGAACTTGGTATAGGTAGCCAGAAGCATCTGAAGAGCCAGAGAGACCAGTAAAGGTGTAGTCGCCGGTCTTGCTTGTAGCCGTAACAGCAGCACTGCTTGAACCATAAAGCATTACAGTGTATGGCGCAGTACCATTAACTACGTTCACGGCAATCTTACCTGTTGCCTCATCGCTACAACCCGACTCGTCGAACGCCGTAGCGGTGAAGGTCATCTTGTTAGGCTGCGTAATTACAAACTTGTCTTGTATACCGCCAAAGGTCTTTGTACATACCTGACCCGAAGCATCGTTACGCGTGATAACAACCCAATATGTACCAGCAGGAACATTCTCGAGCGAACTTGATGTAGCAGTATTATTTACAACCTTGATGGCATCGAGTTCAGCATCGGTCTTGCCCTTAGGATCGGCAGTGTACCACTGGAATGTCGGGTTAACAACACCCGAAACATCCAACGAGATGCTACCATCGGAACCGCCGTAGCAACTTACGTTCTTAATATCAGGCGGAATACTTATGAGCGTGATAGCATCAGGCACTTCGAAGGTCTGCTCAGCCACACAGCCGTTGGCATCTTCTACGTGCATTGTATATATGCCGGCATTCATGAAGTCGTGGTTAGCAAGGTCGGCATAATCACCCAACTGAATATCCGACGTAGGACCAGTGATGTTGTAACGATAGTGAGCGCCATTGGTATAGCGTACGCCACCCTTAGGTTCAGCAGTCGTTTCGTTAGGAGCAACCTCAAACTCGAAGCGGCGAGTATTGTTCTCGCAATCTACCGAACCGTCGACAACTTTGAGCGAGTAGGTAATCTGCTCTGGCTGTTTAACTTCTATAGACTTGCCAACCGAGCAACCGTCGTCGTCGACAACTTGCAAGTAGTAGTAGCCAGCCACAAGGTCGGTTATGTTCTTGCTACCTGAAGCAAAGCCCGAAACACCGCTCCAAATGTAGGTTAGAGGTACGTCAGATTTCTCACCCTCTACCACTACACTGATAGCACCATTGTTATCGCCGTGGCATGTCACATCAGTAATATCCTCATTGATAATATACTGGCGTTCAACAACAAGTTCGAACTCTTGCGTGAGGCTGCCAATCTTATGGTTGTTATCTGTATCTCCAGTAGACACATCGTCTTGAGCGCCATCGTAAACGGTTACAAGATATTTACCAGCCTCACGACCAACAAGCGTACTTGTAGTCTGATAGCTGATAGGCGTCCAACCGCCATTGCCGTCGGCCATTTGCCAACTATACTTAACCACACCAACTGCACCAGTGACGTTCACACTAATAGCGCCATTCTTGATGGTTGCGCAATATGGATTTGTGGTTGTGTAGGTGAGAGCAAGTTTGCTGAGTTCGAAGCCCGTGCTTGCTGAGCAAGTAGCCTCATTGGTAACAATATCTTGCGCAGAAATGGTATACGTACCAGCCTGAAGGTCGGTAAATTCTACCTCAAAACGCTGGTTAACATCGTTCCATGTATAAGTATACTTACCATTAGCTATGGTCTGATTGCTATTTTGAGTATTGCTACTATTCAACGACACGTTGCGAGCACCGAAGCCGTCAACATCTTCACTTGCAAGTGAGAGGTTGATGCGGTATTCGCCACTTCTATTAGGTGTGCCGCCCGAAACGTAGAACGAAGCCTTGCCGAGTTTATCGTTTCTATCGTCCATTACGTATGCGAGGTTGCTAATCTCTATAGGCTGATATTTATCTATAACGACTTGAACAGGAGGTTGCGAAGCCGCACCCACAGCAGCGTTGCCAGCATCGGGCAATAGCGAGCCATCGCTAATACTATAGAAGTTTGCACAGCCGTTAGCATCGCTCATAGTTATGTAGTGCTGACCTGCAATGAGGCCGCCGAAGCGATAGTAGCCAGTTGTTGTCACTGGTGCACCACCATCGAGCATAACTTGATATGAAGGTGTGCCACCCGTAATTTGAACGGTGATAGAACCTGTAGCCACATCGGCATCGCAACTGCGAACATCTTCGTGGCTCACGGTGTAGTAGAGACGCGTAGGCTCGGTTATTTCGAACTTCATCTCTTTCTGGCAACCATTACCATCGAGCACAACGAGTCTGTAAGAACCGCCAGGCAAACCATTTATAGAAACGGTATTCTGCTTAGAGTCGGCTGTAGAAGGAGCTGTACTTGTAGGTACAGTAGAAGTAGTCAACGTAAAGTCTTCATACGTATTATTCTCCAAGCGCTGCCAGTAATATTTATACTCGCCGTCGCCACCATAGATAGCAGCCGTGAACGAACCATCTTTAGCATCGTAGCAGCTTACATCGCTCTTGACTGGGCTTTCGATGGTTATATCAGAGTATTGTTCGATAGTTATCTCGCCCGAAACCTGACAGTTGTTCTGGTCGGTTACGGTGACTATGTACGTACCAGCTGCCAAATCGCGGAAGTCACCATCGGGCACTGCAAATCTATCTGCATTGCGGCGTGCACCAGGCGACAAGGTAATAGCCTTGTAATGGTCGATGGTAGTGGTGCCATCGATTGTATGTGCAATGCTACCGCCAGTAACTCTGTAGTATACAACGCCATCTTTAGAGCCATAGCATAGCGGAGTAGCAGGCTCGGTAGCGTTGAAGTCGGTAAGCTTAAGTTCGAGGTTGAGCGCCGATTCAGCACCATCGGCATACTCTACAGCAATATCTTGCTCGTATGCACCGCCATCGCGGTCCTCAATGCGCACTTTGTAGTCGCCCACAGCGTAGCCTTCGAGGATGAGCATCGTTGTGCCCGGATAGTCAGCTTTCACAAGCACATCATCAATATATACATTGAACGGTCGCTTACCGTTGTTGATCATAATGTTGATAGCACCCGTTTCGCCGCCGTAGCAGAGAACTTTATCGGAGCGTACGGTTACCGAGAGCGCACCATTGTCAAAAATATTTATAGGCGTACCATTCTCGCTTGAGTAGCAGCCGTTTACATCTTTCACACGTACATAGTATGTACCCTTAGCCAACGGCGAAACCATATATTGGTCTTTGTATTGGTCATCGCCGTCGAATGGCTGCGTCGATGTTGCTGAATACTTACCAGTAGAGGCATCTTTCGCAACGCTGAACGCCGACCACTCGAGCGTGTAAGGCTGAGTGCCACCCGTTACATCGCCGATGCTAATCTTACCATTGTACGGATCGTCGATAGTTACATCGATAGTCTCGTAGCTGAAGGTGATGCGGTCTGGCGAATCTATGGTCACTTCGATAGGCACAACACAGTCGTTAGCATCATATACATAGAATATGTAGTTGCCTGCTTTGAGACCTTCAATCTTATCGCCGCTCGACAATTCGTTACGAACATCAGCTGCATCAACACCTTGCTGACGATAGCGATAGAGTTTCGTACCATTATCGAACGGAGTACCGCCCGAAACAGTGAAGGTTACAGATCCATTTGCGTCATCGAAGCACTTCACGTTCTCAGCCTTTGCAGATACGGTGAGCGGTTCGGTAGGACCTTTTATAGTGTACTCTTCCGACATTGAGCAACCATAGTAGCGGTCAGTTACGGTAACTTGGTAGTTGCCACTTGTAAGACCAGTCTGGTTGTATACCGAGGTCGACTTGTTGAGACCATCGCCCGAACCAGTCCATGAATATATGTAGCTACCCGAACCACCTTGAACTGCCAAGCTGATAGTACCATTTTGCTCTTCGAAGCAAGTAACGTCGGTAGATACGCCCTTGACAGAGAATGGATAGTTGTCGCCAATCTCAATCTTCAACCAACCATCTTCGTGGTTAGCTGCGGTGCTCGTGGTCAACGGATATGTACAATTGGTCATTGCATCATTGGCGTCCATCTTGCGAGCCACGTTATCCTTTATACGTACGTAGTATGTACCCTTAGCAAGGTTGCTACGCGCATTGAGGGCAGTAAACTCGCCCGGTTGTGGATTGTTCGGATCAACAAGAAGGTCTTTCCATGCATATAAGTATTCGCCCGAACCGCCAGTTGTGGTTACGGTGATAGTACCGGTATTGTTGCCCGTACAGGTTGAGTTCGACGATACGTATGTAGCACTCAATGGTTGAACGAAGGTTACCGAACGCGTCTCAGGGCAGTTCTTTGCACCTGTAGATGAAACTACCGAAGCCGTTACTGTGTAGCTACCGCTCACAAGATCAACTTGCGTGAGACCTGTGTTGTCGCTAACGTTTGTACCGTTCCAGTTGATCTCAATCTGCATCTGGTTTTTAGTACCGTTCTTCTCGTAAGCTACGGTAAGTATGTGGGTATCTTTGTTCCACATATTACCGAGTGTAATATTTTCGCTATTTCCGCCCTCTTGAGCGGTCTTATTTGCAGTTATTTCAGCATCGGTAAGTTGATGAGCCGTAGTCAACGTCTGGTTACGCAGCGCAAAGTCGTCGAATACTATTTCGAGTTTGCCGTCCTCGCCGCTGCAGTCGATGTCCTCAGTCTTGGTAAGCATGAACGAAATTGGCACTGGTTCAACTACCACTGCACTACCCTCGTTCTGTGCGCCCTTCGAGTCTTTCACTACAACCTTGTAGCTACCAGCAGCCACATTCTTGAGTTGGTTCGTGGTCTGACCAGTAATAATTATGTAGTTGTCGCTCGCATCCGCCATATACCATTGATATGTATACGGAGCATTTCCGCCCGTTGCCACAGCTGTAACTATAGCGTCGCTCTGTCCGTTGCACGACACTTGCGTAGCCGTAGCCTTAACCGACAGACCTTCGTATGACGGAACGATGATGTTTGTTACCGTTGCGTTACATACGCCATCGGTAACAACCACTTTGTAATATCCAGCTTCAATATTATCGTAGATTGGCTCTGTGAGGCCAGTAGCAACTTGAGTATATGTATTGTCGTTTACAGTCGAAGTATTTTCATCAAATGCAACGCTCGATTTATACCATGTATATACGTATGAACCAGCACCGTTGCCGCCTTCAGCCTTGACAACAATCTCGGCATTCTGTATTGAGGTAATCGGCTCTACGTGGACAAGCTCGAGCGTAAGTTCATCATTCAGATGTACGCTCTTAGATACGAGGCTCGTACAGCCGCTCGTCTTATGCTGAAGCGTGAGAGTAAGGTCGCCGCCATTTATGAGGTTCTTGAGGCTTCCTACGTATGTATAGCCAGAAGGCGCAGTCGTAGAGGCTGTACCGCCAGCCGTATATTGCGGATTGCTATTGCCAGTAAATGCATCGCCGCTCCAATTGTAGTTGTAGCTGTCGATGGTTGTGAATGCATCGGCACGCCAAACTTCAACTGTACGTGTTTCTACATTGCAAGCGTCGCCCGTACCATCGCTGACAATAAGCATAAAGTCGACCACTTGATCTTCCGTAAGCGTAACAGGTTCCGACTCTGCGTAGCAGCCATCAGGGTCTGAACCTTCATAAATACGTACTTTATACGTACCTGCCGTGAAGCCCTTGAAGAGCTGACCTGCCGCCATTGTCCAGCTACCAGCCGGCATAGCCGCAAATACATACGGATCCGCAGTTGTACCTGAGCCGCCCGTAGCTTTATACCAAGTGTAGTTAACACTATTTACGCCCGTAGTAACAGCGTTGAGCGTGATAGTACCATCGCTATTGCCGTTGCAGGTTACATTGGTGTGGTTTGCAATAGATACGGTGAGAATCTTCTCATAATCAAGCACTACATCAGCAAGTGTGTACGTGCCTTTGTTGATGTCCTCGTCATCGCTTACAACAATCTTGTACGTACCTGGCTCAAGGTTGTTGAACGATACGCCACCGGTAGATGATGTTTTACTTACGGTGTTTGAGATATCCGTATTATCCTTAGAAATGGTGTAGCTGAGTTGGGTCGCGTCGGTGTAGCCCGTGACACTCAAATCGATATGACCATCTTTATCGGTTAAACATTTAGGCTTATATGGATATGCCTTAACATTCAAACCGAACTTGAGACTCGCGCGGCACGAATATGAGTCACCTTGTGGGTCGTTGTCCGAAACTTCAACACTATATTCACCTGCAACAAGTTTGTTGATTGTTACAATATTAGTTGCGGCATCGAACGAATAGTTGGTATCGGTTGATGGCAAGCTGAACGAGGTAGACGAACCGTTAGTGTTGTTCACGAGCTTAACCATGTATTGCTGAGACTTACCACCAGTGATCATAATCTTAGCTGAGCCGCTGTTTGCATCGCCGGCTTTCATGGTAAACTCTTGAAGAGTAGCAGTAATTTGCTCAGTTTGTTCTACTGTTACAGAGTATACACTATCGCACTTAGTAGCATCTTCTACAACGATGGTATAGTCGCCAGCAGGGATGTTTTCAAATGTCCATGGATTGTTTTCCTTTATATCCTTCTTGGTCGACTGAACTTGTGAAGTATTAGCATTATTACCAACCTTAACCATTACAGTATACGGCGCGATACCACCTTTAGGACGAACAGTGATAGTACCCGTAGCACTTGCATCACAAGAGACAACGTCGGTGTGCGATACGTCTGCATTTATTTCGTATGTATCGAGATAGATATGCTTTTTTACTGAGCAGCCACTGAAATCAGTAGTGTTATCGTTTGTTACAGTCACCTCGTACCAACCAGCAGGGCCGTCGAGCGCGTAAGGCGATGTCTTTTGTATATATACACCCGAAGCAGAGGTTTGGTTAGGAGTGCAAGTTTCGCTAAACATTGCATCGTCTATTTCAGTTTCTAACTTACCTACACTATTAGGTGCATATTTCCATGTGTATGTATAGCCATATTCAGCATACTTAGGCAGAGCACCTACACCCTCGCCGTGATTACCTTCAATAACTATGTGACCATCGTTGCCACCTTTACAAGTTACTGGCGTAGTCTTGTATTCCACTACAATATCCGATGGCAAGAATATCGACTCGGTGTGCTGGCAAGAAGCGTTAGCCTTATCTGAGATGGTAAGTTGAACATAACCACCAGCCGGCATAACGGATGTTTTCGGATAAGTAAAGCTAAAATCTTGAGGTATGCTATCACCAGTCCAGAAGAAGTCATATTTACTCTCTTCGCTATTGTAAGAGAAATCGCTTACGGTGAGCGTTCTTTTCTTTACATCGCAGATGTCATTTGCAGTAAGATTGAAGGTTATCGGCTTGATACCAACGACAGTAGTACTATCGGTGAATACACAACCCGACTGCGGAGCACTAATAGTAAGTGTATAATCAACA
>JAEEGL010439712.1_pt1 | contig 27715 bp, 29 predicted proteins | sample 9134231 | NCBI WGS metagenome assembly JAEEGL01 (sample SAMN16246548, study PRJNA631951) | gut metagenome | biome: gut microbiome; feature: rumen; material: fiber-attached | host: Bos | place: Iran: Karaj | collected 2018-10
AAAGTAGCGGTTGTAGTACCATCACCAGCTACATCATTCGTTTTGGTAGCAACTTCCTTAACAAGCTGAGCGCCCATATTTTCGAATGGATCTTCAAGCTCAATTTCTTTTGCAATTGTTACACCGTCATTTGTAATCAACGGTGCACCAAACTTTTTCTCAAGAACTACATTTCTTCCCTTCGGTCCGAGGGTAATCTTAACGGTATCAGCCAGTTGATTCAAACCGCTCTCTAATGCTTTGCGTGCATCTTCACCGTATTTAATCTGTTTTGCCATAGATAATTATACCTCCGTAATTATTCAACGATAGCAAGAATATCATTCTGTTTGACGATGATATATTCTTCCCCATCAATCTTGACTTCAGTTCCGGCATATTTCGTATATACTACTTTATCGCCTACCTTAATCACCATTTTGATCTCTTTACCGTCTATGACTCCACCGGGGCCAACGGCGACGACTTCTGCCATTTGCGGTTTTTCCTTTGCACTGCTGGTAAGAAGAATACCGCCTTTAGTAACCTCTTCGGTTTCAACGTTACGAATCACAACACGATCAAATAATGGATTCAGCTTCATGTGTTTTATTCCTCCTGTCAATTTAGCACTCTTTTAATCTGAGTGCTAATCACTGTGAACATTATATGCAAATATAGTTTGCAAGTCAATCCTGCAAATGCAACGAAGTTGTGAAATAAATCCTAACCGCAGTTAATGCCAACAACGGTCAAAAGCATGTGTTTATTGTTATTTTATTGTAGAGCAAGTCTCTTCCTTTATTATGTTTATCCCTGTGAAAAGAATGATTCAAATCATAAAATTTTAATAAAATAATACTTGCAATGAAAGAATGATTATGGTATACTTTCATGCGTTCGCAAATGACTTACATTGTGAACGAATCTTATAGGGGGTGAAATTGCTTTGGCTAACATCAAATCCGCAATCAAACGTGCCAGGATTACGAAAGACGAAAACCTTCGTAACCGCATGGATAAATCAGCGCTGAAAACTTCTATCCGTCGTTTCAACGAATCTGTAGATGCGTCTGATAAAGATTCTGCTGCTGAAACATATCTGAATGCAGTGAAAACGGTTGATCAGGGTGTTGCGAAGGGTATTCTCCATAAGAATGCCGCGAATCGTAAAAAAGCTCAGCTTGCAAAGAAATACGCAGAGCTCGACAAATAAACCTGGCTCCTCTATAGTTCATAAAAAAACGGCTCTTCAAGAGCCTTTTTTTATTTTTCTCCTTCTACCTTTTTCAAGTACATTCTGATATAATATGATAGAATTCAGGAGGTGAAATATCATGAAAAAAGCTCTGTCTTTCGGTAATATGCCTAATGGAGATCCCGTTGAAAAATACACTATAAAGAACAATAACGGAATGGAAGCAAGTATAATTACTCTAGGTTGTACCCTTACCTCTGTAATCATTCCCACTTCATCCGGTCTTGTTGACGTCTGTCTGGGATATAATAATGCATCTGAATATTTGCAAAGGCACTCCAGTATGGGAGCTGTTTGCGGAAGATTTGCAAACCGTATTGCAAATGGTCGTTTTTCCTTGAACAACAAAACATATCAGCTGGCTATCAATAATGGACCAAATCATTTGCATGGCGGCATCATAGGTTATGCTTATCAGATCTGGAATGTTTCAGAATATACTGAGTCGAGTGTTTCTTTCACAAAAGTGTCCCCGGATATGGAAGAAGGATATCCTGGTAAAGTGAATTTAAAAGTCACATATGCACTTGATGATCAGAATACCCTTTCCATTCGATATGAAGCAGAAGCAAATCAAGATACGATCCTTAACCTGACCAATCACAGTTACTGGAATTTAAACGGACACGATTCCGGTGATGCCATGAATCATCTTCTCCAGATGCCCTGCTCTTATTTTTGCCCCTGCGATTCCAATGCTCTTGTCACGGGAGAAATCCGTTCTGTAGCCGGTACTCCTTTTGATTTTCGTTCTATACATTCGATTGGTTCCACTATTGATGCGGATGACGAACAATTGAAAAACGGCAGTGGCTTTGATCATTGTTTCCTGTTGGATAATTCTTCCCCAATCATCCTGGAAGGCAATCTTACTAAAATACGAATGGAAATCACAACAGACATGCCTGCAGTTCAACTGTATTCCGCAAACCATTTACATGAGCAGACGGGCAAAAATAATGCCATGTATTTTCCGCGTAATTCAGTATGCCTTGAAACCGAGCAAGTTCCGGACGCCCCCAACAATCCGCAATTTCCATCTTGTGTTTTAAAAGCGGGCGAACGGTTTTCTTCTACAACAAGCCATAAATTTATATACTAAGGAGTTTCCTTTTATGCTGAATGCGTATCCACGTCCGCAGTTTAAACGTGACAGTTATTATTGTCTGAATGGGATCTGGCAATTTACTGTCTCAAAAAAATCCGATATGCCCGACAAATATGTGGAAACCATTCGCGTTCCTTATCCGCCCGAGTCGGTTCTGTCAGGAATTAATCACAGAATTCAGCCGGATGATTATATGTTCTACAGAACAGTATTCTCTCTTCCCCGCGGCTTTATCAAAGAACGAGTCCTTCTCCACTTTGGCGCAGTTGATCAAAAGTGTGATGTGTATATAAATAGTGTGTATTTAGGAACACATGAAGGTGGCTATCTTCCTTTTTCCTTTGACATCTCTGACTATTTAAACGATATGAATGAATTAGTGGTCAGAGCAACTGATGCTCTTGATCACAAATACCCTTGGGGCAAGCAAAGATCTGACAACGGCGGTATGTGGTATACTCCATTCTCCGGAATTTGGCAAACCGTTTGGATTGAAAGTGTTCCTTCAGTATATCTAAAATCTGTCAAAATCACACCATCGTTGACTTCAGTACAAATCGATTTTTATGACAGTCAGCCTGGCTCCTTTGATACGATATTGACCATTGTATCCGAAGAAGGGCAGAAGGAGTGGAATTTTACGGATAATTCCGTCACTGTTCCTGTTTCCTCTCCCCATTATTGGACACCGGAAGATCCATATCTGTACCATATTAAAATACAACGAGGCAACGATATTATTTACAGTTATTTTGCGCTGCGAACTTTATCCATTTCAACCGTGGATCAAATTCCGCGGATATTATTGAACGGAAAACCATATTTCTTTAATGGATTGCTGGATCAAGGATATTGGAAAGATGGATTATGTCTTCCTGAGAATAACGATGGCTATGAAAAAGATATCCTTTATGCTAAATCTCTCGGTTTCAACATGCTTCGTAAACATATCCGTGTTGAACCTCTTCCTTTTTATGAAGCTTGCGACCGTCTCGGTATGATCGTTTTTCAGGACTTTGTCAATAACGGGCCTCATCGTTACATGCGTGACACTCTCCTTCCGAACTTCGGATTCGTTTATGAAGATGATACAAAGCGTAAAATATCTCCTGAAACAAAAAAGATATTTACTGATTCAATGCTGAAAACCGTTTCACACTTATATAACAGCCCATGCATTGCCTATTGGACCATTTTCAATGAAGGCTGGGGACAGTTTCAATCGGATGCCATGTACGAACTGCTGCAGGCTACTGACCATACCAGAATCATAGATTCAACATCAGGGTGGTTCTGGCAGAAAAATTCTGATGTGGACAGTTATCATCTATATTTTACCAAATTGAAACAGTTTGGTGGAAAACGCCCTCTTGTTCTTTCAGAATTCGGTGGTTTTTCTTACAGTACCAGTGGCAAAAGATATGGATATAAATTTTTTAAAACCGAAGAAGAGTATCGATTGGCAATTGTAAAGCTCTATCAAGAGATGATTATTCCTGCGGTAAAAAAAGGACTGTGTGCTTGTATTTACACACAGCTGAGTGATGTAGAAGAAGAACAGAACGGATTGATTTCATGCGATCGGACAACGCCTAAGATTTCACCGGAGGAACTTCTACCTGTTGCGAAGCAATTAGTTCTTTCCGGTCAAGGTTGACGCATTATTCCTTCTCCGGCTCCAGGTGAATTACGTTTAATTCATGCGGATTGTTGATTCTTGGAATGATTATAGTATCCCCAAGCCCCCGCGATACAAGCATGATTGTGTTGTTTTCAGCGTATAAACCGGAAGTATAGTGAGGAAACATTCCTTGCTCCGGTGCATACAGTGCAATGTTGCCTATGCGGATCTGGCCCCCGTGAGCGTGACCGCTCAGTACCAGATCCGCTTTTGTTTTTATATAATCTGCAAATCTTTCCGGTCGGTGAGAAAGTACAAGATTAAAAAGATCATCCGACGCGAGCTGTTCAATCAAGTCGCAATCCGGTTGTTCACGAAGTCCGATTATTCTGATTTCGTTCAATGTAACTGCTTCATCCAGCAATAATTGAGCACCCATATTTTTTAATTGAGATAAAAAACCTTCGCCGACCATTCCGAGCGCCCTTTCATGATTGCCCTCAATCACATATACCGGAAACGATTCAATTATCGTCTTCATTAATTCGAAAGTATCTGAACCATCAGATGCGTTTTTCCGATTAAAAAGATCTCCTGTACACACAACAAAATCAGGTGCAGCACTTTTAACTGCATCTGCTATCATCTTTTTCATTTTCCCTTTGCAGCAATTATGCAGATCGGAAATCTGAACGATTTTGCACGATTGTTTGATTTTCCTTGAATAGATCGTGCTATGTGCAATTTGGAATCTGTTACCCGCCATTTTCCCACTGAAACCTTTTCATATCAACATTTCCGTTTTCATCAAATTCAATGCCGTCTTTTTTCAACAGATATACTTGTTCTTGAAACCCGCCAAATGCAAAAGCATCAGAAGGTTTTCCGTCCTTTGTAACAACACGATAGCAAGGAATTCCCTCAGGATCCGGATTTACATGCAATGCATATCCAACAACACGGGACCATTTGGGATTCCCGGCCAGCGCTGCAATTTGCCCATATGAAGCTACTTTTCCTTTAGGAATTAATTTAACGATCTGATAAATGCGATCAAATACTGATGGTTCTTTCATTATTGCCATTTACTATAATATACTTTCAAGCTTCATTAAATCTTCCGTCGTTGTTGACCAACTTGTCGCAAATCTAACAACTGTGTTTGAATCATCATACGGTTCCCAATATGAAATTTTTACCTGTTTCTGTAATTCCTTTAATCTGTCATTTTGAATAATAACAAATTGCTGATTTGTATCTGTTTCGAGGAAGAATCTGATTTGTTTTCTATGCAGTAATTTTTTCAATTCGTCCGCCATATTTATTGCATGTTCCGATATCTTTAAATACAAATCATCCGTAAAAAGAGCATCAAACTGCACTCCCAGCAGCCTGCCCTTAGCAAGCATCGCTCCAAGTTTTTTTACGTGGTTTGCAAAGTGATCGGGCATTTTTCCTGAAGGAAATACGACTGCCTCCCCGCAGAGTGCACCCACCTTCGTACCTCCGATATAAAAAACATCACAGGTATGAACTATATCATCGATCGTAACATCTGTTTTTTTACTCATCAATCCATATCCCAGTCGAGCGCCATCCAAGAATAAGCGAATCGAATATTTTTTGCAGAGAGCTGACAGTTCATATAATTCCTTTTTTGAGTATATCGTTCCGTACTCAGTAGGATGTGAGATATATAACGCACCTGGAAATACCATATGTTCCCTGTTTTCGTCTTCATAGAATTTTTCCAGATAACGTTTCAGTTCTTCATAATTCACCTTTCCTCTGTCCCCTTGAATCGGAAGAATTTTAATACCCGCATTTTCAAGAGCACCTGCTTCATGGGCATGAATATGACCTGTTACAGCAGACAACACGCCTTCAAACGGTCGAAGGATCGCAGTCAAAACGACAAGATTCGCCTGTGTACCGCCGTTAAGCAGGTATACTTTCGCATCAGGCGCATGGCAGAATTCTTTGATTTTTGCCGATGCCATCGCGGTATATTCATCTTCTCCATATCCGATTTGTGAGTCCTTGTTTGTATCGATCAAACGTTCAAGCACAGCAGGATGAGCACCGTTATTATAATCACATTCAAAAAAAAGCATATCTTCACTACCTCTTCAATATAATTATTTGCTAAAAATATATCAGCTAAATCAGGTTCAGCATCCGACTGACAGTATTTGTTATTTCATCCAAGTTAAATGACTGATCGATTTCCAGATAAGGCAAATCGTATTCTATGCAATCTTCCTTAATCATATGGCTGCATCTGATCAATCGTTCCAGATCAACCTCATCATCAATCCTTTTTTCAATTTCATTAGCATGCTGAATAACGTCTTCCAAATGATCTCTAAGATATGATTCAGACATGACTATAAACAAGCTCCGAATATCTTTCAGATACCGATCATCAAAAGTATTCTGCCATTCAACAGGAATATAACAACCTTCAATAATAATGTCCTGAGAATTCTCAATCACTGTTTTTATGAGTTCGGAGACAAAAGGCCACATAAAGTATTTCATTTCATAGTCGTCTTCCACCGTCAAATCTGTCATTTTAGTTCGGATAAAACCCATTTTTAAGTGATCAAGAGAAAGGTAAGGAATATGATGTCGGAGCATTAATTGGTTCGCAATCAATGTTTTTCCGACATGGCTGCTTCCTCCAACAAGTATTACCATATTTCCCTCTCTGAATAAAATTATTAAATGAAAAGATGGCAGTCAAACTGCCATCAAAAAGCAAATTACTTTAATCCAGTATCAAAGCCTACTTTATGATAGACCTTACGTATCGTTTTTGATGCAATCATGCTTGCTTTTTCCGCTCCATTCTTCATGCACTCGATCATATATGCCTTGTCTTGCAAGTAGCGTTTATAGTCAGCATGAATCGGTTCAAGCACAGATAAAACAGCATCAGCTACACCAGCTTTCAAGTCTCCGTATCCTTTTCCTTCAAAAGTTTTTAATGTCTCTTCCATCGTCTTGTTCAGGCAGGTGGCATAAATCGTTAAGAGATTTGATACTCCGGGTCTTGAAGCAGGATCATATGCGATTGTTGCTTCGCAATCTGTTACTGATCTTTTTATCTTTCTGACAACAGTATCCGGATCATCCATCAGGAATATACTTGCATTGGGATTTGCATCAGACTTTGACATCTTTTTATCCGGTTCCTGCAAAGACATTATTTTTGCGCCAAACTTAGGAATAAACGGTTCCGGAATCACAAATGTATTCCCATACAGTTTATTAAACCGTTCCGCAATATCTCTTGTTAATTCAACATGCTGCTTTTGGTCAGCTCCGACAGGGACATAGTCAGCTTGATAAAGAAGGATATCGCTTGCCATCAGAACAGGGTAAGTATAAAGGCCGGCATTGATATTATCCGCATGCTTGGCACTTTTGTCTTTAAACTGCGTCATGCGGTTCAGTTCGCCCATATAAGTAGTACAGGCAAGAACCCAGTTCAACTGAGCATGTTCCGGTACATGCGATTGAATAAAAATAATAGACTTTGACGGATCTATTCCGCATGCCATTATAAGTGCATATGCTTCCATAGAACGTTTCCTAAGTTCCGAAGAATCCTGCCTTACTGTAATGGCATGCTGATTTGCAACCATATAAAGAGAAATATACTGATCCTGCATCTTTGCCCATTGTCTAAGTGCTCCCAGATAATTTCCGATCGTAAGGTTGCCGGAAGGTTGTATCCCTGATAATACTGTCTTCTTCTTTTCTTCCATAAATAAATCTCCTAATAAAGCACGGTGAGTAAGCCGTAAGCCGAGTTCTGTCAATGTACGATCATCTATCTACGCAATTTGTTACCAAATTGCTCCTGCGATTACAAGGAGCTTAACGGGCCGCTATTAAATGCTCCCAATTCAATCTTGCACCAAGTGGGGTTTACAGGATCAATATGTCGCCATATTGTCGGTGAGCTCTTACCTCGCCTTTCCATCCTTACCGGAAAACCGGCGGTTTATTTCTGTTGCACTTTCCTTGAAGTCGCCTTCACCGGGTGTTACCCGGCACTCTGCCCTGTGGTGCTCGGACTTTCCTCATCTCCTAACGGATCCGCGATCGTCTGTCTTACTCACCGTGAAACCAATTATTCCATATATAGCATTCGCCCGCAGTTTTCGCATTCAGCCACTGCTCCGCTGCCGGACAGTTTAGAAAGCTGCAAGGTCGGAAGCCCCATGTTGCAGCCGCTGCACTTTCCTCCTTTGACCGGAACAACCGGCATCGGATAATGCTGTCTGGCACGTTTGTATCTCGCCATAAGCCTGGGATCAACTTTTTTCTCAAGCTCTACCAATTTGAGATCAAACTGATCAAGTTCTTTCTGTGCGTTATCACGCTCCTGAAGGCATATTTCCTTAACTTGATCATATTCTTTTTTTGCTTTAACTGCCGCTTGTCTTGTCTTCTGATACTCTGCAATCTGACGCTCCAATGTCAGCAACGTATTCTTTAATTCTTTTTCGATTGAGTTGATCTCACGGTTCAGCCTTTCAATGTCATGACGAAATTCGGTCATTTCTTCAGATGTCGTTTCATCGTCATTTTCCAAGGTATCCAATTCCGATGTTTCAAGATCAAGTCTTTTTAAAGCTGTCTGATATTGACTGCTTACACGATTCTCCGCCGCAGATATAGTTTCAAGATCATCAGAGAGTTTTTTTATAGTCGCTTGCTGGGATTTCAACAATTTAGCAAGTTTATTGAAACGGACTCTTGCCTCAGTCGTACGAAGCGATGTTTCAACCTGCTGTCTTTCTAAATCGACTTCCTGATAATTCAATATTGCTTCCGGTTTGCTCATGGTCTTTCCTCCTCATAGGATCGTCAATGGAGATTTCTCTACACTCGATTCTATATATTTTACACTATTTCCATACTCCTGTAAACGGGCAATCAATTTTTTTATAACAAGTACTTCCGTTTGATAATGTCCTGCCACAATACAAGGCATGTTGTAAAAGCCTGCTTGAACAGCTTCATGATGACGCATTTCTCCTGTTATAAATACGTCGCATTTCTTATCAACAGCATCAGAAATCATATCACCGCCTGCGCCGCCTACAATCCCTACCGTTTTTACCATACGCTCTTTCGCGCCATAGCTGTATACTTTTGTATGAAAAACTGCCTCACAAACAGTTATAAAGGACAAAAACGGTATGGACTCTTTCAATACACCTATCCGGCCTATGCCGTCTTCTCTTAATGATGAAATCTCTTCCAATCCCAATGATTCAGCAATTGCATCATTAACCCCGCCTTCACATGCATCCAGATTTGTATGTGCAGCATACATTCCTATACCATTTCGTATTAATTTATATGCTGCAGCCGTATCTGGATCATCCGGAAGCATACGCTTGACCGGATGAAAAAAAACGGGATGATGTGTCAGGACGAGATCAACCTTTTCAGCAATCGCTTCTTCCGCAACAGGAACAGATAAATCAAGTGCAACCAGTACTTTTTTTATCTCTTTTTCTGTGCCAATCAGAAGACCGACATTATCATAGTCCTGTGCCAGATTGCATGGAGCTATTTCCTCCATTATTTTGATCCATTTTCCAAGTTTCATATGTTTATTCCAATCTGTCTTGTATCTGTTGTAATGCTTTTATTTTCTCCATTATTCTGGCTTCGCCTTCCGTTCCTTTTGTTTCCGTCAGTTTTAACTGATACAGATTCATCTGCAATTGGATCAGGGAAGGCAAGTTAGGATCTTTCTGCACATAAGACATATAACCAATATCAAAAAAAGAAACCGGCCATTCGTCCGGAATGGATTGCATCGTATCTTTTTTCTCCGCACAAAAAATTTGATACAATCGGTTATCTTCCCGAATGATGGAATCCTCTATGATATGATAACAGTTATCATGAAGATAGCGGCGAATCTCCGCCTGTGCTCTCATCGGCTGAAAAACTGCTGCTTTCGCGCCTTTCATCGGAAGAATTTCATTCTCCAGAATCTTACGCATCAACGTGCCACCCATCCCGAGAATGGCAATCGCATCGCATTCGCAATCCCCTATGACCGAAAGCCCGTTTCCCTGTCGAAAAGATGCTCTGTCAGCAAGACCTATATGTGTAATCAGTTGCTTTGCTTTATGAAGAGAATCAGAGCTGATATCAGTCGCTATTATTGTTCTGCAATAGTTCTTTTGTAAAAGTGCCGCTGAAAGTCTTCCATGGTCGCATCCGATATCTGCAACCGTATGATACCCATTGAGCATTTCAGCTGCCTTCTGCAATCTTGGAGAAAGATGAACATAACGATTATTCATATATGAATTGCTTTAACCGGTTTTACGGTATTGATTGGCGCGCCTCCCAGGCAAACATCTCCATTATAGAAAACTGCCCACTGGCCGGGAGTAACAGCTCTCTGAGGTCGTTCAAAAACGACTCTTGCAGTATTCTCCCCTGTTCTTTCTACAGTTACCGCCTGATCAGGTTGTCTGTACCTGAACTTTGCCATGCATTGGAAGCGATCTGCAGGCGCTTTGCCCTCTGTCCAGTTAACTGTTTCCGTAGTTAACTCTGTTGAAAAGAGTTCCTCATGTTCTCCCTGCTGTACAATGAGCAAATTTCTCTTCAAGTCTTTGCCGATTACAAACCAGCTCTCGCCGGTTCCATCTTTTCTTCCACCTATACCAAGACCTCTTCTTTGACCGATTGTATAATACATCAGGCCATCGTGGGTTCCGACTTTTTTCCCGTGATCGTCCACGATCTCGCCCTTTTGTGCTGGAAGAAACTGCATGAGAAATTCTTTGAACTTTCTTTCACCGATAAAACAGATCCCTGTACTGTCTTTTTTCAATGCATTGGAGAAGTGTTCCCTCGCTGCAATTTTACGGACATCCGACTTTTGCATAGCCCCAATAGGAAAAATAGCTTTTTCAAGTTGTTCAGGCTTTAATCCTGCCAGAAAATATGACTGATCTTTGTTCTGATCCAATCCTTTCAAAAGCCGTTTTTTTTCATCCAAACGGCAGTAATGTCCTGTTGCTATTGCTGAAGCTCCTGATTGTAATGCAAAATTCAAAAAAGCTTTGAACTTGATTTCACAGTTGCACATAACATCAGGGTTCGGGGTTCTTCCTTTTCGATATTCGTCTAAAAAATAAGAGAAAACCCTGTCCCTGTACTCTTCTTCAAAGTTCACTGTATAATATGGGATGCCGATTGTATCGCAAACGCTCCGAACATCTTCATAGTCCTGCGTTGCAGTACATACTGCGTTCTCATCCGTTTCGTTCCAATTCTTCATAAAGACACCGATCACGTTATGCCCTTCTTCTTTCAGAAGATATGCAGCAACAGCGCTATCGACGCCTCCCGACATACCAATTACAACATGACCTTCTTTTATCATACAACTCTCATTTCTCAGAAAAACATCATGTGTTTTTCCGCTGTGTGTTAACGATTCTGTTTAACCAATTAGATAAACAGAATACAAAAACTCAATTTATCGTCCGAACGAACCGAATAGTCTGGAAAGAGGTTCTATTACCTCATTGAATTTTTTGATGCCCTCACTGAGCGAACTGAAATCCACTTTTGAAATACTTTCAAAGACAGAATCAGCTTCTTTCATGGTATCCATTGTTTGATCAATCAGTTCATTGATTCCTTCCGTGTCATTCTTCAGCTGTTCAATCGTAGTTTCCGCAGTTGAAACAAAGGACTGATAGGATTCCTCGATCGCCTTAAAATCTATTTCTTTGAGCTTATCTGAAACATCATTGATTCCTGCAGTTGTAACCGCAACTTCATCTGCAAGAGCGGTAATATGCGTTTTCAGGAAAGAAAAGCCAATTAGCACGGATGTCATTGCAATTAACCCCATCAGAAGTCCGCAGCAGGCAAATATAAACTTCAATTTTTCATATTTAACTTGTTTTTTCTGTTCATCAAGAATCTTCTGCAGCAGTTCGTCCTGTCTGTTATTGAAAGCCTGTTCTTCCATGAGCGGATCCCCTTTCTTGTCTATTACTTCATGACTGTGCAAACTTTTTTATATTCTGCAACTTTCTTATCCGGAAGAGGGCGTACTGTATATTTTTCAGGATGAACGCATTCATTCGCTCTGATATAGAATGTTGCGTCATCAATTTCTGGGAAGAGAGCTCCATTCCGTTTCTGCAGTTTTTCCATTGCCTCTTTTACGGACGGATGTACCTCAATATACATGCGCCGAATTTTAGTGCCTTTCAGTATCTGCAGGGTTTGCTTTCTAAGCCGGTTAAAGACAGAATACGGAGAAAGCACCTTTGCTTCTCCTTCGCAGCATGGGCATGTCACTTTCAACGTATCTCCGATACTTCTGCCAGTCTTTTTCCGAGTAAGTTCTACAAGTCCAAGATGCGTAAACCCGAAGACATGTGACCGAGTATGGTCATCATGCATCGCGTTTTTCAAAGTTTGCAGAACAAGCTGCCGGTGCGCTTCTGTTTCCATATCGATAAAATCGATAATTACAATTCCGCCGATGTCACGAAGCCGAAGTTGCAGAGCTATCTCCTCCGCTGCTTCACAGTTGGTAGCCGTGATCGTTTTCTCCAAGTTGTCTTTGCCAACAAACTTACCTGTATTAACGTCAATTACAGTTAATGCTTCCGCTCTGTCAATTATGAGGTATCCCCCGCTCTTAAGCCAGACTTTTCTGGAAAGCGCCTTATCTATCTTGCTTTCCGTATCATATCTGTCAAACAAAGCTTCGCTGTCCTTGTAAAGAATCCTCGGCTTCAATTTAGGGGCCATTACGTCAGCTATTTCTTTTATTTTTTCAAACGTCGGAATATCATTCACAAATACTCTGTCTACATCTTTCATCAGTAAGTCGCGAACTGTACGGAATAAAAGACTTTGCTCTTCATGAAGAAGTTTAGGAGCTTTTACTTTTTTAGCTTTTGTCTGGATTTCCGAATATAGCTTTTGTAGGCTTTCGATTTCTTCCTGAAAGGCTTCTTTCGTTCTGCCTGCAGAAGCAGTTCTGACTATAATTCCAACATCTTTAGGCTTTAATTCTTTTATAATTTTACGGAGTCTGTTTCTTTCTTCTTCCTTTTCGATTCTTCGGGAAACCCCTACATAATCAACCGTAGGCATCAATACAAGCGAACGACCGGCCAATGTCAAATGAGTTGTGACTCTTGCTCCTTTTGTTCCAATCGGGTCCTTGGCAACCTGTACAAGAACCGATTGTCCCGGTTTCAACATGTCCCCAATTTTTTTAGTTTCCGGTATGCTTTCGAGTTCATCATATGCATCACCTGGAGAAAAAACATCTCCAGCGTATAAGAAAGCATTCTTTTCAAGCCCGATGTCGACAAAAGCTGCCTGCATTCCAGGCAAAACATTTTGAACCTTTCCAAGATAAATATTACCTACCAGACGTTCGCTCCCTTCTTGCTCAACATACAGCTCAACAGGAGTACCGTCTTCAACGACTGCAACACGTATATTAAACGCGTTCGCATCTACTAGAATTTCCTTATTCATTTTTTACACCTTTCTCTTTATGAGAGGCGCGGTAACAGATCAGAACCTATGAAGTACATTCCGGACCTATGAACCGATGCAAATCCTGAGACTCCGATCGTTTCATAGAGAGCATTTAAAAATGTTTCTACTCGAAGTCCTCCGGCAGCTGTCAGTTTCCCTGTAAGTTCAATCCCAAATGATTCATCTGTAAAGTCTACTACATGAGCCTCCAGTATGTCCGGCCTTATGTTGGTCGGTTTTACTCCGCTTTTTGTCTTTTTTAATACAACAACTTCTGTGCTGTTCAAGATAGTCTGAAGCGCTTCCTCTACCTGGGACTTGCTGACTTCTTCTTCCCAATTGAATGAAATAGAGTATTTCGCACTGCAAAGAAGTTTTGAAAGAGTATCTAACGAGGAATCTGCCACAAAAGCTTTCACGAAATGAATCCCGCATGGAAGCATTTCATTCACTTTTTCAAGGAAAACATCCGGTTCGATTTCTTTTTCAAATTCAATATCAACAAATTCTGCTGTGCTCGAAAAACCGGTTGCAAGAGCCGTTGCAAAAGATAATTTCGGATGCGGATTATAACCGTTTGTATATGCCAATGGCAAGTCGGCTCTTCGAAATGCTCTCTGCAAGGTTCGCTGAACATCCAAATGGGATATATATGAAATGTCTTTATCTTTTTGAAATGCTGCAATAATTCTCACATTTTTCACCAAAGCATCCATTACAACCCTCACGGCAATCTTTTGTCGTTTTACCCTCTAGCGCTTTTTTCCATTCATGTTTTAAATACGAATCCGTAACAACAGCGTCTATCACTGACCACGGAAGCGGTTCTTCCAACGATCTTTGCCTGTAAGCATATTCATCCATTGTCAGACCATTCTTCACAAATGCATTTTCCCATTCCTCCGGTTTAAAATGCTCAGCCCAGGAATCAAATCTGCATCCATTACGATATGCATCAATCAAAACTGATGTTAGTCTTCTGTCTCCCCTTGAAAAAACAGCTTCCAAAACGCTAAGCATGGAAGGATGACAGTGAAGTTCTGCGCCGCGAACACCTTTCATCGCGTTTCTAAGCACTTGTTGTTTTCTGCGAATCTCATCCAATGTACACTGTCCACACCATTGAAATGCAGTCCACGGTTTTGGAACAAATGTAGACGCACTTACGGTCAAGCGGAAACCTTGCCCCCGTTTTTCCTTTGGGACAGAATAATAACATTGACTTACTTTTCTGGCCAGGTCTGCTATTCCTTGTATATCTTCATCTGTTTCGGTCGGAAGGCCGATCATAAAGTACAATTTAACGCCTGCCCATCCGGCTTCAAAGGCATCCCTTACAGCTCTCAGCAGATCCTCTTCTGTAACGTTCTTATTGATAACATCTCTTAATCGTTGGGTTCCGGCTTCCGGAGCGAAAGTAAGTCCGCCCTTCCTTATCGATTGCATCTTTTCCAGTTCTTCCCGCAGATCAGAATCAATTCTCAAAGAAGGGAGAGATACGGAAACCCTTTTTTCAAGCATGCTGTCTATAATTTTAGGGAGAAGCGTTTTTAAATGCGAATAATCACCTGTGGATAGTGAAAGCAATGAAACTTCATCATACCCTGTACAAGCAACCAGATCATGTGCCTGTTTTAAAAGTGTTTCTTCATTTCGTTCCCGGACTGGACGGTATATATATCCTGCCTGGCAAAAGCGACATCCTCGAGAGCATCCGCGCATCACTTCAACAGCAACCCTATCATGTATGATACTCATATTAGGAACAACCTGATTTCCGATGTACGGAGCGCTGTCAATGTCCATTAGGATTCTTCTTGTTACTCTGGCCGGGACTCCTTCTTGAGCGGGTACCGTTTCCAGATATTTTCCGTTTTCCGTATGAACGCAATATAAGGATGGTATATATACTCCATCGATTAATGCAAGCTTTCGGAGAGTTTCCTTTTTATTCAGTCCTTCCTTTTTGCATTGCCTCGCCATTAATATGACTTCATTGTCAAGTTCTTCCCCGTCGCCAATGCAAATCACATCAAAAATGTCAGCGACAGGTTCCGGATTGACAGTGCAAGGACCTCCGGCAAGTAATATAGGATCAGATTCCGACCTATCTTTCGCAAGAAATGGAATTCCAGAAAGATCAAGCATCGTCAGAATATTTGTATAGCACATCTCATACAGAAGCGAAAAACCTACAATGTCGAAATCTTTCAGCGGAGACTTCGTTTCCATTGTATATAACGGCAGACCCGCCTCTCTGAGAGCTTTTTCCATATCGGTCCAAGGAGTATAGCATCTCTCGCAATAAACGCCATCCAGCATATTTATCGTATGGTAAAGTATTCTGCTCCCCATGTGAGACATACCTATTTCATACACATCAGGGAAGCATAAAGCAAAGCGATAATTGAAATCGCTCTTCTTAATCATGTTCCATTCCTGTCCGATATAGCGCGCAGGTTTTTCAACTTTTGTTAAAAGCTTTTCCAAATCTAACGGATTCAACAATGAATTCCTACCTTATCATAATTTACAGACTGACATTGAATTATACCATCGTTTAAATAAATGGTCAATTGATATGAATGAAAAACCTATATGAACAAACATATAATAATCATCTCATTTTTCTGCACTTACGCTCTCATTCACAATCATCTTTGAAATTCAACATTCCCGTAAAATATTTTGCATTTGCTTGCTTTCATTTGCTTTTTTTGGTACATTTTCCATATGATAAATAGAAATTCCTACAGAATCATACTATTCGCATTCGTGTTTGCCTTCGCTATGCTGTTCATCGGCTGCCACGCAGATGAAAGTGATGCTTCCACGCTTGATTTATACGTCTTTTCATGTGGAAAAGCCGATGCTATTTTATTGCAATTTGAAGGTCATAATGTTTTAGTCGATACCGGTGAGCACGGTGATGGAGAGGAAATCGTAGCAGAGCTTAAATCAAGAAATGTTGATAAAATCGATCTTTTGATTCTAACTCATCATGACAAAGATCATATTGGTGGAGCTGATGTGATTCTTGACCGTCTTCCGGTTTCTGAAATACGTATGCCGGATTATGAAATTGATTCCAAGCAGTATTCTCAACTTACTGCCGCTCTTTCCAAATCTTCTGCTGAAATTATTCGTATGCAGGCGGATGATTCTTTCTCGATTGGTTCTGCCGATTTTAAAATATGGGCATCTACTATTCCATTTAATGGAAAGAATGATAACGAACAATCCCTTATTACCAAGATCTATTTTAATGGAAAAACGATTCTTCTTATGGGAGATGCCGAGGACGATTGGCTAAAAGATTTGTGTTTCAGCGGCCGTAATCTTACCTGTGATATTATGAAGCTTCCGCATCATGGTGTTTATGATAAGAATCTGATTGCTCTTTTTGCAGTGACCATGCCCGAATATGTAATCGTGACAGATTCTGTGAAAAATCCTGCCGAAGCTGAAACGCTTTCCTTGTTGAACACTTTTGACTGTAATGTCTATCGAACTGCATTAGGAACTATTCACCTGTCTGTTCATAACAAATCTGTCACAGTACAGCAATAGTTTTCCAAATAGCATCTTTTACTTTCAATAATTATGGCAACTGATGGATTATCTTTATTCGCAACGATACACGAACTGCAGTTTTTAACCGATTCTAGGATTGATAAAATTCAAGAGCCGGATAAAGACATGCTTATTTTGCATCTTCATGGTCCCTCCTGCGGTCGTGTGAAACTGATGATCAATATTCACAACGAAAACGGTCGTATTCAGCTTACATCCCAGGTGTTCGAAAATCCTTCCGTTCCCCCTTCCTTCTGTATGATTTTGCGTAAATATCTGACTGGTGCCCGAATTGCAGGTATCAGCCAATTTGGCATGGATCGAATCGTCACCATAGATTTTCACAACAAAAACGAACTAAAAGATGAAATATCTCTGCAGCTGATTGTTGAGCTTATGGGAAAACACGGAAATGTTTTTCTGGTTGACTCCAATCAAAAAATCCTTGACTGCATGCGGCACTTTGGACTTAACGAGGAATCAATCCGGATCTGCCTGCCTAATTGTCAGTATCAGGAACCTCCCCTGCAGTCAGACCGGCTTTATCCTTTCTCTTTAAACGAAACACAATTCTCTGCACTCGCAAACGGACGGCAGCCATATGAATGGATTCAGACAACGCTCCTCGGAATCTCCAAACTCTGCTCTCAACAAATATGCAGTTTCTCTGCTCCTCCATCCGCAATCGGTTCCGAATGTTATGATGTCTTTTCCAGTCTGTTTCATCTCTCGTTTTCCCCTTCTGTGATTCCGGATCGCGGTGTTCTTCCCTTTGCGCCGAAGAATTCCGCATTCATCGGGTTCTCATCAATGTGTGAAGCGCAGGAAGCTTTTTACCGATTAAAAGACGAAAAAGCTGTTTTGACAAAAAAACGTTCCTCCATTCGGTCATGTGCCGATCACGCTCTGAAAAGAGTCGTTCATAAGTTAGAGACGCAGTCGTTTCATATAGGAAATGAGGAATCTGCAAACCAATATAGAAAATATGGAGAACTCCTTCTTGCAAATCTATCCTCTCTGATAAAATCGGGGGATTCTGTTGCTGTTACAGATTATTATTCCGAACCTCCGGCATTGATCAATATCCCAGTTGATCGAGCTCTTTCTCTCAAACAAAATGCAGATCTGTATTTTAAACGTTATCACAAAGCTAAGACCGCACGGGAATACGCATTAACTCAAATTGACAGTTTAACACTGGAACAAGACTATTTAGAAGGGGTTCTTGTAGCAATTGAACAATGTTCCTCCTCTGATGAACTTTCCGAAATTAAAGAAGAATTAATTACCCAGGGGTATTTAAAAACAGAAATACTTCAAAAAACCAAATCCAAGCCTATCAGCAGCGAACCTTATAAGTACCGTTCCCCTTCCGGTTCAGTGATACTGGTCGGTAAAAACAATTATCAAAATGACCGGTTATTTAGAACAGAATCTCCGGGATATTATTGGTTTCATGTGAAAGACAGTCCCGGAAGTCACGTGTATCTTGAAGATCAGTCCCCTACAGCGGAGGCCCTACTCTTTGCTGCTCAAGTAGCCGCTTTTCACAGTAAATCTTCTGCATCCGCAAATGTAGCTGTTGATTATACTCTTCGAAAATATGTCAAGAAGCCTTCCGGTTCTCATCCCGGCTACGTAACTTATTCCAATCAGCACACCGTCTATGTTACTCCGGATGCTGAGTCTTTGCAGCATTATCGTTATCATACAGAAGGAGACAAAAAATGAAATTATTGTTGGCAACAAACAATTCGCATAAAGCACAGGAAATCAAAGCTATTCTCGGCAGTTACTTTACAGACATCTTTACCTTAAAAGAAGCCGGAGTCAGCTTTGAAGCAATCGAAAACGGATCCACCTTTGAAGAGAATGCGCTGATCAAGGCGCAGCAGACCCTGGATTATGTCGGCGACCGTTTCGATGCGGCGCTTGCTGATGACAGCGGATTATGCGTTGACGCCCTGAACGGAGCTCCCGGGGTGTATTCGGCTCGTTTTGCAGGAGAAGGACATAATGATGCCGATAACAATGCCCTTCTGATTGAAAAGTTAAGGGACTGCCCTTTTGATCAAAGGACAGCTCATTTTGTATCCTGCATTGCCCTTGTCCGCCGCGGAATGTCTCCTATTTGTGTTCGTGGTTCTGTAGAAGGAACGATTCTATTTGAAGCACACGGCAACAACGGATTCGGATATGATCCATACTTCTGGTATGCTCCTTTCCAAAAATCCTTTGCAGAACTGACACCGGAAGAAAAAAACTCTGTCAGTCATCGTCATAACGCATTAATAAAATTGAAAGAGGTATTAGATGGCACGGATAGGAATCTTCTCTGATACACACGGTCATATTTCCAATCTGTCCTTTTTCAAGTCAAGGCTTGGCCAGCTGGATTCTCTTTTCCATCTTGGCGATTGTGTTGAAGATGCTTCACTTCTTGCCAGTTCTTTAAATACAGGGTTTGTTTCCGTTCGTGGGAATTGTGATTTCTGGTCTCCGGTTCCTCTGATGCAGGTTATCTCATGGAATCAGCATAATATTCTTCTTCTGCATGGGCATACCTGCTCAGGAAATCTTTCACTTTGTTACCTTGCTGAGAGTAATAATTGCGATATTGTCTGTTTCGGACATTCCCACATTGCCTCAGTCGAAGAACATAACGGAATTCTTCTCATTAACCCAGGAAGTCTTTCCCTTCCAAGGTCGTCGAAAGGGCCAAGTTGTGCAGTCCTGACAATCTCGGAGGAAACAAAATCTGCTGAAATCCTGTTTGCCGAAGAATACATTTCAAAAACGCAGCATATTTGATGGCATAGAAAGTTTACATTATCTCAAAAGTTAATCCGTTGACTTTCAAATTGAATCAAAGTAAACTTATTTAAGATTATTCACCTTGAGGTTTCTATGATAAATTATAAAAAAGCGCTTTCAGTGCTGTTAATTGCTTTTATTCTTTTTACCTTAATACCTGTCTCTTCTTATGCAGAAGGCAGTTCTTTCGACCTCGACTCAATTTATGAACCCTATTATATTCTTGTCGATGCTGATCATCCTTCTTATTCTTTTGATGGAATTGAGCGTGAAGCAGATTTAAGAGTTGAACCTGCCAGTACGACCAAAATTCTTACTTGTATCGTTGCTATTGAACAAATTCAAAACAACGGAAAATCCTTGAATGATCTTGCCAGCGTTTCTGCTAACGCGGTAAACTTTGGACGTGGCAACTCATTGATGGGTCTTGAAGAGGGCGATACATTCTCCATTATTGACCTGTTGTATGGTATGATGCTTCCTTCCGGCAATGACGCAGCTATTGCAATTGCCGAAGCAATTGCCGGAAGCACTTCTTCTTTTGCTGACTTGATGAATGCTAAAGCACAGGAAATCGGCATGCTTCATTCTCACTTCGTTACTGTTCATGGAAAGCATAATGACAATCATTATACCACTGTCAGGGATATGGCGCTGTTGACAGCTTTTGCGCTTAAGAATCCCACTTTTTGCGAAATAGTTTCTTCCGGAAAATATACAACTAAAAGCGGCAATCGGGAAATTACCGTAACCAATTCGAACCGTCTTCTGATCGATACCGAGCCAACCGAAACACTTCCGAATCCCATTTCCTGCTTGTACAAAGAAGCCATCGGTGTTAAAACCGGTGACACGACCCAAGCCGGTAAATGTCTGATTGCTGCCGCAAAAAAGGAAGGTGTCACTTTGATCGCTGTTCTATTTGGCGGGACTTTAAATGATTCTACCTATAACAGCGGTGCGAATGATGCCCGTAAAGACAAATACAACGCTTATCGTTTTCAGGACGCTATTAAATTATTCGAATATGCCTTTACAAAGATGCAAAGGACGGTTTCCCTGAAGGATCTTACCAATGCAGGGCTGCAGACCACATTTCAAATAACAGTTCCCAATGCGATCGAAACCGATTCCAATCACGGTGTTCTGATCCTCAAGGCAGATCTTCCTGATTCCTATACGATTAACTTGATGGAGCCGAAACTTCGTGCTGTTCTCGACAATGCATCATCAATGGCTGAAGTAAATATTACCAACAATTATGCTCCCATCACTGACGGTTCTGTTGTTGGCCGCGTCAACTATGTCCTAAACGGTGAGACACTCTTCAGTGTAGATTTGCTGGCAACGCGAACTGTTAAAGAAGGAATGGCCCAAGTCAGTACTGCCACTGATAAACCCCAGGTTCATACCGGCGGATTGATTTCCAACGGAACAGAAGTTGTTGAACCTGAATCAAATTCTTTCAATTGCGGAAATTTCAAAATCAGTTCCGGTCAATTGATCCTGTGGATTCTTCTTTTCGTAATCCTGATAATCTTAACCGTTATTCTGATTGCTTTTGCAATTTATCTCCGTAAGGAAAAAATCCGGAAGGAGAGAAGACGCAGAGCTGCAGCGAAGAAAAGAGCACAGCAAAAATCCCGTTATTACGAGTGAGGTCTTTTATTATGATTAAAAAAATCCTCTGTGGTCTGATGGTCTTATTGTTCTGTTTTTCTTCTGTTTCTTACTCAGAAGATCAGTCAGAACTGGATCTGAGTGATTTTACGGAGGATTATATTATTGTAGTAAATGCCGAACACCCCGACCAAGCTGTCTGCAACCTTGAGAAAAATGCTGACGAGAAATGTTATCCTGCAAGTACAACCAAAATTCTTACTTGTATCGTTGCTTTAGAGAAAGGCGATCTCGATCAGTATGTGAAGATTCCGTCATCCGCTGATTCAAAAAATGTCAAGGGTTCCGTAATGGGACTTCATAAAGATGAAAAGTTCAAATTAATTGATTTATTATACGGAATGATGCTTCCAAGCGGAAACGATGCTGCTGTTGCCGTCGCTATCGGTGTTTCAGGCAAAGTCAGTTCTTTCGTGGATCTAATGAATGAGAAAGCGGCTGAAATCGGAATGACGCATTCTCATTTTATGAATCCTAACGGCCTTCAGAATACCGATCATTACACAACTGCGCGTGATATGGCGATACTTGCAGCTTATGCGATGAAAAATGAATCTTTTCGGGAAATCGTCGCATGCAAATCGTATCGCATGGTTTCAAAGCAGGGTCGTGCCATTACCGTCAAAACTTCCAACCGCTTTCTAAGGGATTATCAGTCTACAACATATAAACCGGAATCAGTTTTATATTCTGATGCTATCGGAATCAAAACCGGAGAAACCAATGCTGCCGGAAAATGTCTTGTCGCCGCAGCACAGCGCAATGACACGGTTTATATTGCTGTTCTTCTGCATGGCGACATGCCATCCAGTTCAGCAAGTCTGAAGAAGCAGGATTCTTATTCTGTGCAGAGATATAAAGATGCGCGTAAGCTGTTAGAGTATGCATTCGATCGTGATCTGTACGCTGTTTCCATTCATGACTATCCGGATTCATTAATCCCCCGTACTTTCACCAGAGAATACGATCCCGATCTGACCGGTATTCTGTCATCCACATTCCGGATTGAATGGAACGAAGAGGATTCTTATTCTACACCGCTCTATCTGTTTCCCGATTTCATGCTTCCAGAACATTTTTCAAAAGATTATATCCGAATCGATCTGGAGGTTGAAACGCCTTCTGTTGATGACACAGCAGGTACCGCGTCTATTGTAATTAATGAGGAAACATATTTTACAGGTATCATCGTCTGCGATGAAATCGTAACACCAACTCCTTCTCCGACTCCATCCCCCACACCTCTTCCTACGCCTACGGAAGTTCCTGTTGAGTCTCCTCAGATCGTTATTATTACTCCTGAACCAACTTTAATACCATCTTCAGAAGAACCCGCAGTAACAGATGCTCCGTCTTCCTGGTGGTTGTCCTGTGCACCCAAAGCATAAAAAAGAGCCCGACAAAGTCGGGCTCTTAACTTTTACACTTACTCTTCAACAGCATAGACACTTACGGTCTTTTTGCCTTCATGACGAGTTTCAAACTTTACAACTCCATTTACCTTTGCATAGAGGGTATCATCCTTGCCGATGCCGACGTTTGTGCCGGGATGGAAATGCGTTCCACGCTGACGAACGAGAATGTTGCCTGCGAGAACTGCCTGCCCATCTGCACGCTTCGGTCCGAGACGCTTGCTTTCGCTGTCTCTGCCGTTACGGGTTGAACCAACACCTTTCTTATGCGCAAACAGTTGCAGATTCATCTGAAACATTGTTTTAAACCTCCTTGCTCCGAAATTTGAGGGTCTTCGGGTATGCAGATGCAATCGATTCTAATCCTGCATTCATCGTTTTAAAAACGATTTCTGCGTTTTGCAAATCTGATTCACTTACTTCCCGATTCAGGATGCAGACGGTATCTCCTTCATTAATTGAGATGTCTGCTTTCAGGTGTAATACATCCGAGATTCCAAGGATCGCTGTCTGAACAATAGCGGAAACGCCTGCACAAACTAAATCCTCTCCGTATTCACCGCATCCAGCGTGTCCCATGACTGAAAACCCAATCATCCGATGATTCCTATCATGAAACGACGTTACAGTAATCATAATGATTATGCGATCGCAGTGATCTCAACCTTTGTAAAAGGCTGACGATGACCACGCTTTGTGCGAATGTTCTTCTTGGGCTTGTACTTAAAGACGATAACTTTCTTGCCTTTGCCATGCTCCAGAACACGCGCTGTTGCCTTTACACCTTCAACGAACGGGTTACCTACGTTAACGGCTTCGCCGTCCGCTACCAGCAGAACATCAAAAGCGACTTCGGTTCCGACCTCAGCATCGAGCTTTTCAACCAGAACTTCATCACCAACTTCAACTTTATACTGTTTCCCACCGGTCTGAATGATTGCGTACATGTTGTGCTTCCTCCTTCTTCCCAGACTCGCTCAAATACGGTGATGCAAAATCTATGCACACTTAAATACCGCTCCGAAGCGGCTTACCGCAAAATTATAGCATTGTAAAGATAAAGTGTCAATCAAAAAATGCAGAAAATACAATGAAAAACTGTAAAATTTCTATATTCTTAAAATAATATGAATGTTCTGACTATAAAAGTTCAGCCAGAAGATCATCCATATGGTACAAACCGGGTTCTTTTCCGTAAATAAACTGAACTGCCTGGTATGCACCGTTTGCGAAAACATCTTTCGAGAAAGCGCGATGTTTGATTGAGATCGATTCATCATCGCCCAAGAAAATTACTTCATGCTCTCCGGTAATCGTTCCCCCCCGCAATGAGTGGATCCCGATTTCGTTCTTTTCTCTTCTGTGGTTCGTTTCTTTTCTTCCGTAAACACACTTCAGCTGTTGATTCGAAGCGGAAATAATGGTTTCAACCAGCATCTTGGCTGTTCCACTCGGAGCATCGATTTTTCTGTTATGATGAGTTTCAATGATTTCAACATCGAACCGGTCGCCCAACGTCATTTTTGCCTGTTTGACAAGCATCTGCATCAGGTTAATTCCTAGAGACATATTACCTGATTGAAAAACAGGAATTTGCTTCGATGCAAGGGAAATTTTATTCAAATGCTCTTCATTCAATCCCGTAGTACCAATTATTAACGGTTTGTTATGGGCAACACAATAATCGACCAGACGCATCGTCGCAGCCGGAACAGAAAAATCCAATGCAACATCAAAATCCTGTTGCACTTCGTAAACGTCAGGATAAACAGGGATACCTTCCGTTGAGGTGTCCAAATCGACTCCTGCCGTAATTTCCACTGTTTCCGTCCATTGGTGAAGGGCATGTATCACGGCTCTTCCCATATGGCCGTTGATTCCGTTAACTAATACCTTGATCATTCCTTATACCATATCTGCATCATGAAGAACTTTTTCCATATACTCATAATGTTCAAGAGACGGTTTGACCAATGGAAGACGAACTTCAGGATCGCACAGTTTCAAAATACCCATCATCGTTTTGATCGGAATCGGATTGACTTCACAGAATGCAGCTTGCTGGATTGGTAAAAGAGCAAGCTGAAGACGTCTTGCTTCTGCGATATCACCATCAAAGAAAGCCTTGCACATAAGGTGCATCACTTCCGGAATAATATTCGCAACTGTTGAAATAACGCCCTTCCCACCTACTGATAAAATGGGAACGACATGATCATCATTTCCGGAATAGATATCACAATCCGGGCAAAGAGCTGCAAGTTTAACAATCTGCTCGATATTTCCGCTCGCTTCTTTAATTCCCACAACTGTTTCACAGCAGTCCATAATGCGTCTCATTGTTTCAGGAAGGAGATTTAACCCTGTTCTGGAAGGAACATTATATGCAATTATTGGTGTGCGGACCTGCTCAGCAATTGCGCAATAGTGAGCAACCAGTCCGTCTTGGGTTGTTTTATTATAATAAGGTGTAACGATTAACAGTCCATCAGCCCCGACAGCTTCAGCGAATCTGCTTCTTTCAATTACTTCTTCCGTATTATTACCGCCTGTTCCAACAATAACCGGAATTCTGTTTGCTACACGTTCTATAATATATCTTGTCAGTTCTTCTCTTTCTTCTCCAGAAATCGTTGATGCTTCAGCTGTAGTACCAAGCGCAACAATTGCATCCGATCCCGCAGCAATCTGCAACTCGATAATCGTACCCAGAGATTGATAATCGATTGTTCCATTATGAAACGGTGTAATTAAAGCAACAGCTGAACCAGTAAAGATGCTCATTGTTGTGTCTCCTTTCATTTCTTCAAACGGAATAATTGGTCTTTTATTAACCTAAAATATTATATAAAGTCTATCACTGGGAATTCATATTGTCAATTATTCAAATTGCTGATAGTTATTATATCTTGCATATATTTACATTAATTTTATTTTTATATGCGTATGTATAAGTTTTAATTTCTAAGCGTAATTACCGAGTTTTACATAGTTGCAATCCAAAATAATATTCATTATTCCAGAATGAATATGCATGCTCTGCTTGCATTTTCTACGGTTTGATGGAAACAAAAAAACAGGGCGTTGCTTTCAAAACAAGCAACTGCCCTGCTCTGGCGCAGAGAAAGGGATTCGAACCCTTGATACTATTCCTAGTATACACGATTTCCAGTCGTGCGCCTTAGACCAGCTCAGCCATCTCTGCAAATGCGAACTGCACTTTTGTTATATTACAATAAAGATATTTAAAATGCAAGTGTTTTTTGAAAAAACATTTTTAGTTTTCCTTTTTGGCGCTGCCTCACATTCATCGATTTAAATCCGGTCTGTTTTTGCGATCACTTTATTAATATAGTTAGTTTATTGACAGATTAATCATCTGCAGATATAATCAATCAGTCTCACATCGAGCGCGTGAGTTCGAAACCATCCTCACGATAAAAAAAACTAAGGAGTTACTATGAACACAGAAAAAAAACTATCAATCCGCTCTGTTGCTCAAGGCGGAATTATTGCTGCTCTGTATGTCGCCCTCACTCTTTTAAGTTCTGTTTTCGGTCTTTCCGGACAGAATTTGATTCAATTCCGTCTTTCTGAAGCGTTGACGATTCTCCCCTTCTTTACCTTTTCCGCCGTTCCCGGATTGACAATAGGCTGTCTGATTTCCAATATCCTAACCGGGGCAGCACCCTGGGATATTGTATTCGGGACTTTAGCTACCTTACTTGGCGCCATCGGAACATATTTATTAAGAAAATATCGTTATGCCGCTTCCATTCCGCCTATTATTTCCAATACAGTTATCGTTCCTTTCGTTGTCTATTTCTGCTATGGACTTGATGTGACTTTTGCAAATTATCCGATTTGGATAGGGTTGTTATTGACCGCCGGAACTGTTTTCATCGGTGAATTCGTATGCTGCGGTATTCTCGGATCATTATTGCAATGGTTTCTCGTTAAACATCCTCGTGTACTGATTGGAAACAACCAATAGTTCTTTCTCGATTACACACTGCGCCGAAGAGCGCGGTTTTTTGATAAGAAATATATGCGTAAAATTGCTTTTGAAAGATTGTATCATCTTGAAAATAATTTTATAAATCGATATAATAGTCTTCAAATAAAATGAATGGAGCAATGAATATGACTCAACTTATCGGCAGTGCAATTATCGGACAATCTGGCGGCCCAACTTCCGTCATTAATGCCAGTGCGTATGGTGTTATACGCACAGCGCTTGACTCTCCGTATATTACAAAGGTCTACGGAGCAGCACACGGCATCCGCGGTATCCTTGACGATATACTTTACGACATGGATCAGGAAGACGCATATGAGCTTTCCCTTCTTCTCCATACCCCGTCTTCTGCACTTGGTTCCTGCAGATATAAGCTTAAGGATCCCGAAGTGGACGAAACGGATTATATCCGTATTCTTGAAATCTTCAAAAAGTATAATGTTCGTTACTTTTTCTATAATGGTGGAAATGATTCAATGGACACCTGCAACAAGATTTCGAAATACATGCAGCGTGTAGGATACGAATGCCGCGTTATGGGCGTTCCGAAGACAATTGATAACGATCTTTACGGAACAGACCACTGCCCCGGTTTCCCCTCGGCAGCACGTTATGTAGCAACCTCCTGCATGGAAATCTATCAGGATGCACGTGTATATGACACCCCTATGATTTGCATCAT
>JAEEGL015366771.1_pt1 | contig 27715 bp, 31 predicted proteins | sample 9134231 | NCBI WGS metagenome assembly JAEEGL01 (sample SAMN16246548, study PRJNA631951) | gut metagenome | biome: gut microbiome; feature: rumen; material: fiber-attached | host: Bos | place: Iran: Karaj | collected 2018-10
ATTGGACGAACAAAGGCGGTTTATTTCCCGGCGTTCATCACAGCATTAACATCATCGATACACCGGGACACGTGGATTTCACGGCGGAGGTGGAGCGTTCGTTTCGCGTGTTGGACGGTGCGGTGGCGGTGTTTTGTTCGGTTGCCGGCGTTCAGCCGCAGTCCGAGACGGTGTGGCGGCAGATGGATAAGTATCATGTTCCGCGCCTGGCGTACATTAATAAGATGGATCGCACCGGAGCCGATTTTTTGGGTGCGGTTCGGGATATTTGCGAGAAATTGGGCGGCAATGCGCATCCGTTGTTTCTGAATATCGGCGCGGAGGATCAGTTTAAGGGTCTTATCGATCTGTTGGAAAATAAAGCTTACGTCTACGATGATACGGATCCGAAGGGCATGAAGTTTGACGTGACGGATATTCCCGCCGAATACAAAGCGGAAGCGGAGAGGTGCCGTTCGGAGTTGGTTGAAGCTTTGGCGAATTTGGATGACGGGATCGCGGATAAGTTTTTGGAAGGGAAAGAAATTTCGACCGCCGAATTGCGTGCCGCCATTCGAAAAGCGACGCTGGATTTGAAGTTTATCGGTGTTATTCCCGGCAGTTCTTTTAAGAACAAAGGTATTCAGATGCTTCTGGATGCCATTGTGGATTATTTGCCGAGTCCGCTGGATTTGCCGCCGATGCACGGTGAGCGCGACGGTGAGAGTGTGGATATTGTTCCCGATGATCATCATAAGCCGGTCGGTTTGGTGTTTAAATTGATGACCGATCCGTTTGTCGGAAAGTTGATTTTTTATCGGGTCTACGCCGGTGTTGTTAAGAAGGGGATGGTGCTTTATAATCCCCGTACGCGCAAGCAGGAGCGCATCAGTCGGTTGGTGCTGATGAAAGCGAATGATCGCATTGATATCGAGGAAGCGTGTTCGGGAGATATTTGTGCGCTCATTGGTCCGCGCGAGGTCGTTACCGGCGATACGCTTTGCGAGAAGGAGCTGAATGTTTGTCTGGAGCCGCCGACATTCCCGGAGCCCGTGATTAGCATGTCGATCGAGCCGAAAACAAAGGCGGATCAGGAAAAACTGTCGCTGGGATTGCAGCGTTTAGCGGAAGAGGATCCGACGTTTCGCGTAACGACCAATCAGGAAACGGGTCAGACGTTGATTGCCGGGATGGGTGAGTTGCATCTGGATATTATTCGCGATCGTCTGTTCCGTGAGTTTAAGGTGGAAGCGGATGCGGGGCGTCCGCAGATTGCGTACCGCGAGACGATTACGCAGGCATCGGAGGGAGAAGGTAAATTTATCCGTCAAACGGGCGGTCACGGTCAGTACGGACACGCGATTATCAAGATGGAACCGTTGGAGCGCGGTCAGGGCGTTGAGGTTGTCAATGAGATCGTCGGCGGTGCCATTCCGAAGGAATTTATTAAGCCGACGCAGGACGGTTTGATGGAAGGTGCGCAAAACGGCGTGGTCGCCGGGTATCCGGTGGTCGATTTTCGCGTTCGTATCGTTGATGGTACGTTCCATGAGGTGGATTCGTCGGAATTGGCGTTCAAAATGGCGGGTATTTTCGCCTTCAAAGAGGCAATGAAGAAAGCGAAGCCGATTTTGCTGGAGCCGATTATGAAGGTGGAAGTGACGACTCCGGAGGAGTATCAGGGGGATATCATGGGCGATTTAAATCGTCGTCGCGGTCAGATTCAGGGGATGGAGAACAAAGGAAATGCGGCGGTGATTACCGCGTTCGTCCCGTTAGAGATGATGTTCGGGTACGCCACCGACATTCGGTCCTTGACAAAGGGGCGCGCGTCTTATTCGATGGAACCGTCGCACTTTGAACAGGTGCCGTCGAATTTGTTGAGTAAGATCGTAGAGACGGCTTCCAGGGCGCCGGCGCGTTCGTAAAGGTGAGGAATATGGCGGAAAAAATTGAGATTAAGTTGAAAAGCTTCGATTATCGAATGTTGGATAAGTCGGCGGCGGAAATTGTAAATACCGCCAAACATTCGGGTTCGCGGGTGTGTGGTCCTGTGCCGATGCCGACGCATATCGAACGTTTTACGGTGAACCGTTCGCCGCATGTTGATAAAAAATCGATGGATCAGTTCGAACTGCGTACGCACAGTCGTTTAATTTTAATTAAAGAGGCGACGCCGCAGACGGTGGATGACTTGAAGCGTTTAAATTTACCGGCGGGTGTGGAGATTGCCGTTCATCTTTAATGTTTTTTATTGACGGGCATGGCGTAAATTTTTTAGTTCTAATGCAGGTTGTTGCTTCGACCTGCCGCTTAGCAGTATGAAAGATCGGTTGTTATTGGTTGGGAGGAAAGTCGGCATGACGCAGTTGTTTGATAAGGACAACCGTCTGTTGCCGGTGACGGTTGTTTTAGCGGAGTCGTGCGTTGTGAGTCAGATAAAAACGGCAGAGACGGACGGTTATACGGCGGTTCAGTTGGCGTACGGCGTTAAGAATAAGGTAGTCGCGCCGATTGCGGGTCATCTGAAGAAGGCGTCCGTTGAGGAAAATTTGTCGTGTTTCAAGGAATTTACGACGGATGATGTAAGTGCTTTTTCTTTGGGTCAATCGCTGAATACGGATTTGTTTGCGGAAGGGCAGTTGGTGGATGCGGTTGCCGTCAGTAAGGGAAAAGGTTTTCAGGGCGTGGTGTTCCGCTACGGGTTCGGCGGCGGACGTGCAACGCACGGCTCGATGTCGCATCGTCGCGGCGGAAGTTACGGACATTTTCGTCGTATGGGGCATGTTATTAAAAACCAAAAAATGCCGGGTCATATGGGATGCGTGCGTACGACGGTTAAGAATTTGGAAGTCGTGAAGGTTCTTCCCGAGAAGCGTCTGATTGTCTTGAAAGGCAGCCTCCCGGGAGCCAAAGGCGGTTTTGTGTTCCTTCGTAAAGCGAAGAGTGTCATGTAAATAAAGGGGAGAGAGTGATGAAAATTCCGTTTTACGATGTGACCGGTGAAGCAAAAGGCGAGCGCGAGTATGCTATGGTTGAGTTTGAGGGCGATCGCGGGCTTCAGGTGTTGAAAGAGGTGATTTTGGCGTACCGTGCGAATGCGCGTCAGGGGAATGCCTGTACGAAAACGCGCGGTGATGTGAAGGGTTCCGGCAAGAAACCGTTCCGTCAAAAAGGGACGGGTATGGCGCGTCAGGGTGAAAAGCGCAGTCCGTTGGCTCGTGGCGGCGGTGTTGTTTTCGGACCAAAACCGCGCGATTTTTCGGTGCGTTTGAATCGCAAAGAAAAACGTTTGGCGTTACAACGGGCATTGTTTGATGCGGTTCGCGAAGGGAAATTGTTTGTGTTGGAGGCGTTGAAATCGCAGGAAACTCCCAAAACACGGGAAATGGCGGCGGTTTTTAACAAGATAACGCAGCGTTCATGTCTGTTGTTGGACAGTGAATTTTCGAAAAACCAATTATTGTCGCTTCGGAATTTGAAGCGCGTGTTTTCGATTGACGTGTCTTCCGTGAATGCGCTGGATGTGACGCTTTATTCGAACATCGTTGTGACGGAGCGTGCGTTAACGGCGTTTTTGGAGAAAACGAAGGCTGAGGAGTAGAATATGGCGGAACCCTGGAATATTTTGAAGGAGTATCGCGTAACGGAAAAGGCGAGCAATTTGTCGGCGGTCGGAAACTGCTATACGTTTGAGGTTGTTGCGGATGCTAATCGTACGGCGGTTGCGGATGCGGTGGAAGCGGCGTTTAAGGTGAAAGTTGAAAAAGTGAATATCCTTGTTCGTAAGCCGAAAATCAAGCGGAGTCGCATGCGGAAGTCGTTGCCGGGGGCGGTCGGCGGCATGAAAAAGGCGTTGGTGTTTTTAGAGAAAGGGTATCACATCGAAGTGATATAAGGGGTGATGGTGCTTGTTAAATCGGTTCCGGTAACGTCAAGTCGGCGTTTTTTGGTCAGCAATAAGGCGGAGGTAAGTAAAAAGCCTGCCTGGCGTTCGTTGGTTTCGGGGCGTCATTTTTCCAAGGGACGCAATTGTTACGGTCGCATTACGTTGCGCCATCGCGGCGGCGGTCATAAGCGTCTTTGGCGGGCGGTTGATTTTAAGCGTTCCAAGTTGGCGGTTCCTGCCGTGGTTGAGGCGATTGAGTACGATCCTAATCGTTCGGCGCTTTTGGCATTGTTAAAGTATGCCGACGGCGAGAAGGCGTATATTTTGGCGCCCGAGGGGCTTTGTGTCGGCGATTCGGTGGTCTCGTCGGATAAGGCGGTTTCGAATTATCGGATCGGAATGAGTTTTCCGTTGTCCTGTATTCCTTCGGGCTTGAAAATTCATGCCGTTGAAATGGTTCCCGGGAAGGGGGCGGCTTTGGCGCGGTCGGCGGGAGCTTCGTTGGAAATTATCGGCTTTGATAAAGGGTATGCGTCTTTGAAGATGCCGAGCGGCGAGATCCGCTTGGTGGATGAACGTTGCCGTGCGACCATCGGGCGCGTCGGTAATTCCGATCATCAAAATGCGGTGATGGGGAAAGCCGGGCGTGCGCGTTGGAAAGGGCGCCGTCCGCACGTTCGCGGTTGCGCGATGAATCCGATCGATCACCCGATGGGCGGCGGTGAGACGGGCGGCGGTAACCATCCGGTTTCCCCCTGGGGGCAACTTGCGAAGGGTTATATCACGCGCAAACGCACAAATGCAAGCGATCGGTTTATTTTGGTGCGTCGTAACGGCAAGAAGGTGAAAAGAGGGTAATCTATGGCACGTTCGTTAAAGAAAGGTTTTTTTGTAGATCCGAAGTTGATGGATAAGGTAAGTGCCTGCGTTCAGTCGGGTGATAAGAGACCTATTCAAACGTGGTCGCGTCGTTCGACCATTACGCCGGATTTTATCGGTTTGAATTTCAATGTGCATAACGGGAAGACGTTTCTTCCGGTGTATGTGACGGAAAATATGGTGGGGCATAAATTGGGTGAGTTTGCTCCGACCCGTACGTTCAAAGCCCATAACCCGCATACGAGAAAAGCCTGATGAAAGTACAAGCTTTAGTGAAGAATGTTCGTATTTCGCCGCTTAAGTTGCGACCGATAGCAGGGTGCTTGGTTGGGATGCAGGCGCAGGAGGCGTTGCAGACGTTGCGCTGGATGAAGCAAAAATCCGCGCGTCTCTTGTGGAAGTCCGTCAAAAGTGCCGTTGCAAATGCCGAGAATAATTTGAATGTTCCCGGCGAGCGTTTGTCGATTTGCGAAGCGCGCATTGACGAAGGTATGGCGATGAAGCGTTTTCAGCCGGTTTCGCGCGGTTCGGCGCATCCGATCCGTAAGCGCGGCAGTCGTATTAAGATTGTGTTGACATGGGACAAGGAAAAACGCCAATCTCGGGAAGGTTAGTATGGGACAGAAGGTAAATCCGATCGGTTTTCGTTTGCCGGTGCGTCGTGATTGGCGTTCCTGTTGGTATGCCAAAGGTTCGGGTTATGCGTCCCTAATAAAGGAGGATTTTGTCGTTCGTCGCTTTCTGGGGGAGAAATTGCATTACGCGTCCGTTCGGGATGTTCTCATAGAGCGTGCGGGAACGCGTGTTCGCGTAACGATTTCGAGCGGTCGTCCCGGCGTGATTGTCGGTCGCAGAGGTGCTGATTTGGAGAAATTGCGCACGTCGCTTCGCAAGTTGCTGGGGAAAGAGGTTCTTCTGGATGTTCAGGAAGTGAAGAGTCCCGATTTGACGGCGAAGTTGATTGCGGAAAATATCGCGGTGCAGCTGGAGCGTCGCGTTTCGTTCCGTCGCGCCATGAAAAAAGCGACGCAGTTGGCAATGAGCATGGGCGCGAAGGGTATTCGTTTGCAGTGTTCCGGACGCTTGGGCGGTGCCGAGATTGCCCGTTCGGAATCGCAACGTTTCGGTTCGGTTCCGTTGCATACGTTGCGCGCGGATGTGGATTACGGTTTTACGGAGGCGCAGACGGTGTACGGCACCATCGGTGTCAAGTGTTGGGTTTGTACGGAGGGGAAGAAGGAGTAAGCGATGGCAATGTTACTTCCGGCTCGGACGAAATACGCCAAGGTTCAAAAGGGGCGTATTTACGGTAATGCCAAAGGCGGTGCGGAATTGGCTTTCGGAACGTTCGGTATTCAGGTATTGGAGCGCGGGCGTATTACGGCGGCGCAGTTGGAAGCGGCGCGTGTGGCGATCAACCGTCATTTGAAGCGAAAGGGAAAAATATGGTTGCGCGTGTTCCCGCAGAAGCCGATTACGCGTAAGCCTGCCGAAACCCGTATGGGAAAAGGTAAAGGAAGCGTGGAGTATTGGGTGACGATCGTAAAGCCCGGGATGATTTTGTTTGAGGTTACCGGCGTTCCGTTGGCGGTGGCGCAAGAGGCGATGTCGCTGGCGGATCGGAAGTTGGGTTTGCGTTGCCGGTTTTTAAGTCAGGAGGCGTTGGTTCAGCGGTTTTAGATATGAAAAAGAAGGATTTTTCGACGTTGAAGCCTGCGGAGTTGCAAGAGAAGTTGGCGAAATTGTCGCAGCGGATGCTGGAATTGCGCATGAAAAAGCAGTTGGGGCAATTGAAAGTTCCGTCCGAGTTGCGCCAATGCAAGAAAGATCGGGCGCGCATTTTGACGGTTTTATCGAGGCAGTCGTTGTAAAAGGCGGGGTATGGAACAGAGGCAGAGAAAATTGCGTAAAACACTCATTGGTGAAGTCAGAGGGCGTTTGGGGGATAAAACGGTGAAGGTGGTGTTTTTTTACAAGAAGCCGCATCCGTTGTTTCGGAAAGAAATCAAGCGCAAGACGGTGCTGTACGCTCACGATCAGGAAAATGAGTGTCAAATCGGCGATCGGGTTGAAATTATGTCGACACGCCCTTTGAGTCATTTGAAGCGTTGGCGCGTGGTTCGCTTGTTGGAGAAAGTGCAGGGGTAAGGCGTTATGTTGCAGATGGGGAGCGTGTTGAATGTGGCGGATAACACCGGTGCAAAAAGGGTTGCGGTGATCCGTCGTCTGGGGCAATTAAGTCGGATCGCCGGGATTGGTGATATTGTCATCGGTTCCGTGAAAGAGAGCACGCCCGAGGCGAGCGTCAAAAAGGGGGAAGTCGTGCGTGCCGTGGTGGTTCGTACCGCTTATCCGATTTTGCGGGAAGACGGTTCCGGGTTGCGTTTTGACGATAATGCATGTGTGATTATCGACGCCGCCAATAATCCGAAAGGAACGCGTGTATTCGGTCCGGTAGCACGCGAGTTGCGTCAGAAGAATTTTTCGAAAATTATTTCTTTGGCTCCGGAGGTTTTGTAATGAAATTTAAAATCAAGCGGGATTCGGAAGTGGTTGTGATTTCCGGGGAACATAAAGGAAAAAAGGGGAAGGTTTTGAAGGTGCTTCGCGATTCTCAACGTGTTTTGGTTGAGGGTGTGAATGTGCGTAAAAAGTGTCTCAAAAAATCGCAGGAAAATCCGAAGGGCGGGATGATTGAGACGGAGATGCCGATTCATTATTCGAATGTGATGTTGGTCGGCGCCAAAGTTGCGGGTGCGAAGAAGGGTATTGAACGTTCCAAAGAAGGGTGAGTGTTATGGCGACGACCGTTTTGAAGGATTTGTACGAGCAACGGGTGGTTCCAGCTCTCGAAAAAGAGTTGGAGATTAAAAATATCCATCGTGTTCCGAAGCTCGAGAAGATTGTTTTGAATTCCCGCATTGATGCGGAGGCGGATAAGGCGCACGTGGAACAGTTGGTGAAGGAGATCGGTTTAATCGCGGGACAAAAGCCGCTGTTGATTAAAGCCAAAAAGAGTATTTCGAATTTCAAGTTGCGTCAGGGGATGCCGTCGGGCGTTAAAGCGACGTTGCGCGGGAAGCGGATGTATGATTTTCTCTATCGACTTATCCATATTGTTCTTCCGGTGATTCGTGATTTTCGCGGTGTTTCGAAGCGGATGGATAAGCGCGGCAATTTAAACATCGGTATCGAGGATCATTCGATTTTCCCGGAGATTAAAATCGAATCGAGTAGTCGGCAGAATACCGGTTTGGATATTGCAATTGTGACAACGACCGACAGCGATCGCGAGGCGTTGTTGTTGTTGCAAAAATTGGGAATGGTTTTTCGGAAGTAGTATGGCAAAAAAGTCCTCCATTGAGCGAAACGAGCGTCGCGCGCGGTTGATTAAAAAGTATGCGGCGAAGCGGAAGGAGTTGAAGGCGAAAATTTTAAATCCGGAAACATCGGATGAGGCGTTTTTTGCCGCTCAGCGCGAATTGGCATTGTTGCCGCGTAATTCGTCGCCCGTTCGTTATCGAAATCGTTGTTCGATTACGGGGCGCTCGCGCGGTTTTTACGGAAAGTTCGGCGTCTCGCGTTTGATTTTGCGTGAATTTGCGTCCGAGGGTTTGTTGCCGGGGGTAACGAAGGCATCTTGGTAGTTATGGATACGATCGGGGATTTTTTGACGGTTATTCGTAATGCGAATCGGGTTCGCAAGGCGAGTTGTTGCATTGCGTTTTCCCGCGTGCGTCACGCGATTGCTCTTTTGTTGAAAAAAGAGGGTTATGTCGCCGGCGTGGAGGAAGTTACGGACGAGAAAGGGCGGAAGTCGTTAGTGGTGCGTTTGAAATACGTGAAAGGCTGTCCGGTTTTGAATGTTTTGGAGCGTTGCAGTAAGCCGGGTGCGCGTTGGTATGTGGATTGTGCACATATTCCGAGCGTGTTGAGCGGTCTCGGGATTTGTTTGTTGTCGACGTCAAAGGGAATGATGACGGGGCAGCAGGCAAAGACAATGAATGTCGGCGGTGAGTTAATTTGTAAAGTGTGGTAAGGCGATGAGTCGTATAGGTAAATTACCAATTGATTGCGGCGAAAAAGTGATGGTTGCCGTGGACGGTTCGACCGTGACGGTGAAAGGACCGAAGGGGGAATTGAAACAAACGTTTGCGCCTTGCGTGACGATTAAACTGGAGGATCGCCGTGTTTTGGTGGAGCCGAAGGGTTCCGATCGTTTTTCGTCGGCGATGCACGGTACGGTGCGTGCAATCATTGCCAACATGGTGAAGGGGGTTCAGAAGCCTTTTTCGAAAAATCTGGAAATCCAGGGCGTCGGTTTTAAGGCGGCTTCGAACGGTAAATTTCTGGATTTGGCGCTCGGGTATTCGCATCCGATTAAATATCCCGTTCCGGACGGTATTACCGTCCAGGTGAAAGACGGGACGCAGATTCATGTCGAGGGAGCCGATTGTTGCAAAGTCGGTCAGGTGGCGGCGGATATCAAGCGTTATTATCCCGTGGAGCCTTATAAAGGCAAGGGGGTTCGGATTGTCGGTGAGTATATCCGTCGTAAGGAAGGCAAGAAGAAGGCATAACGTATGAAATTGCTTGAAAAACAGCGGTTGGAGGCGAAGCGGCGGGCGCGTATCCGTTCGCGCGTTCACGGAACGGCGGATCGTCCGCGTTTGGCTTTATGTCTCTCGAATAAACATGCGTATGCGCAGTGCATTGATGATGAGATCGGAAAAACGTTGGCGTCTTTGTCTTCCATGTCGAAGGATGTAAAATCGCAACATATCAAGCCGAACCGCGTCGGTATGGAGACGTTGGGGAAGCTGTTCGGAACTCTTTTGAAAGAAAAAGGGATTGAGCGTGTTGTTTTTGATCGTTCGGGGCGGTTATATTTCGGTTGCGTTCGGACGTTTGCCGATGCCGTTCGTCAACAGGGGATTCAATTTTGATGGATAATTTAGGAATGGTGGCGGAAAACGGGCAGGCGGTTGGCGGTTCGCCGTTGGACTTTTTGACCGAGAAACGGGAGTTGATGCTTTCGGAGGTGCCGGAAGGTTGGGAAGAGCGGACGGTTTGCGTGAATCGTTGCGCAAAGGTGTCGAAGGGCGGTCGTCGTTTCAGTTTTTCGGTGTTGGTGGTCGCCGGCAATAAGGCGGGTTTGATTGGTTACGGCATCGGGAAAGCGAAGGAAGTGACGGATGCTGTTCGTAAAGCAAGCGAGCGTGCTAAGAAGCATGTTTATAAGGTTTCTTTATTGAATAACACCGTTCCGCATGTTGCTTTGGGTCTTTCCGACGGCGGTCGCGTAATGTTGAAGCCCGCGTGCCACGGTACGGGTGTTGTAGCCGGCGGCGGTGTGCGTGCGGTTTTGGAGTTGGCGGGCGTCAAAGATGTGTTATCGAAGTCGCTCGGTTCCAAAAACGGCGTCGGTGTGGTTTGCGCAACCGTTAAGGCACTTTTGAAAATGCGTACCAAGCAGCAAATCAATGCGCTTCGAGCGGCGGAAGCGGATGCACTCGCGTAGGGAAAGGAAGTAAAATGCGATTGGATAAATTACCTTTTACGCCTAATCGTTTGAAGAAAAGCAAACGTTTGGGGTGCGGTCGTGCGTGCGGTCACGGCGAGACGTCGACGCGCGGAAATAAGGGCGGAAATGCGCGTTCCGGGTATTCGACGCCTCACAATTTTTCCGGTATTCCCTGGTATCGTAAATTTCCGAAGCGTGGTTTCAACAACAGCAATTTCAAGAAGTTGTATCATGTGGTCAACCTGGGCTTGCTGGATTCGGTGTTGCCTGCGGATTTTTCGGCGATCGTTGACCGAAAAGTGCTGTCGGATTTGAAGCTTATCGATGAAGATAATCTTCCGATTAAGGTGTTGGGAAACGGCGAGTGGAAGCGTTCGCTTTCGTTTCAGGTCGATAAGGTGAGCGAGGGTGCAAAAGCGAAGATTGAGGCGGTCGGCGGTAAAGTGTTGAGTGTTTAACGATCTATGTGGGCGGCGTTTTTGAACTGTTTTCGAATTCCGGAGCTGAAGCAGCGTATTTTGTTCACGCTTTCGCTGCTTTTCGTAGCGCGCATTGGGTGCAATATTCCTTTGCCCGGAATTGATCCGTCGCCGTTAAAAACTTTTTTCGAATCTCAAAAGGTCGCGGGCGGCGGTCAGCTGATCGGTCTTTATAATTTGTTCACGGGCGGAGCGTTCCTGAAAGGAGCGATTTTCGGGTTAGGCGTTATGCCTTATATCAGCGCTTCGATTATTTTCCAACTGTTGGGCGTGATGATGCCGTCGTTGGCAAAGATGCAACAGGAAGGGGAATTCGGGCGCCAGCGTTTGATGCAGTACACGCGTTATTTGACGTTGTTGATTTGTCTTATACAAGGTGGGCTATTGGTGATGGCATTGACCAATTATCCCGATAAACTGTTTCCCGGGTTTGATGCGTCGACGTACGGGTCGATTGCGCTTTACAACGGTTTTTGGTTTTTGTTGGTCAGTACGTTCCTTTTATCCACGGGTACCATGATTTTAACATGGTTGGGCGAACAGATTACGCAACACGGCATCGGAAACGGTATTTCGCTGTTGATTACGGTCGGTATTTTGTCGGGGTTGCCGCAAAGCATGGTATTGTTCGGCAAAATGTTCACAACACCTTTAGGTGTGGAAGAAGGCGTGCGGTTGGGTTGGTTGCAGGGCTGTCTGATGATTGCGCTGTTGTTTATCGTGATTGCGGCGATGGTTGCGGTGACGCAGGCGAGCCGTAAGATTGTTGTACAATACGCCAAGCGGGTGGTCGGTCGCAAGATGTACGGCGGGCAGAGTTCATTTTTGCCGTTGAAGGTCAATTACGCGGGTGTGATGCCGGTCATTTTTGCGAGTGCGTTGTTGATGTTTCCGCAACAGTTGTTGGCGTATCTGGGTGCCGCCTTCGGTATTTCGGCGTTTCAAGAATGGTCGATGTTTTTGGTGCAGGGCTCCTCTTTGTATTATACCGTGTACGGGTTGTTGATTTTGCTGTTCAGTTACTTTTGGGTTTCCATCATGTTTAAGCCGTTGCAGATTGCGGATGAATTGAAGAAGAACGGCGGGTATATCCCCGGGGTTCGTCCCGGAGCCGATACGGCGAAGTTTTTGGACTTTGTGATGACGCGTTTGACGTTGGCGGGGGCTATTTTCCTGACGGCGATCGCGCTGTTCCCGGATATGTTGTATTTTTGGTATAAAATTCCCTATCGCGTGGCGTTGTTTTTCGGCGGAACGGGTACGTTGATCACGGTGGGTGTTTTATTGGAGACCACAAAACAGATGGAAACGTATCTGTTGCAGCGGAATTATGAAGGTTTTTTGTCGAAAGGGGCTTTGCGCGGTCGCTCCAATCTTTCTTCGCAATTCCAAATGTTGATGAATTCCGAAGACAAGGGAATGCGTTGGCTTTTCGGGACGGTCATTACTTTGTTCGTTGCCGGTTTTGTTGCCTGGGGATTGCAGGTGCTGTTTTTCAAATAAGTCGTGGTGAAGGTTTCGGTCAAAACGGAGTCGGAGATTGCCAAAATGCGCGAAGCGGGGCAGTGTGCGGCGTTCGTTTTGGATGCGGTGAAAAAGCAAGTCGTTCCGGGCGTTTCGACATGGGATTTGGATCAATTTGCCAAAAAAACCATGAACTCCGTCGGTGCCGTCAGTGCATCTTACGGATACGGCGGCAAAAAGAATCCGTTTCCCGGTTATATTTGTGTTTCATTGAACGAGGAAGTCGTGCACGGGATTGGTCGAAAAGATCGGGTGGTTCGGGAAGGCGATTTGGTTAGCTTGGATGTGGCGCTGTTTTATAACGGTTTTGCCGGTGACAACACGGTAACGGTTGCGGTCGGAACGGTTGATGAGGAACTGGAAGCTTTGTCGAAGGTGACGGAGCAGGCGTTGTACCACGGTATTGATCAGGCAAGAGAGGATAATTGTATCGGTGATATTTCGTGGGCGATCCAATCGTTCGCGGAAGCGCATCATCTGGGCGTTGTTCGGGAGTTGGTCGGGCACGGCATCGGGAAAGAGATGCACGAAGAGCCGCAGGTTCCGAATATCGGTCGTCCGCATTCGGGTGTGCATTTGAAAGCCGGCATGACGTTGGCGATCGAGCCGATGTTGACGTCGGGATCGCCGCGATTGCGTACGTTGGAAGACGGTTGGACGATCGTAACGGCGGACGGGAAGTCGAGCGCGCATTTTGAACATACGGTTTTGATAACAAAAGGGGCACCTGAGATATTGACAAGGGTGAAAAATTGATACAAAGTCATTTACGTAAGGGAAGAAAAGCGGAAAATATGGCACGATTGATTGGCGTAGAGATACCGGATGGTAAAAAGTTGCTTTATGCGTTGCCGTACATTTACGGTATCGGGTTGTCGCGTTCGAGGGAGATTATAAAGGCGACGGGTTTAAATCCGGACGATCGTGTGCATACGCTGAAAGAGGATGCTTTAAATAAATTGACGGAAGCGATTACGCACGCGACGTACCATGTGGAGGGCGATTTGCGCCGCGAGATTATCGGCAACATTAAGCGCCTGCAGAGTATTCGTTGTTATCGCGGTTTGCGACACATGCGCGGGTTACCGGTTCGTGGGCAGCGGACCAGTACCAATGCTCGTACGCGCAAAGGAAAACGCAAGACGGTGGGTGTGAAGAGTGCCGAGAAATAGTGCGGAACGGATATGACGGAAGAAAAATCATCGGTTGAGGGTGTTCCTGCGGAGAAGGTGCAGGAAGGTGCGGCGGCGAGTGTTGCGAAGGAACCGTCGAAGCGTGCGAGAGCTCCGAAAGCGAAGACGGCGGATAAAAAGACGTCCGATGGAACGGTGAAATCCGAGAATAAGCAGGAACCACAGGCGGAAAAGACTGAAAAAGAGACGGCGGAGTCTCTGTTGAAAGAGGGGCTTGAGGAAAATTTAAAGATTAAGCGCGCCAAAGGAAGTAAGAATGTTACGACGGGTGTATGCCATATTGCGGCGACCTTTAACAATACAAAAGTTGTTTTTTCGGACGTAAAGGGCAATGTGTTGTCTTGGTCGAGCGCCGGGCGTTGCGGTTTTAAGGGTTCGCGCAAATCGACGGCTTACGCGGGTCAGGTGGCAACGACGGAAGCGGCAAAGGTGGCAATGGGGCACGGATTGCGCGACGTTTCCGTTGAGGTAAAAGGACCCGGGATGGGGCGCGATGCCGCTGTTCGTACGTTACAAACGGTCGGTTTGTCGGTTTCCGCGATTAAAGATGTGACACCGATTCCGCACGGCGGTTGTCGTCCGAAGAAACGGCGCAGGGTTTAATTTTTTTGTGAAAGTTTAAGGTATATGCGTTACACGGGACCTACCACTCGCATTAATCGTCGTTTTAAGACAATTCTTTTCCCTGCTACCAAGGCGTACGAGCGGAAACCTTATCTGCCCGGTATCCACGGTGCGCATTTGAGGCGTCGCGTGAGCGATTACGCAAAAGGCTTAGCGGAGAAGCAGAAATTGCGCTTTATGTTTGGTTTATCCGAGAAGCAGTTTCGTTTGACGTTTGAGCGGGCGAAGCAGGCGCGCGGCGTGACGGGTGAGACGTTTTTGCGCCTTTTGGAGTTGCGTTTGGATAATGTCGTTTATCGGATGGGATTGGCAAAAACCCGCCGTGCCGCCCGACAGATGGTGCTTCACGGGCATGTTCGCGTGAACGGTGAGAAGGTGAGTATTCCGAGTTATGTCTGTGAACCGTTGCAGGAAGTTTCCGCCGGCGAGAAAGCGGCTTCGCGTCAGTTGGCGACCCGCAGCTTGGAAGCAAGTCAGGGACGCAACTGCCCCGCATGGATGACGGTTCAGTCAGATAAGTTGAAGGGTGTTGTCAATCGTATGCCGGTGCGCGAAGAGATGGTGCCGGATGTCGATGAGCAACTGATTGTCGAGTTTTACAGTCGTTAATTTTTTATTTTCATGGCTAAGAGACTGGGAAAGTTTGAGTTGCCGAAGCGGTTGGTGCGCGTGGAGGAAACCGCAACGCCGACCTTTGCGTGTTTTATTGCCGAGCCGTTCGAAAAGGGGTTTGGGCATACGATTGGTAATGCTTTGCGTCGAATTTTGCTGAGTGCGATTGAGGGGGGTGCGATTGCGTCCGTCAAGATCGAGGGCTTCGGTCATGAATTTCAATGTTGCGACGGTGTTTTGGAAGATGCGACAGAGATTGTGTTAAATCTGAAACAGGTGCATTTGAAGATGTCTTCCCATGAGCCCGTCATGCTGTATGTCGATGTCAACAAAGCGGGCGCGGTGACGGCGGGAGATATTAAAGTGCCTGCCGGTGTGGAGGTGGTAAATCCCGATCAATTGATTTGTACGTTGACAAAGAAGCATCATTTTCAGGCGGAGCTGAAGGCGATGTTGGGGCGCGGTTACCGGTTGGCGGAGGAAAATAAGGAAAGCGATCAACCGTTGGGTGTGATTGCCATCGACAGTTTGTTCAGTCCCGTGACGCGGGTGGGGTATCGCGTGGAGGATGCGCGTGTTGGTCAAATGACCGATTTTGATAAGTTGATTTTGGAGATTTCGACCGACGGGCGTGTATCACCCGAGGAGGCGTTGAAAGATGCGGTTGCGATTTTGCGTCATCATTTGGATGTGTTCGATTGCATTTCTTCCGGCGTGGTTGAAGTGGATGATAAGGCGCGTAATACGGAGGGTGAGGAAAATCGCCTGCGTAAGTTGCTCGGTATGAGCGTTAATGAGATTGAACTGTCGGTGCGTGCGATCAACTGCCTCAATAATGCGGGTATTTTGACCGTCGGCGAGCTGGTGAGTAAATCGGAAGCGGAGATGTTGAAGTATCGTAACTTCGGCAAGAAGTCACTGACGGAGATCAAGAATCGCCTGGAGCAGTTGGGTCTTTCGCTCGGGATGAAGATCGACGAGAATCTGATAAATTAGGTCGGGCATTATCGGTTTTTGGGGGAATTTGCGGATATTTAAAAAAGGTTGTTTATGCGTCACTTAAAACATCATTTTCAGTTGAGCGTCAAACAGGAGCATCGCAAAAGTTTGATGGCGAATTTGGCTTCGCAGTTGTTTTTGCACGAAAAAATTAAAACAACCTTGATTAAAGCCAAGGCGTTGCGCCCTTTTGCCGAACGCATTATCACCTTGGCGAAGCGCGCGGCTTTGGCGGAGAAGCCCGAGCAAAAATTGCATTGTCGTCGTTTGGCGATTGCGCGTATTCGCAATGAAGCCGCCGTCAAGAAGTTGTTTGACGAGACGGTTTCGCAATTTTTAAAGCGCGAGGGCGGTTACACGCGTATTTATAAATTGATGTCGCGTGTGGGTGACGGTGCACCGATGGCATTGATTCAGCTGGTGGAAGCTCCTTCCGAAAAGCGCCGTTCGACAAAGAAAGCAAAGGGTGCAAAAAGCAAGGTGACAAAGGCGATTCCATCGGAAGCTTCCGCAGCGGAAGCGGTCGAGGCGGCGTCGGTTGTGGAAGAACAGGGCGAGGCGAAGGAAGCATCCGTCGCGGATAAGGATGAGGTAAAAGATGAGACTTCGCCCGTTTCGCCCGACAAAAAAGAACCCGAAGCCTAAACGGTTCCGTTCTCGGGATTTTTTTAGAGTTTTATCCGTCTTTTAACCCGAGGCGGTTGATTATTATGCCCATGCCGATGGATGTTGTTGCATTTATTCGAAATCAGTGGGGATGCGGGGATCCGTTTTGTGCGATTGATTTTCCGCAAACGCTTTGGGACGAGTTGTGTGAATGCGCCTATTTGGATTTAACGGAGCGTTGCGGTCATCCGAAGGCGTCGAAATTTTGCATTCGTTTGGTCGGTCAGTCGGGATCCGGAAAAACCTCACAATTACTTCCCGCCGTAAAAGCCGCTTTGGAAGCACAATCGCAGAAGTACGTTTCTTTGGCGGTTCGCGATTTTGTGCCGTATCATCCGAATTTGAACCTTATTCGCGAACATTACGATGAAGGGTTGGTTCGGGAAAAAACGAATGCTTTCGCCTTGTCGTTGTTGACGTTGGTTTTGGCGCGTTGTATTCGGGCGCATTTACCGATTTTATTCGAAGTCACTTTATTGTCGCCCGAGTACGAACATTTTGTGCATCGCTGTTTATCCGAAGAAGGGTACGGTTGCGATTATCATTGCCTGGCGATTGCCAAAGAGACTTCCGATGCTTGGATTGAAGCCCGTTGTTGCGAGACGCATCGCGTGGTTTCGAAACGTTCGTCCGATTTTTTCTTTCAAACCCTGCAACCGGCACTCGAAAGCTTGCAGTCGGTTCGTATGCCCAATCGCGTGTTTATTTGGGACGCGTATCATACCGAACCTCAACGGACGTGTTTTCCCGATGAGCGCTTATGGCAGAAAATGCAAGCGGTTGCACGTACGAACGATGAACCGTTGAGTTTTGAAGCGGCTTTGGAGGCCAAAAAGAAATTTCTGTGCAGCTTTTATCGCGAACATTCGTTTGCCGTTACCGATGAACAGGCGTCGGGCGGTTAGACTTTGAATCGTTCGGGGTTGCTTTTTACGGAAGCGATTTCGAATTGCGTTCCATATTCATCCTGTGGAGAAGGAATGGGACGGGTGTTTATGCGCTCCCTCATATCCGTATGACTTTTAAAGCAACAGCGTACTTGGAAGAATGATTTTTTCGGGAAAATACGCAAAAACCATGGAAATTTTCGAATTTATACGGGATGTTCGGACGGGCGGGGGATGATTATAACCCTGAAAAGCGGATTTCTCCTTTCCCTTAAAAAAGCGCGCAAGGTTCCGTTTTTAACGGAAGAGGATTATGAAAACGCTGTTTTTAATTCAAAGACAAAAAGTGATGCGTCTTCCCGTTTTTTCAATAAAGCCAAACATTTTTTAAATGTAAAAAACGAACGTTTCGGCGATTTTTGCCCGGAATATTGCCAAAAATTGCGAACAGAGCACGGCGCGTCGTGCGGACATGTGTTTTGTTTCTTAAAGCGACCGTGCGTTTTTTTTCGTTTTTTATCATTGACGGGGTGAAAAAAATATCGGATTCTCAAAGTGAGTTGCTCAGTAGCTCAGCGGTAGAGCAGGTGACTGTTAATCACTTGGTCGCAGGTTCGATCCCTGCCTGAGCAGCCATGGATGTATGGAAGCGCTTTCGGAACGTTTCGAGAAACGGGTCGATGAGATTTTTGCGCAATATCCCGATTTCCACCGCGGTATTTACCGACATGTTTTTCGTTCGCTCGAGGCGATGGGGCGGTGTTCTTCGTCTGGGTCGGTTCGTTGTGTTTCGGTAACGGATTTGGTAAAGGACGGCGTGGTGTCGCTTGCCGTAAAGGATTGGGGAATTTTGGCGTTTTCGGTGTTTCGGTTTTGGGGCATCGAAACAGGGGCGGATTTGAGGAAGGTTTTGGAGCGTTTGGTTCAATTTAAAGTGTTTAAACGGGATGCCGATGAACGGTTGGAAGCGTTGAATACGATCGATTTGAAGGAAATTTTTCTTGATCGATTAAAAAATCGGTAAATTTTTTACTTTTTTTATTGACAGTCTTTTTTTCGTGGTATCGCCTAGAGAAGAAGGCTGTTCTATGGGCTTGAAACAAATAAAGATAGGAGTTCTGAAAGGGGCGTCTTGCGGTGCGGCATTGTTTTTGGGCGGTTGCGGAATGCCGGGGGGGGGGCCGAAAATGTTTCGGAGCCAGCAACCCGAGTACAATGCGGCGGTTGTCAGCAATGAAGAGCGCCAACTGTTGGAAAATTTGGTGCGTCTGCGTTATTGCGATAACATTGCATCGCTGGATATTGCGTCTTTGGGTTACACCGGTTCGCGTTGTATAAACGGAAGTGTCAGTCTTGGTGATGGATTTTTATCGGATCTCGGACATATCGACAAGAAAGTCGGAGCCTCTTTGAAGATAAATCCTGGCAGTGATCCTTCGGTGAATTTGACGCCGCCTTCCGGCAAGGATTACATCAAGAAGTATATGACGCCCATTCAGTTTTCGGCGGTTTCGGCCTTGGTTCAGGGCGGGTGGAGTGTCGATCGAGTCTTCAATCTTTGTGTGGAACGTATCAATGATTTATACAACGCGACGGAGGCGGACGGACCGACGCCCGAGAAAGCACCGGATTACAAAGCGTTTCAGGCGTTTACGCGCATTTTGAGCGAAGCGGATGATAACCGTTTGTTGGAGTTCGGCTCGAAGCCGGGGAAAAATTTTTCGGGGATGTATCTGTATTTGAACGAACCGAAGCTGAACGATCGCATTCGGCACGCATCGGTTGAAACGATGTCTTACTATAACGGTTTGAAAACGCGGATTCGCGAATGGAAGCGGTTGGCAGGTCTGTCCCAAGATACTTCTCTGTTTAGTTTGGATGATGATTTCGTTTCGGATATGGGGGCTTCGTCGCTCGTTATTCAGTGCCGTTCGTTGCTTGGGGTGATGTTCTACCTGTCACAGAACGTGGACGTTCCGCAGGAACATAAGGACAGGGGGTTAGTTGGCATCACGTCGGATGCCGCAGGCGAAGAATTTGGCTGGGGCGAGGTTTGTAAGTATTTTTCGGTGCAGTGCTCGAAGTATCGTCCGAAGAATGCATATGTATCCTGTAAGTACCGCGGTCAGTATTTTTATATCGCCGATGATGATCGGGATTCAAAAATGACGCTCATGTTGGTGATGCAGTTGTGTAAGTTGCAGTCGTCCGATTACAAATCGAATACGCCGCTGTTGTTGTTGAATTGATTAAAGTTTAAGCCGTATATAAATGCCGAATGTCCGTGAGGGTGTTCGGGATTTTTGTTTTCGGGCGGGTAAAAAAATTTGGATGTTTTTTTGATATAAATAACGGTTTACGGGTAAGATTTTAGGGAAAAACGCCGAAAACGGAATTGTCGGGAAATTTTTGGAAAACTTCCGAAGGGGCGACGTTTTTCTAAATTTCCGAATGCTTGGCAATAAATTGACGAATTGGCGGTAAAATTTCTTCCTTTGCATCTTCCAAAACATAGTGCCCGGCGTTTGGAAATTGATAACATTCCGCTTTTGGAAAATACTGTTGCCAGACGGACAAAAATTCCGGCGTAAAACAAAAGTCCCGCATTCCCCAAGCAAGCAGGCAGGGTTTCCCTTCCAACAACCACAGGTGCTCCTGAATGTTTTTTAAAACCTCATAGCTCGGATGAGACGGTTCCATGGGAATATCCCGGACAAAACGATCAATGGCAATGCGATGTTGCGGGTTGTCGTACGGATACAGATAGCCGGCTTTTACGTCGGGCGATAAGGATGTTTTGACCGCCATAAGGGTTGCGGCTTTTGCGAATACATTCAAGTGCCGAACTGCCCACGAACCGATTTTTGTGCGACAAAGCGCAATGCGAAGCGGCATGCGTTGCGATAAAAATGCGGCGGAATTCAAAACCGTTATCGATCGGACACTCGCCGGCCAGCGCGTTGTCACACCCATGCCGATCGCACCACCCCAATCATGCACGACGAGATGAAAATGACCGATGTTTATGCCCTTCAACCATTGCAGGGTATTATTGATGTGTTGTTGCAGGCAATAATTGTATGCCTGCGGCTTATCCGATAATCCGCAACCGATGTGATCGGGCACCAAACAGCGATAATCGGATTTCAGATGTAAAATCAAATTCCGATAATAAAACGACCACGTCGGGTTCCCGTGTAACATCACGACCGCTTCACCTCTGCCTTCATCAATATAGTGCAACCGATGGGATTCTTGTTTGTTTAAAGTAAAAAAGTGCGACTTAAACGGGTACAGACGGGTAATGTTTTGCGGGAGAACCTCCATGGTATTTATTTTAAATGGATTGTTTGAAAAGTAAAATAAAAGGCAAGTTGTTTAAAAAATTAACACGACTTTTTGTGGCATTCTTTTAAATTAAAAATTTCCCAAGAGGAACCGAAAAAATCGTTTCAAAAGTTTTTTATCGCGCCGACTTTCAAAAAGCGCGCGATGAAATAGTACTTTTTATTTTCTTTAGATTTTCCTTATTCCTCCCCGACCACAAAAAAACAACGTTTGCCACCTATTTTTCTGCTATGGAGGCTTCAAGCAAACTCCCCTTTACGGCAGGTGCCGTCGAGATGCTGTCGAATGTGGCATTCGGGATGTCGGACGAAGAAAAGGTCGACTACAGCTGGAGTTAAAAAACCCCATCCGTGACATTAAACAGCGACACCATCGTTACCCCCGGAACGCCGCAGGTCATTCCCACTCGTCCGATCGCCGTGAGACAGAAAGGTTTTTATAATCAAACACCTGCGATTTATATATTCCCCGCGGTTTATCTTCAGGAGAAAACCACGTTGGGGCGTTTTGCGAAACAGAATGCCTCATGTAACCAATAGCCCGCCAAAGCTACGCTGAATAACGGTTCGTTGTCTGAGCTGAACGGGATGGAACTCGTACGGGGCATCGACAATGCAGGCAACTTTCCGGCGCAAGAACCAACGGCGCGTTTTGCAGACGGCACCTTACTTAAATCGCCTGTATTTTGTTTGTTGTTCGGACGAACAAAAGGAAGAACATCAACACGTCCTTCCCATTCTTCGCATGCGACGAACTAATCCGCTTCCATTTTTTCTCTTTCGTCCTCTTCTTCGTCTTCTTCGAAATGTTTTCTCACCTTCTTCTTGGGCGAACGCTTCGAAGCGGATTTCTTCTTTTGTTGTGTTTTGGATTTGGAAATCTTTTTCTCTTTATCATCGGCATCCGTTTCGTTTGCAGTCGAAAAAGCACTATCATCATCCTCGGTATCGAACGTTATTTCAACCACTCGTTTTCCGTTTCGGTTGCCGATGTATTTGAAGTTTTTACTGTTCTTTTTCAAGTATGCCCGAGCATCTTTTCTGAGACAGTCTTCATACACGCGGACGGTTCCAAATCCCTTCACATCATTAACAAAGTTTTTTGAACCCGCATATTCCCATACGTCTTCCCATTTGTGCTTTTTCCCGTCCGATGCAATCCATTCGGTCTTCGGATCCCCGATTGTGAAATCGACGATATCAATATCGATGTCTTTGCTTTTATCTTTCAACATCTTTCCCAACGAATCTTTTTTGCCGAAAAGACAATCCAAAGCGGTTCGGTTCCACAGCAAACGTTTGTCTTTCGTTACGGCAATTTTGTCTTTCGTCGGTTTCATGCACATCGAACCGTCGTTAAATGAAACGCTTCCGTCGGTACCGTCCAAATGCCATGAAACATCCTTTCGATCCTTCAGATTTTCATAACTTGCGATCGCTGTATTGTCCGATTTCGATTGCGCGGAAACAAACTTAAATATCGTTCCTGGGATATTCAACAACCGATCCCATTGTTCGATTGTTCCGTACAATTTGTGCATGTCTTTGTCTTTCAGGTTGGTGAAGTCGACGCACTGTATCTGCGGCTGTTCCGCCAGAACTTCCGCAAATTCTTTCCACGCGTCTTTGTTGCTCCTGTTGCTTTCGAACCACTTTCCCAACGCCTCATCGAATTTCAGCATATTCGGCTTCGTTTTTTTCACCGAATTTTTCTTGAAACGAAAGGTATGCTCGGTTTTGGCTGTTTCGGCGGTCAACGGCGGCACACGTAAATCCTCAAAAACAAGCGTTTGCTTTCCTTCTCCTTCCTCTTTGATCTCAACCTTATAAGACAAGCGTTCATCTTCGATTGCTTCCGTCACGCTTTCGGCAATCGCTTTGACATTCCACGCATCCGAGAACGTTACCCCCTCCCAGGTTTTGTTCAACCCGAACTTCAAAACATGTGCGACGGCTTCGGCAACATCATCCTCATTACCTCTGTTCGGATATACCAGTTTTTTCAACCCTTCCAGTCCGTTGACCGACATCAATATCTCGTCCGGATTCGATACGACCGGATCGGAATCCTCAAGCACCAAGGTGCCGTCTTTTGTTATTCGTTTTGCAAACGGAACCCGCGTCCCGATTCTAAGCGTACCTCCGCTCTCGTTCGAGAAAACAAGCTCGCGCTTGGCACTTTTATCAAGCTTCAGATTCGTTATCCGATCCCGTTGTTTTTTGGAAAGATTTTTCAGGGACAGGTACCAGACACGCTTCGCGGGATTGTCGTCTTTACAAATCGTTTTCAATCCTTCCTTTATCCACTTTGTGAACTCGGTAACCTCACTTTGGGACATATTGTCCGAGGTTCCTTCCAACTTCAAGATCTCGCCTTCATGTTGTTCCGCAATCTTCAGCGCATTCGCGAGCGGTACGAATCCGCGCACGCTTTTATCAAAATGACCGACCTCAAAATTATATACACGGGACAAATTGCACGAGGTGTTTTGAGGCGACAACATTTTTTCTCCCGCGAACATTGCTTCGAGCTCCGTTTTAAACGTTTTCTCATCCAAAAAGCGTTCGGATCTCGGGCTGTAAGTCGAAAGACAGCACATCGATTTTCCGGTCACGGCGTTATTCATCCAACCGCCCGTCAGCGACCAACCAGTCCGGTTGCCGTGATCCAAGATAAGTCTCAAAGAATCCTCATTCAGAGAGAAATCCTTCAATGCGAGCGTTTTCGCTTTGGACGTCGGCAAACTCATCAAAAACAGCAGCTCCGTCAGCCGACGCCTTGAAGGTTTCTTATTGTACGCAAAATCGGCTGTCGATGATTCCATCTCTTGCTTGCGTGCCCAACCGTCTTTGTCGACAAACAGGAACAGATTGTCTTTGTACATCGGAACAACGAAGCGATTGTTTTTCGGATCGTTCAGTTTCGATACGGCATCAGCGATGTCTTTTACCGTTTTTTCGTCGGCAATTTTCTCGCTTGCAAAATGCACCGTAAAGCCGGTGTTTCCGTCTTTTTGCTCCTCGAGCATTGATGTGATGCCCTTAATACCTTCCTCTTTTGTAACATTTCGGAAAATTTCAAAATGCTTCGCTTCACACTTCGGATCGCCCATGCAGTTGAAGAGCGTTTGCGTCGGAAAAACATCATAACGTTCGTCGATTGTCATGCTTCCGTCATAAGAATTGTTTTTGATGCAGTGTTTGATAAAGAAATCTTCCATCCGCATGAAGTTCAGCGAGACTTCATAATGCCCGAGAACATAGGCACGATTACCCTTATCATCCAGATGTTCCATGTTGCCTGCCAGTATAACGCTTTTGTTCGCCAGGGATACCGAATGAGCATATCTAAAGTCTTTGACGATTTCTTCGAGTACTGCCTCTCCGGTAAAATCCGGTGTGACCAATCGCAAAGTGAATGGGTTGCGTTGCACGGGTACGGTTTTGCAAAAATCAAGGAGTGTTGCGTGCAATGCCTTCGCCGAGTTTTCATCAACATCCATCCTCAATGTTTTCACCTTGGACTCCGGAGTACTGACCGCTTCGAGCACCTCTTTCATGCAAAACCGTTGCCAATACGGTTCAATTCTTAAAATCTTCTCCTGCGTATTTTCAAAATACCCCTTAAGCAGTTTTAAGGCGTAGTCCCTGCATTTTTCCTCGTCCTTGACAAACAGAATCTCTTTCTCTCCGCAAGGTAACGCAAAATATGTCCCCATGTATGGCACCAGCGATGCCAAATCAATATCCTCCGCTGTTTTCAATATCCAATCGCCTCTCTTGTCGGTAACGGATGCATCTTGAAGGAGCTTCCTTACGGCATTCTTTAAGCTTCCTTTTGTATCAAATGCCACATCAAGATGTCCCCGGGAACTCGGCTTGCCCATCTGCAACAAAATTTCGGCAAGCTTGTCTTCATCCAGCCAGTCGAAGTTCTTAACCTCCGTCGTTTCGTTCGATGTTCCGACGGTTTTGAGAAACTCATTCTTCTGCCTTTCATACACATCCGACCATGCAACGATGCGAAGCTCGTTCTCTTTGTCGGTTGTTTCAAACGTCCATTTATACGCCGCGCGCCAGGGATACGGATCCTTCTTTCGGTTGTTCTCGGCACAAGCCTTCAGTTTTTCGCATCCTTCTTTATCGCTTTCAAAAATCAGATTCTCGAATTTCTTATCAAAGAAGTAAAACCACAGACTGTTCGTAAGCTCCTGCCACTCTTCATCGGCAAGTTCGTTTCCTTTCGGCAACACAAGACGCACCGTTTTTCTCTCTTTCGCGTTTTCTATCTCGTAAAAACCGTAGCTGAGGAATTTTTTGTCTTTTGCGTCAAATGCGTCAATCGAGAGCGTCTCGTTATGTTGCGCCAGATTTTCCAAAGCCAACCTTCGAGCCTTCAGGGTAACACGAACCGCATCGGGTTCAAATTCGATCGGGTTATCCTTGTCGTCTCTTTTTGAGGCGACTTTATCGAATGAAAAGAAGTGGCAATAATAAGTCCGATACTTCTCGGCACCGACGGCTTCCCGCACGGCGGTTTGGAGTTTTTCGGGCGTTATCCCGGCACCGCGAACGGTAAATTGTACCGTGTACGCTTCCTCATGAATCTTATTTTTGCCCGTCACGTAATCGGCAAGAACCTTCGCGACTTGATTAAGCTCATCCGATTCGGCAGGGATCTTAAATTTGAACGAGTATCCTCTGTTGTTCCAATGGTGTTTGACAGCCATTGCGGGTGCGACAAAATCAAAACCTGCCTCCAAATCATGCTTATAGACATCGACCCAGGTATCTTTGGCAATGTACGCTTCCATCGCTTTGCGCCATGTTGCCGGGAAATTTTCTTTCTTTACGACGGCAATCGTTCCGTCAATCGGATTGTAACAGCACCTTCGTACGGCTCTTTGACCGACCGCTTGGGAAATGCTTTCCTGCAATTCCCGCGAAACATAACTCCGTTTATCGTCCGCGACACCGTCCAAAACAATTGTCCATTCGCGTTGAGACTCTGTATTGGCAATTACTCCCAACGCCGCCGTCAGGTTGCCCTCCGAGGGATATAACCCTTGGTGTTTTTTCCACGGAAGGATGAGTTTTGTCAGGTTTTTGTTTTCGTCTGCCACCTTGATGATTTCCTCGACGGAACAAAAGTACAGAGCTTTCTCTCCGAGCGTATATTCGCCGCTCGCCCCTTTGAGACCCTTCAAGAGCGCGTTCTTTCGTGTTCCCGCTTCCTTGATTAACTTTTTGACATCATCCTCCGAAACAACACCGCCCTTCAAATATCGAACATACTTATCGTTGACATCATATCGGTAACCTTCGCCTTCCGACGCCGTGAGTTCTTCGGTCATACCTTCCTCGTAATCCAAAACATCGATGCCGCATTTCAACAATGCTTTCGTAAGCTTGGTTCTGAGTTCTCCGTCGAAGGGACAAAAGACGGTGAAATCCACCCATTTTACGCCGGTGTCCGAAATCGCTTTCGCGGCGATCGCTGTTTCTTTTGCAAACAAGTCTATTGAAGACGTACCATCGCACAGTTGTGCCAGCCGTTTGGCGTATCGGTTCCATACCAGGCGGTATCCGTCTTTCGACCAATCTTCGTTGGTGCGCCAATTACGCCCGGAAAGCTCTTCATGCACGAATTGGATCCCCGACGGTTGTGCCGCGGTTTCAATCTCCATGAAATGCTTTTCGGAATCGCTTGTGTATTTTTGCCAAAAACCGTCGCCGAAAGCCTCTTTGTAAGGATTATCCTTTTGGTCACCGGTGTGTTTTTTAACCGTAAGAGTCATCCCCGAGAGTATCTTCAGATCGTTCGGATCGCGCAGATAATTTCCGGCGCAGGGGGCGTAACCTATAAAACCCGAGAAATCAACATTTGTACAATCGGTTTCGGTTACGAACAGGGCAAAATCCTTAAACGGCAGGTTTTCATACCACTCTACGTTGTTACCTTTGCAACGCCTGCCATACTTATCGTAAGTCACTTCGGCACAGTCAAGAGAACCGTAAGACACATTCAATTCGCTGTGTACTCGCGAGTGCAACTCCGGATGGTATTCGCCTCGGAACCCTTCTTTCGTTTCTTCCTCACGGAGGCGTGCCCGCTCCTTCTCTTTCTCTTCCTTGTCTTTCCGTTCTTTTTCGGCTTCCTGTTGCCTCAGGTGCTCTTCTTCTTGTTTCGCCTTCTCACGAGCTTCTTCTTTCAGCCGACGCTCTTCCGCTTCCGCTTTTTCTTTCTCTTCCTTTTTCCGCCGAAGCTTTTCATCGCGTTCTTTCAAAAGCTTCAGCTTTTTCTCTTTCAGTTCGCGTTCTTTCTCTCTTCGTTCCTTCTCTTTTTCCGCATCATTCGGAATCGATGAGCCCGGTTCTTCGCGGTTGATGTCAGGTTTCTCCGACGTAATCGAGGGTTTCTCTTCTTCCCGTTCGTTGAGGGTTCCGTTTTCGTCGATTTCTTTCCAAAGGTCATCAGACACAGGAGGATCGATGGTTTCTTTGGGTTCCTCTTCGGTTTCGCCGAGCGTCGGTTTCCCTGCTTCGTTCTGTTTTTCCTTTTTATGTTTCAGCCACGCGTTCCGAATTTTTTCAGCAGCCGTTATCTTCCGAGTTTTATGCTTCCGCCAGGCGTCCCGAATTTTGTTAACAGCCGTTACCTTCCGAGTTTCATCGACGGTGTCCTTAGGCTTCTCTTTTCCCTCATTTATATTCCCAAGCCCGTCGAACAGATCCGGAAAAGGTTCGTTGAAACTTTCTTTTCTTGGTGGGGGTTGTGACGGCACTGGCGAAACTTTCGGGGAACCGGGCTGAGAAAGTGTCTTCATTTTTCCGCGGTTTTTCGAGGTTCCCGCATCGACGGAATAGGTTCTTTTGAATTTCAACCCTTCCGAGAAACTCTCTTTGATGTTTTCTGGGATTTTCTTCTCCCGCGCCTTCTCCTTCAGTCGGGCTTCCTCTTTTCGTTTTTTTCTTTCCTTCCGCAGTTTTTCTCCTTCTTTATCCTCCTCTATTTCCATTGCCTGCATCCAATCGGGAGTTTTGTACGCGGTTGCGCCCGGCTTTGTCATCGGAGTCAAATCTCCCGAGGACGTTCCCGTCAAACCGCTCTTC
>JAEEGL011168860.1_pt1 | contig 27714 bp, 25 predicted proteins | sample 9134231 | NCBI WGS metagenome assembly JAEEGL01 (sample SAMN16246548, study PRJNA631951) | gut metagenome | biome: gut microbiome; feature: rumen; material: fiber-attached | host: Bos | place: Iran: Karaj | collected 2018-10
CGATACATTACTTCACTATAATCAAATCCATCATCTACAGAATATCCATCAATACTTCTATAATCTTGATAAATATATACTTTATGACGTCTTCCTTTACTATCAACTTCTCCATCATCATAATGTTCATGATAGTCATCATATGCATCATTATCTACTTCATTTTTAATAGATTCTATTTCTTTTTCATCAGGTATTTCTATTATGTAATTATCATCTTTGTTGTTAAATATTTTTTCGTATTCACTATCTTTAAGCCATTTACCTGTTGATTTGTTTTCATATGTGTATATACTAAATACACCATCTTGAATTTTACATAGTGTTTTATAATCACTATTCTTTTCTCTAATTGTATAATATTCCATAACTACCTCCTTATTTACGGCCATATTATAACATATTTTAAGTAAAAAATAAATAGTCAAATTAAAAAATACTGTTCTCTTCAGGGGGCGATTTACATTTGCTTTACACTACCCGTTTTTTTCGGTTTTATGCGGGTTTGATTAAATTTGATTAAGCACTATTAGTAGTGTTTAGATATAATTTTGTGCATAAAAGTGTGCATAAAAACACTAGTATTTATAAGGGCTTGGGAGTTATAGAATTTTTGATTTCACTCTCTTCTATGCATGAAAAGGAAGAGAGCAGAACTTTGTAAACATATTTGTAAATTAAAAAGTAGTGAATTTCCAATGAATTCACTGCTCTTTTTTTAAATATTTCTCAGTAAAAATATCGTTTATTTTATAGTATAATAGTCATAGAGGTGAATTAACTATGAAATTAAAAATAGGCGAAACTTTTAGATTATCTACACCTAATTTAGATAATCAAGAATACATAGATGACTATAAGAATTATATTTATTACACCAAAGCAAAAAACTTTGATAAAACATTTAGACCAGAAAAAGGGATTCATACACCAAAAAAAATTAAGGCTATTGATGGAGATAGATTGCCTGTAATTATTATTACCAGTTCACAACATAAATCTGGATCAGATGATACGCCATGGAAAGATAGATTTGATCCCGATAATGGCATTGTAAATTATTATGGTGATGCAAAGCCAGTTAATTTTGATCCACTGGAGCCAACCGGAAATAGAGCAATGATGGATGAGTGGAAAACTCACACATCTAATGATATTAATGAAAGACTAAAATCAACTCCTATTGTTTTCTTTGAACGTTCGAAAAAAGGATATATGCAATTTGCAGGAGTTGGAGTATTAGAAAAAGTTAGCTTAGTAACACAAAAAATAAAGGAAAAAGAATTTACTAATTTTGAATATGAATTTTGTGTTTTGGACTTAAATGAAGAAAACAATTATTTGGATTGGGATTGGATATCAGATAGATGCAATAAAAATCTAACAGTACAAGAATCAAATGATAAATCCCCTATTGCATGGAAAAAATGGTTAAAAAGTGGAAATGATAAGATAGAAAAAGTTAGACGCCATGTTATAAAATCTAGAATAATTAAAGAAAAAGAGCAATATACTAAATCTGGTTCAATCGAGGAGAAAATACTAAGAATAATAGAGAAACATTATGAAAATTCTAATAAAAAACTACAATTTGAATTATTCGCATTATATATAACGCAATTTTTCTTTATGGAAAATAACATGAAATTTTTAGAGGGTTATATTACTAAAGGCTCTGGCGATAAAGGCATCGACTTTGTTTCAAGAATCGATATTGGTCAGGATCTTGCAAGTATTAAGATGGTTGTAATAGGTCAAGCAAAATGCCAAAATGATACAATTAATAGTAAAGATATTGCAAGAACAATTGCAAAATTGAAAAGAAATTATATTGGTGTATTTGTTACAAATTCTGTCTTCTCTACGCAAACACAAGAGGAAATAATGGAAGATCAATACCCATTAATAATGATTAACGGAAATAAAATCGCTCAATTAACAAATAAATATATACTTGATAGTTCAGCAGATTTAAAAAAATTAGAAGAATATTTAAATATTGTAGATAGTCAATATGAATCTTATAAGAGTAATATTAGACCAGATGATATAATATACAAATAAAAAAGAAGATTAATCCTTTAAAGATTTCTTCTTTTTTATTTAATACTATTTTTTTCTAATTGCTCTTTAACATTCCAAATATAATTTGCTTGTGCCGGAGAAATTGTTATTAATCCATTACAATATTTTATTGCGCAATTCAAAAGATCAATATCTTTTCCATTCAAAAATCCTTGATTAGATCCTTTTTCCAGCAACTCTGTCCAATAATTAGAACCGAGGTTGAATATTTGAACTTCAGCCATAATTGTATTATTTAGTTTTTGTTCTTTTTTTGCAATTATTTCTTCTTGTTTCTTTTCTTCTTTTGTAATTAATGACTCAATTGTTTCTTCAGAAAGCGTATAAGCTTTATTTTTCAATACCTCCCAGCATTCTTTTCTCTTACAATATTCGCTTATATTGGCATACTGCCTATTTTCATCATATAAAACATCAAAAGCAAGCTTAGATATTTTTTGAATTTCATCTATTAGGTAATCTGGAATTATTTGTTTATCCCAAATATATTTATAATCTAACTCACTATCGCTATTCTTTTGAACTTCATAAACCAGTTTAGAAAAAGTATAAGTTACCAGTTGTGCTCTATATGCTTTGTTAGCTATATACCATTCTTGATTAGATATTACTCTTTCAATTGTTTTAAATAGAATTGCTTTAGCAATCAAGTCTTTATAAAATATTTCGTTAAATATTGTCTTATCTTTATCCCATTGTTTTTCCAGCTCAACTTGAAATCTAGTTAAGTTAACTTCTGCACCCCAAGAAACATCATATGGCTTCATATATGATGAATTCAAATATTTTGCTAAATCAGTTTTTGTAAATTTTTGAGATTTTGGGTTTGTCTTTTCATAACTGGCCCTCTCGGCTTTTGTTTTACTCATTTTAGGTTGATCATATTGTCCACGTGCTCGTTCAAAGAACCATAAAGTTTGATATGGTTGATTATTAATAGGTGGTGCATATATTTTTCGAGAAAAATCTTCCATCAATCCATAGAATGGATGGTTAGAATTCAAATCTGCTGCAGTAACTTTATTTTGACTATTAGCATATTTAGAAATATTATGAATCAATTCTGGATTTTCTTCTTGTAAAATTGTTAACTTCATTTGAACATATATATTACTTAATGGTGCTTTATCTTTAATATCTGCTGAAGCTAATGATGCAGTTGTTTGCCCACCATTTATAATTTGAAAATCAGTAAACTTTGTTATATATAATCCTCTATTTGGTACATATTTCGTTTCAATATTTTTTGCAATTGTTGAAATGCCATTATTATATGTGAAGAACTTATTTCTTTCATTGAGTATAGTTGCCCTAATTCCTTTATTTACTGCTCCTCTAACATTTAAAAATGATCTAACGTTTGATTCCAATAATCTTGGACCATATTTTTTATAAACGTCACATAAAAATTTACCCGGAACAATTGCTAAATAAGCCTCATAATCATCAGTACCAATATCCGCTTTAATACATTGAACACCATCGCAACCAAATTCTGATGTATCAATTACAATTGGTTCTTTTTTGAATGAAGGTAGCTTAGTGTTATAAATGTTTTCAATACCTATGACATCTAAATCAACTTTAAATGTTCTTTCACCAATATTAAAATCAGGTAACTCAGTTGTTTTTACGTGCTTGCTCATTTTATTTGTAGAAATAATAATTAAGTGCAATTTATTTATTGAAGAAAGATTCTTTCTTATATCTATGGATAGTTGTGTTGCTGGATTACTTTGTTCAGCACCATTAAAATACCCTTTCAAAACACTTTCAAAATAGTTTATCATCAATTTGCTTTTGCTATTAATAAATTCATTATTAATATTTGTTATTTCCTCTGAATTAAAATCTGCTACTAACAAATCTAAAACATTAGTTGATAATTCAAGGTAAGCTGCATCTATATGCATTTTTTTGTTACCGCTTGTTCCTTCAAAAAAGCAATCATCCAAATCACTTACCAAGGAATAATCATTGATTAAAATATCCTTCATTTTTTCTATGAAATTTTCAACAGGATATTGATTGTTCTGTAATGCATCAACTTTTATTTCGTTAATAAATTCTTCTCTAAATTCCTCAAGTGTTATCATATTTCTTCCACCTTGTATTTCTCAATTGTTCTTATGATAATCTCATATGTAACATTATCAATTTCTTGATATTTAATATCCTTTTCAGTAAGTCTTGGAAAGCCATCTTTGACTTCGTATAAAACCACTTTATCAACAGAATACTTGTTCTTTTGAAAATCAGTTTCTGGATTAAAACCATATTCTAATACTTTATTAATAAAGGTTTCTTTTGTCTCATTATCTGTTATTTTATTAATAATAGAATTAAATAAATCTAATATTGAACATTTTTCTTCATTAAATTCCTCAGACATTTTTTCTATTCTTACCAAAACTAAGAATCCAATTATATCAGATGATAGTTGATTTAATGATGATATTTTAACACTTGAAGAATTAACACTTGTTGCTTTTATTTCATACCATTTATCATTGATTGAAAAGTCTTTATTATATCCTAGTGGTCCCGCCCAAGAATTAATTGCTTCATCTACTCCATATTTTTCTATCATATAATTATCCAGAAAATATAATTCTCCATATAAGCCTTGTTCCTTTTCACTGGATAATGAATTACTTACTTTTTTAAACATTATTTTCCAAATAGAAAATCTTTCTTTTATTATATTTAATTCCTTTGATTCATCGTTTATACCATTTAATGTATTAACCAAGTCATCACAAAATAAATAAAATATTTTCTTAAATTCAGTATTAAGCAAATCAAAGCAAGTCCAATAATTACCCTCTCCCTCTTCGCCTTGAGTAACTTTAAGCATTTTAGTTGATTCAATTTTAGGAGGTTTAATTCTTGATAAAAATGATAATCTTTGAAATCCATCTTTTGTCAAACCGTAGTAGACTTTTATCATTGAATTATTGTTAACTTTTTTTTGGTTATTTAAAATGTCCTTTTCTAAATTCAAGAACATATTTTCAAAATTATTCTTCACCATATACTTCTTCTTCCTCCTCTTCTTCAACTAATCCCGCTAATTCTCTGCGTTTTCTTTCATTAGCTCTATATTTAACCATCACCCTATTATCTATACCAGGAAATCCAATTGCAAAGCCAAACATTATCTTATCTTTATCAAATTCTGAAGCAATGCTCTTTTGCAATTCATTATCATGTTTTGGATTTAGTTTAACTGGATAAATAATTAATAATGGCGTCTTCCTTACCTGCAAATAATCTTTAGCTACGGGTTCTAAATGTGGCTTATCACTGTTCATAGCAATCCTTTTAGCATCTTCTTTTTCTTTTTCGGACAGACCGCTATTATAAAGGCCAGGATCAACAAGTCTATTCTTTCCACCAGATATTCTTACAATATTTTCTTCTTCTCTAGCTTCGAAACTACGAGATGGCAAATATAAGTCTGTGGAACAGAAATTCCAAGTATCCCCAGCATGTGTACCAGTAGCCACAACAATATCCCATTTTGTAAATTCCTCTGAGTTTGCGATAAAGTCAGATAAACTTTCTTGATCAAACTTCCTATTCTCTATTGGTATTAATAATTTACTTATAAAATTTGAAATGATATTCTTATCAACATCTTTAAACATATATCTTCCACTATTATTATAGTTTTCTAAAAGAATTCCATTTTGTTTTAAGTCAATCACCAGCTCATCTATTGCTAATCTGTTTTTAAAATTTGTATCAACATCCCTGTATATCTTGGAAGTATCTACATCTGCTCCACTGAAGTTAAAGCTTCTATATACTTCTTCTGTTGCTCTCATCTTATTTCTACTAGTTATCAGCATTGATGTTTCTAATGTTTCTGGCGATTCTTTTACCATTAATCCAAAATCCATTGGCGTTTTTCCTCTCGAAGACATAATTGATATCTGATCCTTTAAATCGTTTACCGCATCTTCTATAGCCGCATAATTATCAATATTTATTTGTGAAATATATATTCTACACAAATCTTCATAGCCACTTCTGTATCCAAACCATCTGCACATTTGTAGCATTGTATCGTAAGCATTAGCATTTCTACTAAAATAACTAATTGTTAATCCTTCTAAAGTTAATCCTCTTGATAAAACGAAGCCTCCAATGGCAATTAATCTAGCTCCCTTGTCTTTATAATCATCATAATTAAATCTATTTTTTGAGTTTCTATTATTCATTATAGTTAATTCAAATTGTTGAACTTCAAAATTTAAGCCTCCTTGAATTTGATCCCAAGAATAATTTTCTCTTACTTTTTTATAGAAGTTATCTTTTAAGTATTGATTATATATCTTATTTAACTTCGGATCTTTTCTGAATTCATCTATGGACAATTTATATGATTGTTCTATACAACTTCGAATTTTTTTAACATATTCTTCTACTTTATCTTTAATTTTATCTTGTATATTATTTAGTCTAGAAACATTTATCATAAAAGTTCTATGTTTATATTTTTGTCCTCTTAGAGTCCTTATAACATTTATCAATATAAAATCATTAATAGCTTCTATAAGGCTTTCCGGTAACTCAGGATACACTTCAACATCCTTATTATGCTTTACCGGCAAGAAATTTTCCTCTTGCTCATCTAGTATTCTTACATGTTCTCCATTCATCAATGCTTTATGTAATCCAAAATAATTATCAGGCTCTTTTAATTGAACAATAAAATCTGATGGAAATAAATCTTTACTTGATTCATCATCGTAAGGATCTATAAAAATATTGGCAAATGGAGTGGCAGTATAACCAACATAAGTAGCAATAGGGAAATTGTTAAAAATATCTCTAATTAATCTATTAATGACTGATGGGTCTTCATCTTTGTTTTTAGTATTAACTGATGCATTATCAGATTCATCATCAATAATTAAAATATTGTTACATTTAATGTCGTCATTATCTGGTTTAACCCATTCTTTCATCTGTGTCAAAATTCCTTTATTCTTTTTGACTACCATTATGACAGGTTTAGCAAAATCCGATCTGCTAAAGTTAGAATTTGCTCTTTTAAATTTGACAAAATCTAATTGTTGATTTGTCATTGGAATGGCATAATGCCTTTCCTCTGATGTGCCAACTCCCATATATAATTCAAAATCAGAACCTATAGAATCACTTTTCGCTCCAACGAAGCCGCCGTCTATTCTTTTTTGTGTTTGAATTCGTAATGAATCAGTTAATCCCGACAACAATATTACTAATTTATAGCCATAATCAGCAGCCATATTTATTAATGCTAAATAGTTAGCTGTCTTTCCAGATTGAACATCACCTATAACCAATCCTTTTTTCTTAGTATTTAAAGATCTACTTCTATTTTCTGGATCGGCACAATATGATAATATTTTTTCAGTAGACTTTTCCATTTTTTCAATGGCATCCTCAGGGAAATCATCATTACGAAGATATTCTTTATATCTATTGAAATGATCCAATGGCGTATTTTCTTTTCTGTTATATAACCATGTTTCAGGAAGATTGTTACTATCCACCAAAACATCTGGCTCATAAGCTTTTATGTTGTGATTTTCTTCATATTTATCTACAACATAATCAATACATTCCTGATTTGACATATCGAAGAGACTAAGTAATTCTGTAGCTTTTGTAACAACTTCTTGATGTGTTTTTGTTGTTCCTTCCATATAGATTTTTAACATTCCATATGCTCTTAACAAAACTTCTTCAACATCATCAATCATCGATCATCGCCTCCTTTAAAATATCATCATGTTTATTAGCCACTTTAATATAACACTCTGCAGCCAACAGACTCTTTATTTTTTGTTCTCTTTCATTTTTTGGAAATAATTTTGAGAATTTAACTACTTGTTCAATCATCTTTTCTTCTTCAGTTTCATCTTTATTTTCTATTATTAAATTAATATCAGACGAATCATTATGAATATTATATTTTGGAATATAATCTTCTATCTGAGATATAAAAGTATTTAACAGATCATATTCTTTATCATCTACAGATTCAAATAATAATTGAAGAATTGGATTTTCTCTATTAATCTCATACTTAACATGTCCATCTCGTAATGTAATTCGGTTCCACATCCTGTTTTCAGCAGCAAGTTCTTTTTTTCCTCTAAATGTCGAAACGCTTTTACTTTTTACAATTGACTCTTCAACCGACGCTTTTATTAAATCCTTAATTTTATCAGGAATTTTAGCAGTTGATTTTTTTACATCCATACTCCATTGATTATCTAACGAAGATGGGATATCAACTTGTATCCTTGCTAGTTTAGTCAATTCATTTCTTACAGACATTCGTAACCATGATCCCCATATAATTAGCCTTTTATTTCGATAAACATAAAAACCTTGATCATCATAAATGCTCTTAGGAGATCCAAGCATTTTTTTCTCATCAATAGTTAGTGTATTCTGATAAGGTAAAATATAGGGTGTTACCATTATTGTCTCGTTATCCATATGAATAGGATCAGTTCTACCTTTTTGTGTTCTTGGAATTGAACATGTTAGAAAAGGATCAATTCTGCCAATCCTGTCATAATTAAATTTTATATTTATCTCATCATAAAATCTATGAAATACAAGCTCAACATGCTTTTTTGCATCTGATACAATTGCTCTAAAAGTCTCATCAAAATTTTTAGCAGTGTCTTCTATTTTATCAAACTTCCTCCAGATAACCATTGTTCCGGAATCATAATTAAATAACTCTTCAATTCTAGGTAAGTTTTCAATTTCGTGTTGCTCATATATTAATAAATTCCAGTCATTACTTTTTTCTATAACATCAAGGTCATATGACATAGCATTTATTTCATCCTGTTTTTTGCTTACAACAATTAATTCTCTACATTGTGATAATGAGGCTGATTTTAATCCCAATCCAAATCTTCCTAAATCCAATTCATCTACAACTTTATTGCTCCTATCAGAGCCAAAAATCATAGCATTATTTAATTCATTTTCATTCATTCCAATTCCATCATCTAAAATACAGAAATATGGAACATCACTCAGAGGATCGAAAAAAATATCAATATTTTTAGCTTTTGCAGCAATACTATTGTCAATGATATCAGCAACAGATGTAGAAAAATTATATCCAATTGCCCTAATACCATTTATCAAAGCATTTGCCGGTGGTATTTGCTGTACTATTTTACTCATACTACTCTATCTCCTTTAACATCAATGAATTTATAGATTTAGAAAATTTATTTAAATCCACTTGATTATAAACATTTATTTTTGGCGCAGTTAATAACTCTGTAATTAATATAATTTTTGTTTCTTTGGCAAAATCATTTATAAATTTTAATTGTTTGGCAGAAACATTAAAATATTTTATATTAGTTGTTGTATATGATGTAATAAGGTATTTTATAATTCCATTTTCTTCATACCTAAAATCATATAGTGAATAAGAAAAGTCTGATCTTAAATTAATAATATTTTTGCAATTAGAATCCACAAGATACTTATTGATCAATTTAAATGCTTCTTCTTCACATTTCATTATGACCAACCCATAATTTTCAGGATCAACATTTTGATTAAATTGTTGATAGTATTTTTTTAGACTTATTATTTCCATGTCGTATGAATCAGCATACTCATTAAAAATATTTGAATATTTATTCCCAACTCCTTTATTATTTATAAAGACTTTAGAATATGGTATTTGGTTTTCGCCAACTATTAATGCATTAAAGTTTAATATATCTTCATCAAAATCATAGTCAAATGATGTGACAACAAAAGCATAATTGTTTAATTCTTCAGAAATAGCATTAATTACGTTCTTATTATCAATAGAGCAATCATTATCATCATATTTTAATGAAATCGGATAATGCAATTTTAATCTTCCAAATTGTGCTCTTTGAGGATCGATTTCCTCCTTTATATAAAAACAAAATTCATTGTCAATATTTATTTTTTTATTATTAACACTTATATTTTTAAAAGAGAAAACATTAGTTATTTTTATTTGCGATTTAGAATTTTTAGTTAATTCGCTAATTAGACCCGGCTTTGATTGAAAATCAACTTGCATAGGAATTTTGTAAACATTCATTAACTTCTCATTAATTGAATTACCTTGTTTAATTGGTGTCGCAACTGTAGCAGTATGTCCACTTAAATTATCATTTTTTATATTATAATATAGAGATTTAGTATCAATTGGTAATATTATTTTTTGCATTTTTCTTCATCTCCAAACATAGCCTTAAATATAGCTTCTAAAACCGGAACTACAATTGAATTTCCAGCTAATTTAATGGTTTTTCTGTAGCTAAGTCCAAGTTCTTTAACATTTTCATAATCTTTTTCAGAAAAACCCATAAGTAAAAAAGCTTCTCGTGCTGTTAGCAATCTATAAGAATCTCCTTTAGGCCCGTCATATAAAATCATTCCAGCATTATTTTGTCTATCCATATTACATGTTATGGTATTAAAATATGTTAATTTATTTATATCTCTTTTATTAGTTTTCCACATTCTCTCTCTGGATTCTGTTCTAGGAAGTTGAGCTTCATCAGCTTCTTTTTTGTACACTTCATTAGTATAATCCATTCTTAAAAACTTTTTAATATTTTTTTCGGGATATAAATTTAATTTCAATTTTTCTTTAATATGGGGCTTTTCTCTAAATTTACTTACCATAAAGCATCTTGCCCTATCCTGAGGTACACCAAAATATTTTCCAGATAACACCATAACCTCATTTTCATAACCAAGTTTTCTCAAAAAGTTTTGCCACATTTTGAAATCTTTTTCATTTGATGGAGCTAAAATTGCTTTAACATTTTCCATTAATAAGTACTTTGGTAATCTATTTTGTTCAGACAATTCTTTTAAAATTCTTTCTATTTCCCATAATAATCCAGATCTTGTTCCAGAACCTTTTTTCATACCCTTTGTCTTACCACCGGTTGATAAATCTTGACAAGGAAAACTATATGTTAGTAAATCATGATCCGGAATTATATCTGCATGAATTTCCGTTATTGATCCCAAATTCTTTACTCTTTTATTTGCTATATATAATTTTTCAATTTCCTCTGGTTTCTTTTTAATCAAATTCGTACATGGTTTTACTGAATCATTGCTAAAAGTAAATTGCTCTAAATATTTTATTTGCTCTTCGTAAGATGGAACTTTTACTCTTTTCTTTTTACAATGAATGGCATCATACGCAAGAATAGCATCTATAAACCAATCACTAGTAGCTACAATTTCATAGTCTAATTTTGAATTCTTAAACGCTTTATTCTGTGCACCTATACCCGCAAAAGTTTCAAACACTCTAATTTTTTTCATAATATCACCATCATATCTTCTACCCTATATAGACAGTATATCAAAAAATATCAATTTTGAACAGTTTTAACATACAAAATCTTTTTTATTTAATTATTAATTACATTTTTTCAAATAATCTTGCAAATTTCTATCAGCACAATAAACATAACAACCTTTCATACCTCTAGTCATTAATGTTCTATATGTATTTTTAATTATAGAATCAGCTATTCTATTAGCTACTTCTTGTCCTTGTTCTTTAGCTATCTTATTAATCCCTTTTAACGATTGATCTGTTTTAGCTCTCTTAGAATAGTCAGTTACTATATGGTCATTTTCATATCTTATATCATCACCAATAATAACACCAACATAATCAAACTCTAATCCTTGGCATGTATGAATACATCCAGCTTCATTAACTGATTCAGGATCTATAGCCCATGTTTGAGAATTACCTAGATTCCAACTCATTTCAAAGTTATACTCAGGAATAGTTATATCATGAACTTCAGAATTATTCTTAGCATTACCTTCACTAATCCAATCCCAGCAATATCCTGCTACAATTCTTGATTTATTATTTATAGCATTCTTTTCTTCAATAGCTTTTCTCATTTCATTTGGATCATCAAACACTTTAAAATCATAATCAAATCCATCTATGTCGAAATTAGCAGTTTCTTTTATTTCTAATAAATTATTTAACCATGCTATATAGCCGTCAGATCCATTACATCTAAATTGGCTATCCAATTCATAAGTATATATACCAGCTCCTAATTCATTAGCATATTTCTTAATCATATCTTCACTACCAATATCCTTAAGAGTTACTTTTTGGTTTTCATCTATAAAGAATATTGAGAATTTAGAAGCATTAATAATTTCCTTAATTTGATTTTCACCTTTGTTTTGGAACATACCAGATTTAGCATTTAATCTATGTGCTTCGTCTACTACCAATACATCTAACTTATTACTATCTTCATCTACAAAGTTTCCTGATCCTTGGAATAAGTGATTAATATATGTTTGAGTAAAATTACCTCTTAGTTTTGCCGAAAACACACTTCTAGGTGCCGCATTCTTGGTTACATAGAAACAAGTCATATTTCGGTTATTAAATTCTACTAATAGGTTAATAGCAAGTACAGATTTACCAGTACCTGGTCCGCCTCTAACAATCATTACGTTCTTTTTGTTACTAGATATAGTATCAATAGCATTACTTAATGCATACTCATATATAATTTTTTGTTCATCAATCATATAGAATTCTTTATTACCTTGTAACATTTGAGATAAAGAATCTTGTAACATTTTAGATGGTCTAATTTTTCCATGATCTATTTCATAAAGAATACTTCCGCCATCACCATTTTCAATATATCTTTTAATAAAGTCTCTTAATTTAATTACATCATTATGACCAAACAATGGTGCCTTATCTGTATACTCTTTATAGTTTTCAGATAATAAAGTATCATCATTTTCAAAATAATAATTATGTAAATACGCGCATGGTACTACATTAATATCTTTTAATTGAACTGATTCATTATAATCTTTAATTAAATTTGCATATGTCATAGCTTGATATGATGGATGATTTACATCTCGTAATCCACCACCAGTATAAGTATTAACTTTATATATTCCATCAAGATTTTCAACTTCAGTAGCTTTATCCCATTGTTTTAATTCTATAATAACAACATTAGATTTATCTTTATTAAATCCAGACATCATAAAATCTATTCTACAACCTGTGGGTGGAATATTATATTCAATAGCTATACCAGTATTCTCTGGTATTTCATTATCACTTAATACACCTCTCATATATTGCATAGAGTTTTTCCATGAATTAAATTCTGGTGCACTAGGTCTTCTTTTAATTTTTTCAATATACTTATTTCTAATTTTATCAGCAATTATTCCTAAATCAACATCATTAATAAATCCTGATTTAACTCCTTCATATACTAACATATCTTAAACTTCTCCTTTAATTATTCCAATCATGAACTCTATTGATTCCTTTAACTCACTATCGCTATATTTATAGGTGCTATTGGGATGATCAATACAATTTCTAATGTACGTTGATAAAGCCTTATAATTGTGTTGTCTTCCATTCCTTTCAATCCATTGATATGACTTTAGTGGGCAGTTTGCACAAGATGCTAAATATGAATCAATATCTATAATTTTCTCTGATGTGACAATATTATTGCCAATAAATGCATATAATGAAGTATGAAAATCAATAGTCGATAAATTAAAAATCGAAAACTTTATTTCTCCCAATGTTAATGTTGGTAAAACAGAATTATTATCATCAATAACTACGTGATTCATATTATTTAATTTAACAATCATACAACTTTCATCATTCATAGCATCATTTAATAAATGCTCTGAATGGGTTGCATAAAAAATTTGAGATGTTTGTTTGTTATCAATCATAAATAAATTTTTATAGAATCCATATATTTTTTGTTCCCAAATTGGATGCATACTTAATTCTGGCTCATCAATCAAAATGGGATAGCCAGAAACAGAATTTATATTATGCAATAAACTCGCACCACGAAAAACTATTTGTTTTTGACCTGAACTTAATTTTTCTATTTCAACATCTTTGTTATTAATTAAGAATAAAGGTTTATACATTTCACCATTTTTTAATCCTTTGTATTCCAAACTATTATTGAACGCAAAAGCAAGTGCATTATTAAATCTAGTTTTTCTTAACATGCTATCATCTATTATTTCACCATTTTCTTCATAATACATACGAAAATCATTATTATCAAGCATAGATATTGTACATAATAACTTTATAACATCATGTGCTATATCATTACTTGCCAATAGGTTAACCTTATCAACATCATTGCCAAAAAGAGAATTAACATCATTTCTTGAAGTATAGTTTATTTCAACCTTAGAATACAAAGAATCTATTTCAAAAGGATAGTTTATTGGTTGTCCATCTTTTAAAATATCTTCAATAGATTTGGGGTCGTATTCAGGGAAATCAACATTATATATAGTGTTTCCTCGCTTATCTTTGCACTTACATAATCTTGCCTCAGTAATCTTTCTATTCTTAAACATATAATTTAAATCAGTTATATCTAGAGTAATAAAAGTATCTGAAGTTTCAAGATTTGCAGAATCAAAATAAAGATAATAACTTGATTTTAATGTTTCATCAATAATATTTAATATTGTTGTTTTTCCGGTACCATTTTCACCTGCAAAAACAATATTTTTATAATTATAATTTTCTTTATAAAATATAAACTCCTGATTTCCAAAAAGAAAATGATTGTTAAATTTGATTTTTTTTATTGCTATCATCTATCTCCACCACAACTATAATTTATTATACTTTGTGCTCCTTCCCTTTGCTTTTTCAATTGGATACTTTTTCTCTGATATCCTCATTTTATCTAAGACAATTTGTTTTGGATCAACACCAATTTGATGGCATAATAATATACAATAGTTCATGACGTCAGCTATTTCATATTTTAATTCATCTTTATTATAATTATTATTCCATTGAAAACACTCTAGTAGTTCACCGGCTTCAATTGAAATTGATTTAGCTAAATTTTCTGGGGTATTAAATTGTAACCAATCTCTATCCTTTGCAAATTTAACTATTTTTTCTTCAAGTTCCTTCATAACAAAACCTCCAAGCATGTCCACACTAAAAATTATAACATACATCATATACAAAGCCACTATTTTTACTATAATTTCTCATAAAAGCATTATTTTTTAAGCCACCAGTTCCTCTTATCCACTATCTTCTTAAACTCTTCAACTGTTCTAAATTTACCTGCTTTTTCATTTAAATAACACATTGTTGCACTTTTAATAATAACAAATTCTTTTCTTTTCATACATATAGCAAATGGATATGGACTATTAATCATTTCTTCTCTAGTATCACCATAACTCTTATAACCAATACTAACTAAATAATTATAAAATAATCCTCTTTCTATAACACCACTTACCCCTATATAATAATTAAATGTACTAATAATAATCACTCCCTTACTATTTTCTTAAATTCATCAATACTTATTATTGCATTACAACTAGCTGCAGTTGCATTACATGTAATACTATCACTAATCCAAAAACTATTATCATTAAAATCAATAACAAATGGATTTTTACTATTAATAAATAATTCTTTTTTATATGGATGCCAATTAACTAAATTATAGTTATCTTTAATATAATTATAGAATTCTTCTCTTTTATTAATATCTTTTTCCTGTACAATAAATTGTTTTCTCATAATACTCCTTTCTAATCTTATAAAGTATTAATAAATTAAAAAATACTTAGAGATAACTCTAAGTATTATATTATTACTTTAGTTATCTTATCATGCTAGCTTTACCACCTAACTTAATAGGTTGGTGAGATATCATAGGGCTAGTCCCTCCATCTCTCTTTATAAGATTACTTATATTATAACACATGTGTTTTTATATATGCCCGTTTTTACCCAATTTTTATAATTTATTTGATAATTGTTGCATTTTCGACATATACCTTATGATACATACTTATTTTTTTTACTGTTCCACAAAAAGTAATAGTATCACCACGTTTATATCGTTCAAGTTTATATACCTCTTCCTTATTGAACTTGATATATGAACCACTATAATCACCTTTTTCAATCGGTGTTATTATTTCATTATTATTAATCTTCTCAATGGTTGTCGTAAAAATATATGAATTGCCTTTATATTTATCATTACCAGCTGGTGCATCTTCTTTAATTTTTTTAAAAGACATCTTTTTTAAACCTGTGCAATCCATTCTAACCCAATTATCTTCTTCAACTTTCTTATTATGAATAATAGTAAATGATATTATGGCAGCAATTAATATGATAAATAACCATTTTATTATTTTCTTTTGAGTCACGCTCAATATTATTTGCGGATTATTATTAAAACTATACCCTAGTCTATTTTTATCTTTAAACTGTTTTCCACATTCTTTGCATGTATATATTTGTTCTTCAAAAACAATTTTATGTTTATTTATTTTAGCAATTTTATAATCTACATTTTTTGAACCACATTTTATACACTCAACACTTGCATGATACAATTTTTCATTTGACTCATCAGAAATATCTTCATAACAATTTGGACATTCCTTTTCATCTTTATTTACTTTGTAACCACAATAAGGACAATATTTCATTTTTATTCACCATCCTTTTTTGCTACTTCTACAAGTACCTTTCGCAATTTAGAATTATTTTCTGGACCAATAATCCTCTTTTTTTCCATATGATTAATCATTTTACTTGCTCTAACATAACTACATTTAAACCTTCTTTGAATTAAAGATGTGGATATGCTATCTCGTGAAATAGCGTATCTTAAAACATTTTTATAAATTGGATCTATCTTTTCATTATAACAAATTTCAGATATATCTTTTATTTTTCTCTTCTCGATTGAAATATCTTCATCTTCACTTGAACTTTTCTCTTCGTTTCTTGCGTTTTCTAATATTTTGTTAAATTGATTCCCAAATAATAATAGCTGACTTTTAATATCATCGGCAATATAATTGTTTGAAAACTCTATAAGTGTATTTATTCCATATGGAGATTCTAAAGACAATTCACCATATTCACATATTGGATATCTTCTATTATTATTAAATCTCAAATCTCTTGATCCATCAACGTTTACATATTTCCACGTATAATCAACTATTTCAGAATCATTATACACTCTTTCACTTTCAACCATTCTTTGATAACTGATATTAAAACGCATATCTCTATAAGTACAACCAAATGCACTTTTAAATGGACTAAAAACCAAAATTCTATCTGGTGTAAAATATACTTTTTGATTTCGCAAATTCAATCCATAAATACTAATATTCGTTTTAATAAAAAATGGTAACTTGCTCATTATAAAAGCATTATTTCTTTCAACATTATTACCAGCACCAGCATTATACTTTCTATTCAAGACTCTAGTATTGGAATTAATTTGCCATAGTTTGCGTGATTTAGATAAAATTATCCATATTTCTTTTAATGAATTATACATTTTTCTACTATCATCATCAAATTCATAATATAATTTCACTTTCATCTTTGTAGCTACTATTATTTTCATTATTATTCCTATAATTAATGCTGTGACAAATGCGACATGCATAAACATGCATAATGTTAAAAATATAAAAATATTTGCTATTCTATTAAACAAAACAGCACGATTAATCTCTCTTAAAATTGGATCGTTCTTTTTTATATCCTCAATAGGAGTATTCTCATATGCCTCAGTTTCACCTAAAATCAACTTTGATCTTTCATTATAGTTTTTATTACTTTTTTTGTTGTTACCCCCCTGTTGCTCTATATATGCAATGCCCGTACCAGGTAATGAATATGTTTGTCTTGCTCCACCATTAGCCAATTTTGTTGTTCTATATCCAGGAAATCCCCAACTATAACCAATTCCAGACTTACTCAAGTTAATTCTAAATCCTAGCCCTAAATTTAAACTTTTTTTTATTCTCCATCCCATAATCACTACTCCTAGCTTAATTATAACATAATAGAAATTATAATTATACCCATAATTCAATATCTTCTATCACATCCACTATCCATTATTCATCCCTATCTACCTTGTAATAATCTAACTTAATTAATTAACTATTGTTCCATAAAAGCATCATAAAAATTGTCCACTTATGCCAATATTTTATCATATATAATTTGTCCACATATCACGATATTTTATCAATAAAAAAAGATTGTCTAAAACAATCTTATTTGTTCATTATCTTTTATTTCTTTTTTATAAGCTTTAATAATATCTTTCATATTATATAATATTCCATATTTATCACATTCATTGGTAAATAGTTTATATAATTTTTTATAATTAGGTACTGGACAATTATAACTATTTTTATAATAATTAATATATTTATCTTTTAAACCAGGGAAATATTTATCTAACTGTTGATAATAATAATCTCTTTGATTTTCTCTTAGAGTCATTCCAAAGAAACTTTGTATAAATCTTGCTCCACTTTCATGAGCTAATCTTACTAATTCTTTAATATCTTCTTCACTATTAGTAATAAATGGTAATAATGGGTTCATCATAATACCTGTAAATATACCATTATCTGTTAAAGTTTTAATAGTTTTAAATCTTTTGGATGAAACACATACATGTGGCTCTATTATTTTAGATAACTCATCATTAGGTGTAGTAATAGTTATTTTAATAATAACATTATTTTTATTATTTATTTCTTTTAATAAATCTAAGTCTCTTAGTATTAAATCACTCTTAGTATCAATAGATACACCAAAGTTATATTTAGAAAGTAGTTTTAATGCACCACGTGTTTGTTCATATTTTAATTCATTTGGATTATATGTATCAGACATAGAACCAATACCTACTACTCCATGATCTTTTTTCTTTGATAATTCTTTCTCTAGTATTTGTAGTGCATTTTCTTTACCTTTAGGTACATCAAAGTTATCTATATGGTAACAGTTACTTCTACTATCGCAATAAATACATCCATGTGGACAACCTCTATATAAGTTCATATTATAGTCTACTCCATACCAAGTATCACCATATTTTACTTTAGTAAGAATAGTTTTAGTTTTAATAAATTCCATATTATCACCTAAATTTATTATTATTAATTATTTCATTATTCATTTTACCTAGTTCTTTACTTAATTCAATAATAGTCTTTCTATCTAAATCAATAAATGAAAAATCAGTATTAAGATTATTAGGTATTTTATTAGTTAATAACTTATTTAAATTACTTAAACCTTTTTCTTTATTATCTTTTATTTGTTTATATAAACCATATGCTATAACAAAAGATTCTAAATGAAATAATTCAACTAATAATCTTTTATCAAAAACTTTTTTTATTTCTTTAATATTATTTGGGTTAAAAGGAATTATTTCTCGAAGTTTACTTAATCTTAAACTTATTTCCATTTGGATATTTCCACTAACATATTTAGTGAAATAATACCTTTTTCTTCTTAAAACATTTATTTGGTTTTTATCATATCCTTTTTCTTCTAGGAAATCAAAAAATAAATAATCTATAGTATATGATGATATTTCATTATAATATACATAATCATCTTTAGCTTTATAAGGTTTTATATAATAATCAATTCCATGCATAACTTCATGATTAAAAGCTTGACATTCAACTAAATTATTAGATTTTTTAATCATCATATATGGTTTATTAAATACTCTATCATAAGCTGTAAATCCTAAAGAATTTCTTGTAGTTATTTCATCTACAAACTCATAATGTGATGGATCATTTAGAATTTTATTTGCATTATTAAATATTTCTTTATTACCTAAACTTTTATAAAATTCTCTTGATAATTCTACTTTATCTTCTTCTTTTGTATTTAATGATTCAAATTCATCTTTTTTATAATTAACATCCATTTTAAAAACATTTACTGCTATTTGTAATAAATAATATAAATAATCATCATCTATATCTATTTCATTTTGTGGTGTAGTTTCCAATATTTCTTTAAATTCATTATATTTTTTAATAATTATTTCATCTTGTGTTAAACCATTATTTAATTCACTATTTAGATAATCTTTTTTCTCCATTTCAAGAGATACTAAACTTACTAAACTATGTCTTAACTCATACTCTTCTTCTTTTGAAATATCATCTTTCAATCTATTAATAACATAATCTTTTTTATCTAATATTTCTTTTATGTTTAACATAAAATCACCTATTATAATTATATCATAAAATACTTGATTTTTTTGTTCTATAAAAAATGACTATTCATCATCTTCATGATAATAGTCATCTTCATCTTCTGAATCATCTTCTTCAAAGTTTTCTGGATCGTATTTTCCTTCTCTAACTAAATCTTTTTGCCAATCTTCTAAATCAAGATTATTCATTGTTTCTTCTAGTTCATTATCTTCTTTATCAAAAAATCCCATATTATCTCCTAAAAATGGTGCCCTAAGTAAGAATCGGACTTACAATTAAGCCTTACCATGGCTTCGTTATACCATTTAACTAAAAGGGCACAACAGAATAATATCAAAAAACTTGATATTATTCAACATATTATATATTATTTTACCAGTATTACCAAGCAGTCTTTTTTTCATAATAAATCCTTAAATTTATTTTAATATCTTTTTCTTTTCTTTTTCAAACTCTGCTTTAGTAATTATTTTTTCATCAAGTAATTGTTTTAATTTCTTTAAATCAGAGTATTTTTGATCCATATCTGTTTCTATTTCTTCTTCTACTTCTTCTTCATCATCAAATGATTCTCCACAGTTTGGACACACTATATCTGTATCTTTAACCATAGTACCACAATTAGAACATACTGAAGTATATTCTTCATTAATAATCTCTTCTACTATTTCCTTTTTTTCTTGTTTCTTTTTCTCTTTTTCTTTCTTTTCTTTTTTCTCTTTTTTCTTCTTCTCTTCTTTATTATTTTTACTTACCCATACTTTCTTATTTATAAGATAGTATAAATATGCTGCTGGAATACCCATAGCTGTACTAGGACTTCTTCTTGCTTCTTCAAATATAATCAGAATAATTATATATGTCACTAAACATACAATAACAGAATTCCATTTAGCCATTTTCTTTACTTGTTTTTCATCATATTCTTTTTTCATTAAAACTACTCTAATGAATGGATATATTTCATAACAAACAAATGTTATAGCGACTCCTATAAGTATACTTAAAAACTGATAAGTATCATTTTTTTCAGATAAACTTCTTACATTTATTGTTGATTCAGCTGATGAAACTACCTCTGAAAGTGGATTAATACAAATAACATTATTTGATGGATTACTTGATTTCATATATTGAAACATAAATAAATATCCATTATTAATAGTTAAATATATATCATAGTTAATATTTAAACCATCTTGATTCATTTGTCCATTAAAATATATGAATTTCATTTTATTATAAGTATATTCCCAATTATTAACTTCATAACTTGATTCAATGAGATTAAGAATCATTAATGCATCATTATTAGTTTGTAATAAATTTATATAATTATAATCTTCTCTAGATACATTTTTTGAATTATCCATTTCTAAGATACTATATAAATCTAATGAGCCAGTCATCAAAACTCCACCACTACAATCAACCCATTTTCGATTTACAAATGTTCTTTCTTCAGATAATGCTTTTTCCATCCAAGCTGAATTATTAATTTCAAATTGTATTTTCTCTTGATCATATTTTATTGTTCTTGCAAAACAAGTAATTGGAAAGAAAAGAAAAAGAACAAACAAAAATGTTAAAAACTTCTTATACATTAGCATCCACCTTTCTTTAATCCACTTGATTTAGCTGCCTCAATATTATATGCCCAATAAGTATACGCTTTTCCATTGGTCTTTTTTTCTACACAATCATATGTATAATAATAATTACCATATCCCTTGATTTTAAAAACTATATTTTTATCAAAAAAATCTAATTTTTCTTTTACATAGAAGTAATCTTTACCATCAAGTATATAATCCAAAGTAGTTAAATTAGCTTCTAAATTACTTATTGTATTATTCTTTCCTGTTACAATTAAATCATGTTCTTTTTTAGATATTGAGTTTGATCTTAATAATATATATAATGCAACAAGAACTATAACACACACTAATAAAACACCATTTAATATTAATGAAAATAGTTTAATTCTATCACTCTTCCATGATTTTTTATTCTTATCTTTTAAATATTCTTCTATTTTAATTTTTCTAGCCATTTTATCCTCCAATAATAATTATATCATAAAAGTATGTTATAATTATAATAGTGGTGATAATATGGAAACAATTATAGATGATTTTTTAAATATAACTATACCTGACATTAAAAGTGGTGAATATGATTTACCATATATTAAATTTGTTTTTAGCGATGATGCTTTAGATGAAATGGAAAAACATAATAAAAAATCAACTAATTACTTAAGAAGAGTTAAAAAAGAATATGAAAATAAAAAATATAAAGATGGAGATATTTATATTAATGTAGATGATTATCATAAATTCTTCTACCTATTAAATGAAATAGTAACTACATATCGGAAACTAGAAAATACACCATTAAGACGTGGTATTAGTTTTATTAGAAGTATTTGGCTTAGAATGAGCCCTAGTGATATTATTGATGTTAATCGATTTTTAGAAAAACAATTAACATTTTTAAAAAATGTTAATATTCTTCCAGATTATAATAAATTATATAAAGAATATGAAGATATACCTGTATATCTTATAAGTATATTTAATGAAGATTGGTTTGAAACCAATAAAAATATTTCTTTCTATTTTGAAAGAGAGGGTGAAATGTTATATGATGGTATTATTATTCAAAGGAATTATCGATACAAATTACCATCTATTCATTATGAATTAATAAAAGAAGATGGTGAAGCAGTATGTTATATATATGGTATTCAAAGTATAAGAGAAGAAAAAGATGAAATAATTAAAGAGAAAATACAACCATTAAGAAGAGAATTACGTAATAAATATGTTTCACCAGATTTTGTAATCGCACTTAAAATATTTTTAGATTACTTGAGTGATAAAGAAATATATACTATTAAAGTACCATTACTTCAAGTATATAATTATACATACCATCAATTTATATCAAATAAACTTAAAAAAGAATATGACCAGAATCATGATAGTTATAATAAATTTGTTGATAAAGAAGATATAATAAGTAAGAATAAAACAGAAAGACTTGTTGAAACATTTATGGTTTTAAGTGAAAAATACGATAATATTGAGTTTTTAAATGAGCCATTTATAGAAGGAGATTATTTGCTTATTAATATACGAAAAGTAAAGAAAAAAGAGATTTAAAATCTCTTTTTTTATTAATGGCAAATTAATTTACCTGAATTACTACTATCTCCACCATAAATAGTACAACTTGTTTCATAATGTAGACTAGTATAACCATTAGTCTTAGTATCACCATTATAAGAACTATCAGTACAAGTATATGTATGACCATCTGATATTGTTCTACATTGACTAGCTGTAAATATTTGGTTTAATATCGCTATATTACTATTATGATATGCACCGTTTGTTGATCCTTCAATACAGTATATTTTATCATTCTTTAATATACATGCATAAGCTCTTGAAATAGTATTGCCAGAAAGCACTAATCCAAAGAAATTATGTCTTTGTTTACCACCTTGAGTTTTTAAGTTATTAATATCAGTTGTGTAGTCACTAGATGAAATAGTAGAACCAAGTCTTACTGCTTCCTCTCCTTCTTTACTGAAATATGCAAATACACAATTTGGACAGTTAATAACTTCACTTACAGTAGTTGTTCCTTCATTAACTGGTGGCTTATTATCTTCATCATCAATATCAATTATTTCATCATCAATAACTACTTGGTTATTGTTTTCTTTTGGTGTTACTTCTGGTGTATTTGTTGGTGCTATAGTTGGTGTTGTTTCTTTTTCTTTATCATTATCATTTCCACAAGCTGTTAATGTAAAAATCATAATTAAACTAAACAAACAAACTAGTATTTTTTTCATAAAACTCTCCTTATTATTTAAGACGCCACTTGTTAGGACTATTAAGTCCAGATGGAATCCATTCTATTTCATCATCTTGATAATCTGTTATTTCTGGTATTTCTTTAATTTGTAACCCTCTAGTATTTATTACTTCAATAATGCCATCATCATTCTTTTGACAAATTAATCCATATTCAACCGCTTTACTTATTCGTACAATTTTTTCTTTATTCATATAAACCCTCTAAACAAGTTTATATTATAAAGTAAAACGTTTAACTTTACAACATTATTTTTTCTTTATAAGTACTTTTTCTCCCCAATAAGTACTTTCTATATTAGAATCATATGATCTTAATCTTCTAACCCATTCTGTTGGAAATGGTTCACCTATTTTTTCTTCTACTAATTTATTAATCCCTTTTTTTCTACCACTTTGTATTTCTCTTGCAAGTATCAACATAACCCCTTCTTTTTCTGGAGTAGTTCCTTGGAATTTAATTATTTGTCTATTATCTTTAATATCAATTCTAATCTTTTCATCATTTAATAATTCTTCTGATAAATAACAAAATAAATCTTCATCTTCTTCCATTGTAATATGACCAATTTCAAAAGTATTCTTTTCTCCTGGATTACACGAATATGTACTTAATCCATGCATCCACATTTCTCTTAAGCATTTCTTTAAAGCAAGGGACCCTGCTGAAAACTCTTCTAGTGCTAATTCAGTATCTTCTATTGGAATACTATCTAATGGTATATGTACTCCAATATTATATTTTTTATTTTTCATAAATATTACACCCTAAACATTATATCACAAAAAAAAGCTATTTCTAGCTTTTATTTTAAGAATAATCCCCATCCAGTAATAATACCACGTCCACCTACTACAGCTTGTCCTGTAATATTCTTAGGATGATTTATTAATTTACCTTTAATAACTAATTGACTACTTGTTCCACCATCAAGATTAGCTGCATTATAAGCACCATACTTCTCTAATGTATCAACAACTTCTTTCATATTAGGTCCTGCTGTATGAGTTCCTTCAGTAACAAGGAATAATACTATACCATCTTTTCTTTGAGCTATAGCTACTCTTGCTGCTCTTGAGAATCCTCCAGCAGAATTACTAAATTTAGGTTTTTCTCCATTTACCATTAAGAATGGTCCAAATTGAAGTCCATCTCTCATACCCATTTTAACAGCTTCTTCACCGGTTGTATGAACAAGCATTAATTTATTGTCTTGTGAAAAACCAATTAAATCCATTTTCTTGGTAGATGGTGACCAAATAACTTTACTATCTTTGATTACATAACCAATTGGTATATCACTACCATAACCATAATCAACAAATCCACCACCATTAATACCTATAGTAGCTCCCATTCTTTTTGTCATTTGAAGTACTGTTTCTTTACCAGATTTATCTTTAGTATTAAACTTCTTACCATGTAATAATTTAACTTTACCTGGATCATATATAGCTACTAAATGTGCATCATATTTACCAACTTTAATTTTTAAATATTTATAATCTTCATTATTAGCATCTCTTGTTAAAATAGCTTCATCATATTCATTATCATAACTTTCTCTTGGTTTAGTATCAATAACTACTTGGTCTAAATCTATTTTAGCATCTATCTTTGGTACTGTATTAGCTGCAACTACTTTATTTATTCTTTCATCACTATAAAATACATGTGCAATATAACCATGTGTTTTAGTAACCATAGCTGTTGATATAATAGTATTTTGTAAATTCTCAAATAATGGTGAATAAACAACAAAGAAACATATAGCTGCTAATATATCTAATATTAAAAATGTAATAGTTAATTTCTTCATCCTACTCACCTACCTTAAATATACCATCAACGTATTTTAATTTATTTACTGTATCTTTACTAATAGTAATACATGGTCTCATACTACGATAAGTAGTTACTTTACCTGGTCTTAATGGATTTTCATATACTAAAACTCTTTCTTCATTAACTGTTGATGTAAAATATGATTTAACTTTACTATCAAACTTAATATCTAAGATATTTGGAATACCAACTTTAGTCTTAACAGTATCTTTCTTAACATCATAAATACTATCTTTATATTCACCAATATCATAAGTATTTTCAATAATCATATCTTTATAAGATAAACTATTTAAATAAGTATCATTTAAATAAGTCATAAGACTAGATTCTTTATAAGATAATTTTTCTTTATCAAAATCAATTTGTTTTTCTAAAGTAGTTTCTCTCATTAATCTAACATTATCTTTAGTATCATAAACTATCCAATTATCTTCTCCTAATTTAACACGACTACCTATAGTTATTTTATTATCTTTATCTACTACAAATGGTTTTTCTTTAGTACCATCACCACTACTATAAATAGTAGTATTCTTAAGTCTTACCATAGGTCTTATTTCATAAAAACTATTTACTAAACTTTGACTAACATTACTTCCATTAGTATGCCATATCTTTTCATCACTATAATCAGCTAACCACATAATTTCATCAGATGCTACTAAATATGATTTAGATTTATTTACACTATTTAAGAAATTAGCTACATCTAATAATTTAACATAATTATCTGTATTAGTATCATCACATGTAATACTAGATAAACTACTTAATTTATCAGTACAGAAACTTGTTTTATTTAAAGCTTCTTTATCTAATAAATCTAAAAATTCATTATTTAAATATTTATATATTTCAGATTCAGAAAAACTAGTTACTTTATTATTCCAAGGTAGTAAACTAATATAATCATCTAAAATAATATCAATTGAATTATCAGAATTAATTCTAACTATTCTCCATAACATATTATTATATTTCAAATAATTATTTTTAACATCACCACGATATATATAATTACCACTTGATGAGAATAAACCATCCTCATCATCAGTAGCAAATTCTGATTTACCAACTATATCTTTAGCTAATAATACACTACCATCACCAGAATCTACTTTTGGATTATAAATCTTATAATATTTAATAAATCTACTTCCATAAAAAATAATACAACCTAGTATAAAGATTGCACTAACTAAACAAAATATTCTTTGAAAAGCCGTACCTTTTAATTTCTTTTTCTTCTTTGCCATTTTCTTTACTTCTTTCTCTTCACCATTATTTGATCCTTGCATCTTTTCCTTGTTTTCTAATCTAGATACTCGACTCATCGGAACTTCATTATTTTTTTTATTAAAGATATCTAATATTTCTATATCATCATCCATATTCTACCTCTTAACTTTTTACTTAAATAATTATATCATAGTAAACCATTAAACTCAATAAAAAAAACGGGATATTTTATCCCGTTAACGCTTATTTACAGTTATAGTTTTATTTATCTAATAACACTTAAATTATGTTATTTTATATAACTCTTCTTCACCATAACTAATTACTTTATTAAGTTTATTAATTGTATCCCAATTAATAGTTAAATCACTTCTTTCACTAGCTCCTATATATAAATAAGTTATATTATGTTCTTTACAAAAACTAATTAATTTATCATAATCACTATTATATATTTTC
>JAEEGL010495752.1_pt1 | contig 27712 bp, 24 predicted proteins | sample 9134231 | NCBI WGS metagenome assembly JAEEGL01 (sample SAMN16246548, study PRJNA631951) | gut metagenome | biome: gut microbiome; feature: rumen; material: fiber-attached | host: Bos | place: Iran: Karaj | collected 2018-10
CAAGGCCCTCTGATTGGCGAGTTCGAAAAGAACTTTGCCAACTACTTTGGTTGTAAGTATGCATGTATGGTGAGCAACGGTACCGCTGCTCTCCATCTGTGCGCCATGGCTCTTGATATCAAGCCCGGTGATAAGATAATTACAACTCCTATTACCTTTGTCGCCTCTGCTAACGGTTTTCGTTATCAGGGCGCGGAGGTGGTATTCTGCGACATCGATCCCAAGACCTTCCTGATGGACTTGGACAAACTGGAGCAGATTTTGAAGGCTTCACCAAAAGGCACTTATAAGGCTGTTGTACCTGTAGACTTTGCCGGTTATCCCATTGACGAGGAAAAGTTGCGTAAGTTGGCAGATGAATATCAGTTTGCCATTGTTGTTGATGCTTGTCATGCTCCTGGCGGAAGCTTTATTGACAGTAAGGGAGATAAGCAGATGATTGGTAACTGCAAATATGCAGACCTTACCGTATTCTCTTTCCATCCCGTGAAGCACATCGCTACTGGGGAAGGTGGTGCAGTTACCACCAACCGTAAAGACTTTTATGACAAGGTGGCTCTCTTCCGCACTCACGGTATCACCAAAGATCCCGCTCTGTTGAAGAAGAACGATGGTGGTTGGTATTATGAGATGCAGGAGCTTGGGTACAATTATCGTATCACAGAGATGCAGGCAGCACTTGGCATTAGCCAGCTCAAGCGTCTGGATTGGAGTATTGAGCGCAGAAATGAGATTGCCAAGAAGTATGATGAGGCTTTCAAAGGTACCGCTGTGAAGACTCCGTTCCGTGCGGAAGGACTTGTTCATGCATTCCATCTGTACATTATTCAGGTTGACCCTTCTAAGCGCAAAGGTCTTTATGATTTCTTGCGTGCAAACAATGTGTATGCTCAGGTTCTCTATATTCCTGCCCACCTGATGCATTACTACAAACAGTTTGGCTGGAAGGAAGGCGATATGCCGGTGGCTGAGGACTACTACACCAAATGTCTTGCGTTGCCGATGTTCCCCACTTTGACTGATGAGGAGCAGGATTGGATTATTGCGAAGGTTAAAGAATTTATTAAAAATGAGTAAAATAGTTTTAGGAACAGTACAATTTGGAACCAATTACGGAATAAACAATACTTCCGGACAGGTGACCAAAGAAGAGGTTGCAACTATCCTTAAAATTGCTTCAGAAGGTGGAATTAAAACACTTGATACGTCATCTGCATATGGCACAAGCGAACAGGCGTTAGGTGAAGCTCTGAAGAAAACGAAATTATATTTCAATATTGTTTCCAAATATCCCAAGAGTGAAATAGGGGTCCGTGAGACTTTCATGAAGTCATTAAAGAACCTTGGTGTTGAATCACTATATGGCTATCTGGTTCATCATTTTGAGTTCTATCAAGAACATCCGTGTATCTTCGAGGAAATGTATAGCCTGAAAAAGGAAGGCCGTATTCAGAAGATAGGATTCTCTTTGTATAATCCTGATCAATTACAGTATTTACTTGATCGTAAAGTGAAATTTGATATTATACAGTTTCCTTACAATATTTTTGACCATCAATTTGAACCTTGGTTTCCTAAATTAAAAGAGTTAGGTGTTGAAGTTCATACACGTTCTGCTTTTTTGCAGGGACTGTTCTTTAAAGATGTTAATACCATTGAGGGTAAATTGAAACCAATGTGTCCATATCTGGTACAGTTGCATGATTACTGCAAGCAACGCGAGATAACTATTGAACAGATAGCCTTTGGTTATGTCCTAAGCAATGGTACTGTTGACGGTGCCCTTATAGGAGTTGACAATCATCAACAAATGAAAAGAAACCTTGAGGTATCCCGCTTTCAATTAAAGAAAGAGGATATTGAATTTATCCGCTCTATAGAGATTAAAGAAAAAGAATTATTAAACCCCGTAAATTGGAAATAATATGAAAGTATTAGGAATTACGCAGGCACGCTACGGTTCTACCCGGTTGCCAGCAAAGATCTTAAAAGAAGTTGGTGGTCGTACGCTTCTTGAAATTCATCTTTTACGACTCCTTCAGGCGAAGTCTCTTGACAAGGTGAAAATAGCAACAACTAAAGAAGAGGGAACTAAGTTTATAATAGAGATCGCAAACAAAATAGGAGTGGAATATCATCAGGGTTCTTTAAATGATGTATTAGAACGCTTTTATGAGACTGCACTTCCAGAAAATCCTGATTATGTAGTTCGATTTACTTCAGATTGTCCTCTGATTGATCCAAAACTCATTGACGAAGTGGTCGATTATGCTATAAAAAATGACTATGATTATGTTAATGTGGATTCTTCTCAGTTTCCTGATGGATTAGGAACGGAGGTCGTTAAATTTACGGCCCTAGAAAGAGCATTTAAAGAGGCCACACTAATATCAGAGCGAGAACATGTGATGCCTTATATCTGGAAAAATGGTTCGGCTTTAGGTGGTTCATTGTTTAAATCTTATAAGTACCCCAATAAACTTGGTATTTATAATGCCAATGACTATAGAATTACAATTGATGAGCCCGAAGATTTTGAAGTTATCAAAGTTCTTATAGAAGAACTAGGTATTGAGCGTTCATGGAAGGAGTATATTGATTATCTTATATCTCACGAGGATTTGTATAAAATTAATAGCAAATTCCATTACAATGAAGGATACGAGAAATCTATAAAAAATGATAATATAATCAGTAAATAATTTAGAATTATGGGAAAAGGACAAGAGCTTTACAAAAAAGCAAAAAAATTAATTCCAGGCGGAACAATGCTTCTTTCGAAGCGTCCTGAAATGTTTCTGCCCGAAAACTGGCCTGCTTATTTCAGCAAAGCCAAAGGTTGTGAAGTGTGGGATCTGGATGGAAACCACTACTATGACATGTGTCTGATGGGTGTTGGAACCAATTCACTTGGCTACGGGGTTGAGGAAGTGGACGATGCCGTGATGAATGTTATTCGTACAGGCAATATGTCCACATTGAACAATCCTGAAGAGGTAGAGTTGGCAGAACGTCTTTGCCAACTTGACCCTTGGGCAGGGATGGTTCGCCTTTGCCGTACAGGTGGTGAGGCCAATGCGGTGGCTATCCGTATTGCACGTGCTGCCGCCGGAAAAGACAAAGTTGCTGTTTGCGGTTATCACGGTTGGCATGATTGGTATCTTGCCTTGAACATTGGTGATAGTGATAATATCAAGAATTATCAATTGTCTGGTTTGGAACCAAACGGGGTACCCAAAGCCCTCCATGGCACAACTCTTCCTTTTTTCTATAACAAATTTGATGAATTAAAGGAATTGGTTGACAAAAATCCCGACCTTGGCGTTATCAAGATGGAGGTCAGCCGAAACATGGAACCGGTGGATAACTTCCTTGGAAAAGTGCGTGACCTCTGCACGGAAAGAGGTATTATCCTTGTGTTTGATGAATGTACAAGTGGATTCCGTGAAACATTTGGTGGACGTTACAAAAAGTTTGGTGTGGATCCGGATATGGCTATATATAGCAAGGCTATTGGCAATGGTTATGCCATTTCTGCTGTGGTTGGTAAGACCGAAATTATGCAGGCCGCACAAACCACTTTTATCAGCAGTACATTCTGGACAGAGCGTATTGGACCCACTGCCGCTGTTGCTACTCTGAAGGTAATGGAAAGAGAACGTTCATGGGAAAAAATTACTGCAATTGGGGTGGAAAACAAACGTCGTTGGCAAGAAATTGCAGACAAGAATGGTGTATCAATAAAACAATGGGGTATTCCTGCACTCGCTGGCTTTACCTTCGATTCCCCCAATTCTCTTGCCTATAAAACATTTGTGACTCAAGAAATGCTAAAAAAAGGTTATCTTGTGGGAAATAGTATGTATGCGAGCCTCGCTCATACCCAAGAAATCCTTGATGGCTATTTTTATGAACTCGATAAGCTGTTTGTTAAGATCAGAGAGTTTGAAGATGGCCGTGATGTGATGAAGGAACTTGACGGCCCTATTTGTATGACTGGTTTCCAAAGATTGAATTAAAATGAAGAAAATAATAATTATTGGTGGCAAGGGCAACGGTACGTTGGCCTTGTCCACCATTCTAAACATTAATAAGGTCACTCCGACATGGGAAATATTAGGTTTCCTTAATGATCGAGAAGTTGACCCAATTGCAGGATATCCGGTACTTGGAAAAGTTGAAAAGGAAGTAGTAAAGGAATATCTCAGGGATGAAGATGTGTTTTTTTATTATGCTCTCATTTCTGTAAAATTGAACTTTAAGTTTCTACCAAAACTTTATAATTTGGAGATACCACGGGATCGTTTTGCCACTCTTATAGACCCTTCTTGCGTTATCGACAACAATGTAAAGATTGGTTTTGGAACTATCATTATGGCTCAGACTTGTATTTCGGCTTTCTCTGAGGTGGGAAATTTTGTCCAGATTTTACCTCAATCGTTTTTAGGTACTCAGGCAAAACTAGAGGATTTTGCATATATGGCACCTAAAGCTTATGTAGGAGCTTATTCTACATTGTGTGAGGGTGCATATATGGGGCCGGGAAGTGCAATTATTGAATTCAAGAGTATGGGCAAATGGTCTCTTGCTGGAATGGGATCCGTTATAATTAAAGATATTCCGGAATATACAAAGGTCGTAGGTAATCCCTCGCGAGAAATAGGTAAGGTAGAATAATGGTATCAGCTCACAAACGGAAAGTGTATCTTCGTGCCGATGCAGATGGTGTGATTGGTTATGGCCATTTTATGCGAACCCTTGCATTGGCTGAAATGTTGTCCGATGAATATGACTGTGTTTTTGCAACACAGTCTCCATCAGTATTTCAACAAGAATGTTTGAAGGATGTTTGTAATTTATTGGAGCTTCCTTCTGGCGAGACACGATTTCAACTTTTTGCCGATTTTATTAAAAAGGAAGATATTGTGGTTCTTGATAATTATTTCTATAATACAGAATATGAGCAGTTTCTAAGAGATAAGGGGGCAAAAGTTGTTTTGATAGATAATCTTCATATTCGTCATAGTTGTGCTGATGCAGTTATAGGATTTACGTTGGATTTGAATACATCGGATTATTCCGTAGAACCATATACTAAACTTTATTTGGGACCGTCGTATAGTCTTCTTCGTAAACCATTCATTGAACAACTACAAAAGAAGCACAAGCCAGTTAGTGATGCGGAAGGATTGAAGGTCGTTATTTCTTTTGGAGGTGCTGATGTTTTTTTTATATCGGTCGCTATAGCTAATATTCTGGATAAGTCAGATAAAGTAGCACAAATTACAGTAATAGGAAATAATTTAGTAGGACTTCGAGAGAGTCCTAAAATTATTCAGAAAAGCCATTTGTCAGCAGGCGAGATGAGGGATGCTTTTGCCCTGAATGATATCGCAGTTTTACCGTCAAGTACAACAACGTTGGAGGCTTTGGCATGTGGTATTCCAATAATAGGTGGATATTTTGTAGATAATCAAATTGATAATTATAATAAGTATATCAAGGCTAATGTATTAATAGGGTGTGGTGACTTAACTGAAAAATCAAATCAACATAAGGTGAAAGATGTTATTGAGAGAAAAGTGAAAGAAGGCTGGCCCCCCCCCCCTCAATAATACCTTCAACCGTCAAAAATAATATATTGTCAATATTTGAAAAAATATAATATGAAAGAAGTAATGATTGTGGCTGAATTGTCGGCCAACCATAATAATGATTATGACCTTGCTGCTAGAACTATTGAGGCTATGGCAAAGGCCGGAGCAGATGCCGTTAAGTTCCAAACTTTCAAGCCACTGTCGTTTACGATGGATGTAGATAACGAAGATTTTGGCCCGCGTAAAAGCGGTTTGTGGAAAGGTTGGAGGCCATGTGAATTGTATAAACAAAGCTCTCTGCCCTACGAGTGGCAACCGAAGTTGCAAAAGATTGCAACGGATTTGGGTATGATTTGCTTTTCAACTCCATTCGACAACGAGGCCGTTGACTTTATGGAAGAGATGAATATGCCCATCTATAAGATTGCCAGCTTTGAAATAACGGATGTGAATCTTATCAGGTATGCTGCCAGCAAGCATAAGCCAATGATTATATCAACAGGTGTTGCAGAGATAGAAGATATAGAACTAGCATTGAAGGTATGTAGGGAAGAAGGCAGTAACGATATCACACTTCTAAAGTGTACGTCTGATTATCCGGCGTCATTAGAGAAGGCTAATCTGCTTACTTTACCTGATATGAAAGAGCGCTTTGGCGTAAAAGTGGGTCTTTCTGACCATTCAATGACAAATATCATTCCGATGACTGCTGTTGCTATAGGGGCTACTGTTGTTGAGAAGCATTTTATCCTTGACCGTTCGCTTGGTGGCATTGATTCCGCATTCTCGTTGAATCCAGAAGAGTTCGCTTCTATGGTCAAAGCTGTAAGGGAAGTGGAAACTGCTCTTGGTAGGGTGAACTATGAGGTTTCCGATGCTGATAAAGGTCGCAGGCGTTCGTTGTATGTAGCAGAAGATATAAAGAAAGGGGAGGTGATAACCGAAAAGAATGTACGCTCAGTGCGTCCAGGATATGGTTTGCATCCAAAGTATTATACCGAGATTCAAGGAAAAGTAGCCGCTTGTAGTATGTTGAAGGGGGATAGGCTGACGTTGGATATGATAGTTGAATAAGATTTGTATCAACAGAATGATAATAATATAAAATATGAGACATCTTTATTATTTTTATTCGTGCTTTAATCCCACCTTTATGGGCGGATTGCTTGATGAGGCAATTGAATTAACCAAGGACAAAGAAAACGAGGTCCTCTTTGTTTATTGTGGAGGTGTTAGTGAAATGTGCCAGTTTAATCTTGGCGGAAGTTCATCTCTGTGCCGCTATTGTGCGAAATGTACTAAAAAAGTAATTGAGTCGTATGGTGTTAAGTGCGAGACACTCAAGAACTATGAGATAAGTGGAAAAGAAGAACCCAAGTTTGATTATACAAATGCAGAAGAACTTAGAAGCATAACGTATAGGAATGTTAATATAGGACTTGGCATTATTTCCGGTTATATATCTTCCACCCGAAATCTTACTCCACTAATTGATGAAGAATCACGAAGGTATTTTGATGCACATCTCGCTCAAAATATTAGGATGGTGGATGCTTTGTACAACTTGATAGATCAGTTTAAGCCGGATGCGTTCCACTTCTTTAATGGAAGATATGAAGAAGTCCGTCCGATATGGGACATCTGTCATACAACTGGTTTGAAGTGTTATATATATGAAGGTACAAGAAAGGATGGAATTTGGAAGAAGTTGATTTTTGAGGATCATTTGCCCCATGATATAAAAAATGGCGTAAAACGTAGACAATATGTGTGGGATCATTACAATATGAGCGAGGAAGAAAAGATAGCATTCGGAAAGAGCTTCTATGAGCGCAGAAGAAACGGATTGTATGCGGGAGATAAGATTTATATAAAGGATCAGAAGAAGGGTAATATTCCACAGATTGATGAGAGCAGGATTAATATAGGTATAATGAACTCTTCTGAAGATGAGTTTTGTGCCGTGGGTGCAGAATGGGATTCATTAAAGTTTTTCCCGTCCCAATATGACGGAATTATCTTTATGTTAGAAAATGCAGATTCCCAAATCTATTTTTATTTGAGGATTCATCCAAACCTGAAAAACATAAAATACAAATACTATACTGATTTACTCACTCTTGGAGATAAGTACCCGAATATCACAGTTATTCCAGCAGATAGTGATGTGAGTACATATGATCTTCTTGACCATATGGACAAGATAGTGTGCTTTGGCTCAACTATGGGGATGGAAAGTTCATATTGGAAAGTGCCGACTATCAGTCTTGGTCCGGCAATGTATTCATACGATGATATCTGTTATGAGCCCAAAGATAATGATGATTTATTAAGACTCTTAGTGACGCCCCTAGAGGTGAAGTTTAACGATAACCTTTATAAATACGGTGCTTATTCATTGGACAAGTCACCTCTGTTCGTTTCCGACAAGAATCTTGATTATCAACTTACAGAAAAGAAATTCATGGGCTATACATACCATGTGGCTCCATTTATTTCATTTATTGTCAATGATAAAGTAACGGCATTTATTATCGCTATCCGCAGGTATTTGTTGGGCAGAAAGACGAAAAACAAGTATCAGGTACCCCTTAAAGAAGCCTAAGTATGAAGATTACTGAGAAGAAAGGCGGCGTTATACTGAGCTATGTCCAGATGATTTCAAACGTTCTGGTCAAGTTCATCTATACTCCATTTCTGCTGCGAGCATTGGGACAGAACGAATACGGTCTGTTCTCCTTGGTGATGTCCATAGTGGGGTATCTTGCTGTCCTGGAACTTGGTTTTGGTAGCACCGTTACGCGCTATACCGTAAAGTATAATACTGAGGGGGACAAGCGAAGTCTTTACAAGCTTTATGGTACGTTATCGGTTGTGTATATCATAATGGGAGTCACCGCGTTGTTAATATGCTGTGGACTTAGCTATTGTTCACCGCAGTTGTTTTCTGCGACAATGACTGCCGAGGAAATATCAAAACTGCGTATAATGATATTCCTATGCGGAATTAATCTGCTTTTTACATTCCCCCTTCAAATATCAGCCTCGGTACTTGTAGCGTATGAGCGTTTTATTTTCAAAAACGGCATCAACTTGATACGGACATTCCTACAGCCAATCGTTCTTATTCTATTGTTGTACCTTGTACACATTAAGTCCGTAGGGGCAATAGTAATAGTTACTCTTTTCAATATGCTTACTTATTTGGCTTATTATATCTATTCAATAAAGAAGCTTGATTTCAAGTTTTCAATAAAGAATTTTGAGCCTAAAATGATAAGGAGCCTGCTCACCTTTTCAGTCTGGATGTTCTGTATAATTTTATTTGAACAGCTTCAATATAACTCCGGTCAGTTTATTATTGGTTTGTTCCAGGGAACAGAGGTAATTGCAGTGTGGGGTATAGCAATGATTTTTATATTGAATTACAGATCACTGTCAACAGCAATAACTAATGTGTTCTTGCCCTCATATCTTTCTGATAATTTCAAGAAGAATGAAGAATCGATGGTCAGTACCACTTATAAAATGACGCGTTTACAAGGGTATGTGCTATTTACAATTCTTGCTAACTTTATCATATTCGGCCAAATTTTCATTGATTTGTGGGCGGGAGGAGAATATCACGACGCCTATATGGCAGCGTTGATTGTGATGGTTCCTATGACCATAGCTTTGCTTTTAGACTTCTCTTACTTGATACAGATAGCAACGAATAGATTAAAGTATCGTATAATAACATTGTTCTCAGGCTTTATTCTATCGTTTGTAATTGTATATATGACAAAGGGTATTGACTTAATAACATACGCCTATGTCATTGCTGGATCAATTATAATAGGTCAAGTCATCTGTGTTTTTTATTATATAAAAAAGCATATCTATATTGATGTCTTTCGTTTGTTCAAAGAACTTGCTGTTATTCTTTGTCCACCTGCTGTTTTGACTGTTATTTCATTATTTGCACTTCAGAGAATAAATGTGTCTGTTATAGTGTTAGTCACTGTATTCTTGCTATTTAATGCACTTCTTGCAGGGGGATATTGGCTTGTGGCTAGTTCAGATGAGAAAAAAATGCTTTTAGGAAGCATCAGAAAATGATATACATTATACTTACCACCTTATATTTCATATATAACAAGAATAAGAACTCTATTACATCGGTTCTTATGGGAATCTTGTTGTTCTCATCTGTTGCCACCTATTTTGTTGGTCGTCAGCATGGTTTTGATTTTACCACATTGATATTAGTATCATATACAGCGATCTTATTGTGGATTTTATTTAGAGGATTTAGATCATATTCTAACTTAACCACTTGCACACTTATCGGAATCAATAGAAAACGTCTTGACACTGTTGAAAAAGTAACCACTTTTTTTGGAATAATAGTTTTAATCATATATGTTTATATTTTAACACAAATTTTTTCACAATTATTATCCGGTGCGATTACAGTGCAGGAACACAAAAATGAGGGTGGCGCAGCTGCAGTATGGGATGCTATGCTTCCTCATATTTTCATCACTATAGGCAATTTTGTTGCTCCGTTGGGCTATTTTTTTCTTGCGCTTCATTTTTACTATCTAATAAAAAAGGATATCAAGAAAGCTATAAAGTTTTTTTTGTTGTCACTATGTCTTGTCTTGAATGGTTTAATAGCGTTGTCCCGTTCTGTTACAGTACAATATGTATTATTGTATGCAACAATCTTATTCTTCGTTTTCCCATTATTAAATGGGAAAACGAAGAAAAATGTGTTTGTTTTTGCATTTGTATTATTGGGAATTCTTGTATATGGTTTGGGAATTATCTCTAATTCACGATTCTCCGACTATTATAATCGAGAATTTACAGAAAAAAAAGCCATTTTGGACGAAACAGAACAGCCAACCTTGTTTTCTACATTTGATTATTTTGCTCAATGGGAAGAGGATGGATTAATCATAATGAAGCGTCACAAACCTGAGTATAATTCTTGGGGGATGTTTAACTGTAGTGGATTGGCTGTGCAGATTCAACAAGTATTGTATGGCGCAAATAAGGTTAACGTGGAGAGAAATATAAAATACAATGCAATACTAAAAGAACAAAGGTCTGCTTTCCATGGGATTATTTCTAGACTCATTTATGACTTCGGATTTTTAGGGACAATCATTTTTATTTTACTCTATTCAAATATTATTTTTAAATTAGGACCGAAAAAGGGAGTTTTGTCATTTAAGAGTTTGTTGGCTCTCACTCTGGTTTTGCCTCCCTGCGTTGTGTTCTGGGCAGGGAACGAGTTTTCTTCACTTAATCTCGATTTGGCAATAATATATTCTTATGTTATATATAAATATATTGCTTCTTCCCCCAAGAAGAGCGCTACTTTCGATGTTCAACAAACTGTATAAACGACGACAAAATATGCCATACAGAGATGATAATGTTGTTTTTAGAATACTGATTATTGTATTATTTTTTTGTCTTACAAGTGTTGCTGAATCAGGGGAGTATGTTGTTCTGAATAAAACTACTCCATTGGCAAGTCAGATTAAAACAAAAGAGTCTACATATGAGATTAGGGACGTGTTTGATTTGGAAGGGAAAACGCTTGCAATCCCTGAGAATTGCACACTTTTGTTTAGGGGAGGGAAAATAAGTAATGGCCAGATTGTTTTTAACAACACTTTTCTTGATGGTTTTGTGAAGATTGCATTGTCAAAAAATCAAACCGTACGGGGTCAACTAGCTAATGATGCTATATATACGAAATGGTTTCAAATAGAAAAAAATGGGTTACCATCCCTACTACAGGGATTACTGAAAGATAACGCTAATAAGGCTTTTCATATTGAAAACGGAACGTATGATATCGAAGAACCTATAATTATCAGGAAGATTGAAGGAGTGTCATTTGACTTCCACGGATCAACCTTGATAGATAATGTAAAAGGAGATAATCAAAGCTTACACAGGGCAAACCCTATGATTTGGATAAGGGAGTCTCATAATGTAACAATAACCAACTTTAACTATGAGGTTTCTGATAACCGCTATTTCTCAAAAGCAGGAACAGCTGTAATTTGGCTTGGAGCTATATCCCAGGACTGGGAGACTGATATTTATGGTATAACAATCTCCAATATTTGTGGTAAAGGCAATCTTGTGCGTAAAGTAAAAGGGGGTACCAGTGAGAATATGTTCATCAGTGGTGTGGGAAATATGCATAACATTGCTGTACAGAATATCCAATATGATGGAAATCTAGCAACTTTATGTAACTTTGAATATGGACTGCCACCCGCAGAATCCAATTTTTACAAGAAATACAATATTAGTTTGCCCGACTATTATGGGTTACATCCATATAACTTAACAATCAAGGATATTGTTGGTAAGAATGCTCCATCATGTACGGGTTTCATTAGGTTGTCTTCATGCTATAACGCAGTTGTTGAGAATTGTTATGGTTATAATGTAAATAGTTTTATCTTCCTGTATAATGGAGATATGTCAATATCACGGGTGAACGGTTCTGCCATTATAAGAAATTGTGCAAGCTACGTGAATGCAGATTACGAAGGAAACAATGTTTCCGGGCTGCTCGTTTTCAATACATATAAAGACCCTGCATCGGGCCAGGTTCATTCCGCAGCAATCGAACATAACAATTCTTATATCATTGAGAACTGTGAATTTCAGGGGCGATTAAACCTTCCCGGCAATGGCATTCGTGTATCTGGAGGTGATGGAAACGTTGTAATTACTAATGTAACGGTAAAGAATTTTGGATTGGCGGCTAAGCTTACTGGTGTAACAGGCAATAGAAAGATGGGTGGTATTACCTTAAACAACTGCTTATTTGAGAATAATCAGTCGAGCATTGAATTATATTTGTTAGACAACTGTGTATTGCAAGGTTGTATATTCAGAAGTAGTATTATTCACAACGCAAACAAGATAGAGAATAGCCAGATTGCTGTATACAAGGGTGTAGAAGGTCTTTCGGTCAGAGACTGTGTTTTCGAGAATAGTAGTTCAAATAACAAAGCCTCTTTTATTACTTTCGAGGAAAAAGAATCCGCGAAAGCAGAAATTAGTAACAGCCGTTTTATCGGTATATCAGAAAAGGCAGTTGTTGTTCCGAAAAATGTTCAACTTGAGAATTGTGAGATTAAGTAACTGAATAATGATATTAAAACACTAAAGAAAATAGATAATGAAAATCATCGGAGTTATTCCCGCCCGTTACGAGAGTTCTCGTTTCCAGGGCAAGCCTTTGGCAGACATCTGTGGCAAACCCATGATATGGTGGGTATATCAACACGCCTCGCAGGTGAAATATTTCAACGAATTGTATGTCGCTACTGATGACCAGCGCATTTTTGATACCTGTACCAAGTTTGATATGAAGTGTATTATGACTTCTACCAGTCATCGTACCGGTACTGACCGTCTTGGTGAAGTTGCAGAAAAGATACCGGCAGATCTTTATGTAAACATCCAGGGTGATGAACCCTTGATGGAACCGGAGGTGATGGAGAAAGCCATTCTGCCTTTCTTTGATAATCCTGATCTTCAGGTATCCAACCTGATGACCAAAATCAATGATCCTGTGGATGTGGTAAACTTTACTGTCCCCAAAGTTATTACCAACAAAGAGGGTATTGGTATCTATCTGACCCGTTCTACCGCTCCTTATCCCAAGGGAAGCATTGACTATGCTTACTACAAGCAGGTATGCGTGTATGGTTTCACTCCTGCCGCATTAAAGTTCTACTGTGACTACGGTAAGAAGTACGGCAAGGCTAAGATTGAGGCCATTGAAGATGTTGAGATTCTCCGCTTCATTGAGAACGGCTACAAGGTTCAGTACATTGAAGTGGATAGTGAGACAGTGGCGGTTGATACTCCCAACGATTTGAAGAAAGTTAACGAAATAATGGCGGCCAAGTTGCAAAAATAAACACTATGCAAATACTCGATTGCACTTTTCGTGATGGTGGATACTACACCGATTGGGATTTCAACGGTGGTATTGTGAGAGATTACCTTGTGGGGTTAAACAGCCTTCCGATTGACTATATCGAGTTGGGCTACCGCAGTTTGCCTACCAAGGAATATCAAGGCAAATTCGGCTATACACCAGTTTATCTGCTTCAGCAGATTCGTACGCTGTCGAACAAAAAGTTGGCAGTGATGCTCAACGAGAAGAGTACGTTGCCTCCTGATTTGGCTGAATTGACCGAACCTATCAAAGGTTTGGTGGATATGGTTCGTTTGGCCGTTGATCCCAAGAATCTTGAACGTGCCATAGAACTTGCCAAGGCTGTGAAGGAACAAGGGTTTGAGGTGGGATTCAACATCATGTATATGTCCAAGTGGGATGAATACCCTGGGTTCTATGAGAAACTGTCGGGCATGAATGGAGTGGTTGATATTATGAATATGGTTGACTCCTTTGGTGGCATTATGCCTAATGAAGTGGAGGCAATTGTAAAGAAACTGCGTCAGACTTTGAAATGCAAGATAGGGTTTCATGGTCATAACAATCTGCAAATGGCTCTCATCAATTCTTTAACAGCCATTGATTCAGGTGTGGATAGTGTGGATTGTACAATATTAGGAATGGGACGTGGAGCTGGCAATTTGAATACCGAGTTGCTTTTGACCTATCTTAATCATAAAGGGCTTGATGTTGACTTTACGGCATTGAGTGATGTTATCACCGCATTCCAACCACTTTACGAAACTTATCGTTGGGGTACACAATTGCCCTATATGATTTCGGGAGCCAACTCTCTGCCGCAAAAGGAGGTGATGGCTCTTGTTACGAATCGCATTTATTCTTTTGACAGCATTGTTCGTGGTTTACAGAACAAAAAGAATAAACTGGAGGACAACGCTAAATATCCAATATTGCCAGAGGAAAAATATGAGGATGTCATCATTATTGGTGGCGGTCAAACACCGAAGGATCATTTCGAGGGGATTTCAAACTTTATAAAGCAAAAGAAATCGGTGGCTTTGGTTTTTGCCACAGCCCGTCACGCGGCCATCTATCAAGAGTTGAACGTGCCTGAGTATTTCTGCTTGGTGGGTCGAGAAGCAAAACGCTTGGCAGAAGAATCGCGCCAGCCTTTTACAGGCAAATGTATATTGCCGCCATATCCTCGCAAGTTGGGTACCGATGTGCCTTCTTTTGCATTGGACAAGACTTTTGAACTTGCTGATATCAAGTTTACAAACCGTTATTTTGACTCGTGTACGACACTGGCAATAGAAACGGCAATCAAACTTTCTTATAAGAATGTCTACATTGTGGGCTATGATGGTTATCCATCGTCTATTCTTTCTGAGAAGGAAATGGCATTAACCAACGAAAATCGCTCGCTATTTACCGATTTCCATACGTTCACGGGTCGGAAACTCGTATCGCTCACACAATCGCTTTACGATGAATTAGAAGTGGAATCAGTTTATCAGTTTATTTAAATTTAAGTATGAAGGTAGTAACCTTTGGTGAAATAATGGTGCGCATGGGTGCACCAGGATACTTGAAGTTGATTCAAGCGAATCAATTTGATATTAGTTATGCTGGGGCAGAAGCTAATGTGGCAGTGTCACTGGCCAACTATGGCTTGGAAACGGACTATATCACTTGTTTGCCGGACAATCCTATTGCAGAACGTTGCATAATGGATTTGCGTGGGCATAAGGTGGGTGTTGACCATATTCAGAGAACCGGTAAACGAATGGGTATCCTCTACTTGGAAACAGGTAGCAATGCCCGTCCATCAAAGGTTTTCTATGATCGCGAGGACAGCTCCATAGCAACAGTTGCTCTTGGTTCCATTGATTGGAAAGAGATTCTGAAAGATGCCAGTTGGTTCCATTGGACGGGTATCACTCCAGCACTCTCAGCCAATGCGGCAGTGGAATGTTTGAAAGCCATCAAGACTGCCAATGAACTAGGAGTAACAGTAAGTTGCGATATCAACTATCGTGGCAATCTATGGAAATATGGAAAGAATGCTGCTGAGGTGATGCCTGAGATGGTGGCTGGCTCAGATATCATACTGGGTAATGAAGAAGACTGTGAGAAGGTTTTTGGCATCAAGCCTAAGGATTTTGATGCAGCCAAGACCAATGGTAATGTTGACCAAAGTAGCTTTCTGAGCGTTTGCCAACAGATGATGGAACGCTTCCCTCGTTGCAAAAAGATGGTGGTTACACTCCGTGGAGCCATTAATGCCAACCACAATACCTGGGGCGGTGTGCTTTACAACGGAAAGGAGTTGATTGAATCACGTCGCTATGACATCACCGATATTGTAGATAGAGTGGGAGGTGGAGATTCCTTTATGGGAGGACTCATCTTTGGTCTGCTTTATTATAAGGATGACCGAAAGGCATTGGAGTTTGCAACAGCAGCAAGCTGTTTAAAACATACTTTGAAGGGAGATTATAACTGGGTTACCGTTCAGGAGATTGAGAATCTGATAGGTGGTGATACAAGTGGACGAGTAAGAAGATAAAAAAATTATAATAATGCGTGATAATACATTAATAGTAAAGGGGCGTAGTTTCGTCTATGGAGGCAAGGAACATTCAGTAGATGATTTCTTTGATAAAGATTTCTATGAGTATTCTGATTCTGTAGCATCAGATTTTTATTTTGACAAGTTCTGTGTAAATGAAGTTTTTAATAACATATTACAACAGCACTTTGCTATAGTCAGATTTGTTGAAAGTCATAAGATTGATATTATAGACATATCTGAGGCAGAAGAAAGTGTTTTCTTTTCTCTGTTAGATGTATCTAGACAGAAAGGTATTAAAGTTAAAACAAGAACGGCTCAGCTTTTTTTGCGTAAATTTAGTACCAAGTTTCTGTGGGCTTTCAATCATTGTGCATCTTTCTTGTATCTATGTTATTTGATGGCAAAGATTCCATTTTCTGGGAAGCCTTCAGATAATAGAGGAAAATTTGCTGTTGTACGCTTTACTTCGCCTCCTCTCAAATTAAGTGACTTCTATGATGAGATTTATATTGAATTGGAATCTCCATATAAGAAAGACTCCATATATCGTTTTTTTAGGAAGGGAGAAAGGATAAAGTGGGTTATACTGGCATACTTTAAATCTTTTAGAGAGATAAACGCCATAAAATCTTTCTATGCGACTAAGGTGGGTGAAAATATTAAGTATCAATTGTTGACATTCTATAGAAAAAGAATTGTACATGCTTGCTTATATGAGAAACTATTAGATAATTATTTGCCTTATTTCAAGGGAAGAGTCTTTTATTCATCCAATAACCTTGACCGATTCTCTGTTTTAGAAGATCAGATGACTGCTAAATATGGCATAGATTCTTACTGCATACCTCATGGTATTGAGTATGGCTTTAAATTCCCTAAAGGTTTTTCTTGCAACCATTTTTATACCACAAGTCAAAGAGCTGCGACTCATCTTAATGCATTATATTCGACAAACAAATATGTATTTGACGAGAGTATTGTTAGAAGGATGTATGAGCTAAAATATAAAGTTGAAGAGTCTCGTAAGGTTGTATTCTTTACCGAGCCGAGAGAAATGTACGTCAATAAAAATATTATATCTGGCCTTACTCCTCTTTTAGAAGGAATCGGAAAGAAACTATACCTTAAACTACATCCTGCAGAACATGAGGAAGACTATAAGGAGTATGGCTTAGAGATTCTAAAAGATAATAATCTGGCTAAAACAGGGAATATTTGTATCTCCCGAAAGTCTACTGTTTTGATAGAGGCTTTGTATAATCATTCAATTCCTATTGCTATTATTACGACCGAGAAAGATCAAAGTACCTTTTCCATGTTCCCATCACTACAAGCAGATGAGATTACAAAAACATATAATGTGGAAGATTTGTTCAAGGTTGTTATGAAGCATTTGAAATAAATTAAATCAAATATCGGATGTGAATCTTTTTGTATTTTGATAAATTATATGAGTAAAGCATTTATTTTCCCTGGCCAAGGTTGCCAGAAACAAGGAATGGGTAGTGATTTGTATGCCCTGTTCCCCAAGGCGAAAGAACTGTTTGAGAGAGCTAACGATTTCCTTGGGTACAAGATTATCGACGTGATGTTTCACGGAACGGAAGAGGAGTTGATGGAAACAAAGAACACCCAGCCGTCGGTATTTGTCTATGAAACCATCCTTGCCTTGTGTCAGGATGATGTGAAACCTGATGTTGTGGCAGGTCACTCTTTGGGTGAGTTTGCTGCATTAGTAGTAGCTGGTGTCTTGTCATACGAAGATGGTCTGAATTTGGTACTCAACCGTGCTATCATTGGTCAAAAAGCCTGTGAAAAATATCCTACAGGTATGGGTGCGGTGATTGGCCTTTCTGACAAGTATGTTGCTCAACGTATTAAGGAGATAGGGGATGAGACTGGTGAACCTGTGTACTTTGCCAACTATAATGGCCCTGGTCAGGTGGTTATCAGTGGCTCAATGAAAGGCGTATTGAAGGCTTGCAAGGCTTTCCGAAAAGAGGGTGCTAAGAAAGCTGTTCCTCTGGCTATTGGAGGTTCTTTTCACACTCCTTATATGGATGAGGCGCGCGAGGAGTTGGGCGAAATCATTAAGAGGACGCAATTCAATACGCCAACTATTCCAATCTATCAGTGTGTGGACGCATTGCCACATACCAACCCTGATGAAATCAAAGAGAACCTCATTCAGCACATTACCCATCCTGTGTTGTGGACCGACATGACCCACAATATGGCTAAGGACGGTGTGACCGACTTTTATGAGGTGGGAACTGACGACACCTTGGAAAAGATTGTCCGCCGCATGTATCCTGATTTGCATCAGCAATCGTTGCTTGATGTGCCGACATACGCTGGAAAGATTAAGAACTATAAAATCGTAAAAGAACAATAATAGGATAACAATAGTATAAACATTTTAAAATCAAAAGAATTATGACATTAGATGAATTTGTTAAGGCATTTGCCGCAGAATTTGATGAGACCCCAGAAGAGCAGTTCAAGGCAGACACCGTGTATAAGGATCTTGATGAATGGGGTTCTCTGACAGCTCTTTCAATCATTGCCCTTGCAATGGAAGAATTCGAAAAGAAAATCACAGGTGCAGACCTTCGCAGTTGTAACACTATTGAAGATTTGTACAACTTGATTCAATCCAAGTAACAATGGAGAATCCTTTCTCTCTTGAAGGGAAATGTCTACTTGTAACGGGGGCCTCGTCCGGTATAGGACGAGGCATCGCCGTTGCTTGTGCAAAAATGGGTGCCAGGATTGTCCTATCTGGAAGAAACGAGACAAGGCTTCAAGAGACCTTAGCCTCTCTGGAAGGAGAAGAACATTTGGTATTAAGTGGTGATTTGAATACCGAAGAAACTCGTAAAGAGATTGTTGAAAAGATGCCTGCACTTAATGGTATAGCCTACTGTGCCGGTATCTCTCAAATTCAGATGGCCAAATTTATGGACCAGCCATCTTTGGAGAGTATTTTCCAGACAAATGTGTTCTCACCGCTAATGCTAAACACCCTTTTGCTAAAGAAAAAGATAATTCAGAAAAACTCATCCATCATTTTCATTTCTTCTATTTCTGGCGTTTATCGCAGTCAGATAGGTGAGGGTGGTTATGGTGCAACAAAGGCTGCTCTTGTAGGATATGTAAAAAGCCTTGCACTTGAACTTTCTGCCCAAGGTATAAGAGTTAACACGATTCATCCTGGTGTTGTTGAAACACCACTTCTTGAAGTAAGCAATGGCACTTTTGGAGAAGAAGAACTTGAAGCTTTAAGACAAAAATATCCTTTGAAGCGTTTTGGAAAGCCAGAGGATATAGCCAACTGTGCAATATACTTACTGAGTGATGCTTCCAGTTGGATGACGGGTTCTAATATCCTAATTGATGGTGGGTTTACTTTAAAATAAAGAAAGAATGAAAGCATATATCAAAGCAATTAATTACGCTTTGCCCGAAGGTATTCTTACTAACGAGCAGGTAGCGGCTATGTTTCCCGAGTGGACTGTAGAGAAGATAGAGAAAAAACTTGGTATCAAGCAGCGTCATATCACTGCAGAAAACGAGACTGCGAGCGATATAGCCATTAAGGCCGCTGAGAAATTGTTTGAAACGAGTGGTATAGACAAGAATGAGATAGACTATCTCATCTTTGTAACCCAGAGTCCGGATTATCATCTTCCAACCACGGCCTGTGTGATACAGAAACGTATGGGGCTGAGTCATAATCTGACCTCTATAGATGTCAATCTGGGCTGCAACGGCTTTGTTGTGGGTTTGTCTTTGGCTAAGGCTGTAATCCTGGCAGGTCAAGCAAAGAACGTTCTGCTGCTGACGGGTGAAACCTACTCGAAATATATGCACGAACGCGACAAGAGCAACCGTACCATCTTTGGTGATGGGGCTAGTGCTACTGTGATAAGCACAGATGGAATTGCAGAGATAGGAGAATTCGTGATTGGTACAGATGGTGAGGGCGCAAAGAATCTGATTGTAAAGACAGGTGGTGCGCGTCATCTGAAACCGGCTGATGACCTTGAGTTTGATGAGTTTGGTAATCCCCGTTCATCAGACAACCTCTATATGGATGGTCCCGCTATCTTGAACTATTCACTTGAGTTCCTTACAGGTCTGGTGAATGATGTATTGGCTAAGAATGGCCTTACTATGGATGACATTGACCTCCACGTATATCATCAGGCCAATATTTTCTTAGCAAACTTGGAGCGTAAGACGCTGAGAATTTCGCCCGAGAAGTATTACGTTAGTATTGAGAATACGGGTAATACAGTTTCTTCAACCATTCCTATTGCCTTGTGTGAGGCGCTTAAGGAAGGCAAACTAACTAAGGGTATGAAGGTGTTGTCAATTGCGCAGGGCCTTGGATACACTTGGGGTGGTATGGTGCTACATTTCTAAAATGCTAAAAGTAGAAAGGTTTATCAATGAGTTGATGTCCTCGAACTGCTACCTAGTAGTAGACGAGGCATCAAAGCATTGCATTTGCATAGACCCTGCATCAGAAAAGTCTTTACGTGAGATAGAGTACATTGAAAAGAATGTATTGACGCTGGATTATATCATCTTAACTCATGAACATACAGACCATACTTGGGGGTGCAATGCATTAGTTGATAAATTTGCCGCAAAGGTTATATGCTCTAAAGTCTGCAAACAGAATTTGGCAAAGGAGTTTCAGGCGTATTTCCTACTTTATTATGACAATCCCGATTATCATTATACGGTCTGCAAAGTAGATAAGACGACAGAAGAACTTGGTGATAAACTAAACTGGCAAGGACACGAGATCGAGTTTATCTATACCCCAGGACATAGTATGGGGTCTATCTGTATACTCATTGATGGAAAACTATTTTCTGGTGATACTATAATGCAGTCTAAACCATATATTAACAAGCGCAATGGGTCAAAAGAATCATTTAATAAGAGTGTGGCAAAAGTATTGTTTAGATTTGCAGGGGAACAAATAATCTTTCCAGGGCACGGAGACAAATTTCAGTTAGAGGAGTTTTCGCAGTACATAAAATATTGAATCATAATAGTTATATATTTATGAAAAAAATAATACGAGGCATTTATAAATGGGTAACCGTTACCTTCCCCAGGTCAGAAGTAATCATCCGTAAGTTGTATTGGAAGAATTATAAATTACTTAAGAAGTATAATCCTCATGGAGGCACACCTGATTCAGAACAACCGTCTGTCAAAGTTAATTTTGAAAAGATTATTGACAGATTAAGGAATGCAGGAATAGGTGAAGGCTCTTTGGTCCTTATTCATTCTTCCTACTCGGGGTTAGCCTGTACTGGCTTGTCTGAAGATGAAATTATTGATAGGCTGTTGACGCTTGTTGGACCGACAGGTACGATAGCGATGCCGGTCATCAGAAAATTCAAAGGAGACCCCAAAGATGAGGATTGTCTTACTACAAATACAGACGATATAGTATGTACCTATGATGTTAAGAAAACAAGAGTAACATCAGGCTTATTGCCTTACGCTTTAATGAGAAGGAGCGATGCTGTAATAAGTCATTGCCCATTGAATCCTATATGTGCAGTTGGACCTTTGGCAAAAGATATGATGGCACATGAACTAGACGACTTTCAACTGACCCCACATGGAAAGAATTCTGCTTGGAAGTATTGTTATGACAGAAACGCATACTACATAAGCCTAGGAATTGATTTGGATCGCCATTGCACCATGGTTCATGCTGCTGAAGAAGCTTTTGATGACTGGAAATGGAGTAAAGATGAGTGGTTTCGAGAAAGAAAATTTGACATTATTGATGAGCAGGGAAATAAGGAAAGAAGGATTGTTCTTGAACGCAAGCCCGAATGGGGAATGATATATATCGCGGAAATGAAGATGGCTCATGATTTATTAAAAAACAAAATTATTGATAAATCTTACATTGATGATGTTGTGGAAGTTTGTATTTCATGCGCTGGTTCCGTGGTTGACTATATGAGATCTAAGAATAAGAACGGTTATCCCTACTATAGGTAATTTTACTATAGATGAAAATTAAGAAAATAGTTAAGCGCACTATTCCGTTGTGTTATTTACCATCTGGAAAGTTTGTCTGCTATAAAGATGGTCATATATTGGTCTATAGAGATGGTGATGTCTGTAAAGATATCATAGCCTTTAGTGATTTAAATGAATCTTTTTTGGGGAAAAATAGGTTTCTTTCACGTCTCATGAGGTTAGGTATACGCTCTGCAATAGCTTTAGATGATAACAATGTAATTCTCTCGAAGGGACATTCTCTATATGAAATTTGCCTATCTGAAGGGGTACTTAGCCAAGGTTTTACAACACCCAATAAGAGCCGTCCTCTGGTGTTTACAAATGTTTCTGGGATATCAGGATTTAATGATGGGATATATTTTGGTGAGTATTATATGAATATGGATCAATTGCCAGTAGGGGTTTATCATAGGGTCGGAATTGATAAATGGGAAAAAGTCTTTTCTTTCTCACAAGGTGAAATCAATCATGTTCATAATATTGTACCAGATCCGTATAGGGATTGCTTATGGATCTTTACCGGTGATTTCGGAGAAGCTGCCGCTATATGGAAGGCATCCAAAAACTTTCGAGAAGTGAAACGCGTCGCTTTCAATAATCAAAAGTATAGAGCGTGTGTTGCATATGCTCTGCCAGAAGGTGTCCTCTATGCGACGGACACTCCTTATACAAAGAATTTTATTTATCTGTTTAATCCTGAAACAGAAGAAACGAAAGAGATTTTCCCTATTCATGGATCATGTATTTATGGTTGTAAATGGAAGGATAAATATGTCTTTTCATCCACAGTGGAAGGGGATGGCCGCGACGAAAATCTTTGGGAATTTTTATTTGACAGAAAGCGTGGAGCCGGTATTGTTGATGAGTATGCACATCTTTATATAGGAAACATAACGACTGGCTTTAAAGAGATTTATTCAGAAAAAAAGGATTGGTTACCATTCCTCTTTCAGTTTGGCGTATTTAAGTTCCCTAGTGGTCATAATCATACGAATCATTTGTTTTTTCAGTCGATGGGGACGAAAACAAATGATTTGACAATGATAAAAATTGAAGAATAATAAGATTATATGTATAGACATTTTTTTAAGCGAGTTTTTGACTTCATCATTGGCCTTTGTGCCTTTCCGTTCGTATTGATACTGATTGTTATCTTTGGTCCTATTATCTGGTTCCAAGATAAAGGTCCTATCTTCTATGCGGGAAAGCGGTTGGGACTGAACGGAAAGTCCTTCGGAATGATAAAATTCCGTTCAATGAAGGTGAATGCTCCTGACATCCGACTGGAGGACGGCAGTACTTATAATGGTGATGATGATCCTAGAGTGACAAAGATTGGTAAGTTTCTCAGAAAGACGAGTATTGATGAGATTCCTCAGTTTATCAACGTCTTGATAGGCGATATGAGCTTTATTGGTCCGCGTCCTGATCCGTTGGATTGGTTAGACAAGTACAAGCCAGAAGAAAAGATTTTCTTGACGGTAAGACCAGGTATCACTGGCTATAACCAAGCATATTACCGCAACAGTGCCAATTCACAGGAGAAGATCGACCATGATGTGTACTATGCTAAAAATGTCTCTTTTTGGATGGATGTGAAGATTATTTTTAAAACAATCAAGACGGTACTGTTTAGAGAGAATCTATATCATGATGAAACTAAGCGTGAGTTTGGCAGTGCATTCCCGTTGGAAGAAGTTCCTGATAATTATTTCCAGCAGTTGGAACAGAGGTATATACATCATAGTTACCTGACAACGGGGCGAGGGGCTTTGATGTTGGTAGGTCAAAGCATAGATACAGATAACAAACATATCTACATACCGGCTTATTCCTGCGAGTCAATGGTAAAGCCTTTCAAAGATTGTGGTTGGAAGGTGAATTTCTACGAGCTGAATGATGACTTGACAATCAGTGATTCTTTTGTAAAAGAAATGGTGAAAAATAAAGAGAAAAACTTTTCAATACTCACCATGAACTACTTTGGTGTGGCTGGAACTAAGGAGAAGGTAAATGTGATAAAGGCCCAACGCAAAGACGTTTTCGTTATAGAGGACTTCACCCATTGCCTTTTTGATTTAGACGGTATCTACAACGAGAATGTGGACTACTATGTGGCCAGTATCAGAAAGTCGCTTGGTGTGACGGACGGAGCCATTGTGCTGACAAACCTTGTACTACAGGAAGTGCCTGACACGGTGGAATCGTCATTTGTAACGGAGCGGCTGAAAGCTCTAAAGGAAAAGGCAGACTATGCCTACGAAAAGAAAGAGACTCAGAAGGAAGATTTCAGGCAAGTGCTTGCAAATGCAGAGCATAATATTGACGAGCACATTGTGGTAGAGAAGATGAGTGAAAGAAGTGCGAAAGTGATTGATAATCAGTGTGTAAATAGTGAACGGGGGGGGGTAATATATAGGAGAAGGACCAACCTCAAACACTTATACGAACTTATTAAAGATATTGATGGAATAAGTTTTCCTTTCCACGAAGATACGCCACTTGATAATGCCTACTTTATGCTACCTATCTTGGTGAACAAGAGAGATGAAGTGCAAAAGACATTTGCCCAACAGGGGTTGTATTGCCAATTATTGTGGCCTCTTTCTGATGAGGCACGAATCACATGTAAAGTGGCAGTAAAGATGGAACGGGAAATGCTTGCAATTCCGGTTGACCAACGATATGACTTTGATGATATAGAAGATATAGGTCATATCATCAGGTCAGTAATGAAATAAAAAGAATGAAGAAACTAATGATTGTAGGAGCCTCAGTGCTCCAACTTCCTGCGATATTGAAAGCCAAGGAAATGGGCCTGCATGTGGCTGTTGTGGATTTTAATCCGCAGGCTATTGGCATCCCATACACAGACAAGTATTATAACGCTTCCACCATGGATGAGGATGCAGTACTCGCGGCAGCTGAGGACTACCAGCCGGATGGTATCATGACATTGGCTACGGATATGCCTATGAGAGGGGTGGCTAAGACATCTGATAAATTGCATCTGCATAGTATCAACTACGAGACAGCAGTAAAAGCGACCGACAAGTATGATATGATAAAGGCCTTCAAAGAGCATAATGTACCATCTCCTTGGTTCTTCGTCGTGGATACTTTTGAAGAGTTGAAAGTTCACGAGGCAGATGTGACTTTCCCCTGTATCATAAAACCCACTGATAATGCAGGAAGTCATGGCGTAGCAAAAGTGTATTCGTTCCAAGAACTTTTAGATAACTATGAGTATGCCCACTCTTGCAGTCGTCATGGAAAGGTAATTGTTGAAGAGTATTTGGATGGCCCAGAAGTTTCTGTTGAGGTAATGGTGGTGAATGGCAAGGTGAATATCCTTCAGATTACGGATAAGATTACAACAGAAGCTCCACATTTTGTGGAGATGGGGCACACCCAACCTTCGCGTCTGCCAAAACCCGCTCAGGAGGCCATACGCCAAGTTACTACTGCCGCTTGTCTTGCCATTGGCATTGATAAAGGTCCGGCACACGTAGAAATGAAGATTACAAAGCAAGGACCGAAGATGATTGAATTGGGTGCCCGTATGGGTGGTGACAACATTACTACTCATCTGGTGCCGCTGAGTACAGGTATTGATATGGTGGGTAGTACTATTAAAGTTGCTTTGGGTGAAGAGCCTGATATTACACCGACTTTGAATTGCGGTTCTGCTATACGTTACTTTGATGTGCCATTTGGAACCATCAAATCTATAGAGAATGTTGATGAAGCTAAACGGATACCAGGCGTGAAACAAATCACTTTCACAAAGGAAGTTGGGGAGGAATCAACGCCCATTCAATGCAGCAACGACCGTATAGGTTTCGTTATTGCTCAAGGTAAGTCAGCAGATGATGCGGCGGCTATTTGTGAAAAAGCAATGTCAATTATTAAAGTAGTGATAGAATAATGAGGATATTAATTCCTTTTTCTTATTATCATCCAGAGCAGTGTGCCGGTTTGTTTGTTATAGATGATATGACAAACGAAGCTGCAAAACAAGGGATAGAGTCTTTAATAACGGTGCCTACTCCTACGAGGAATGTGCAGCCTGATACCAAATGGGATAGGGATGAGTATCCATATGATGGCAAAGTCCACATCCACCGCTTCAGGATGTATGGTGAGGGAAAGAATCCAGTGTTGAGGGCATTACGTTATCTTCTCTGTGAGATAGTTCAGTTGCATTTTATGCTATGGAAGAAATACGATGTGGCTTTTATAGATAGTACACCTCCAATACAGGGGCTTAAGCTACCGTTAGTACGCCTATTGAGAAAGAAACCAATAGTACATAATGTTCAAGATTTGTTTCCGGAAACACTTATTGGAACGGGTCTGGCAAAACAGGGGGGCTTTCTATGGAAAATAGGAATGTGGGTTTCTAATGTGACATTTCGGAATTCTGATAAGATAATAGCCATCTCACAGGACATTAAGCGTAGTATGGTAGACCGAGGAGTGCCAGAAGAGAAGATTGAAGTTGTGTATAACTGGGTGGATGAGAAAGCAGTTCACCCTGTGGCCAAAGAAGATAATCCATTATATGAAGAGTTCGGAATCTCCCGTGAAAAGTTTACTATAGTTTATGCGGGAAATCTTGGGAATGCACAGAATATAGGTATAGTACTTGATGGCGCGCAGGAATTGTCGGATGTGCAATTTGCAGTGTTTGGTACTGGAGGATTGGAAAAAGAGATTAGTTCCAGGATTGAGAACGAAGGTCTTAAAAATGTTCATCTGAATCCTTTGCAGCCCGTAGAACGGGTAAGCTATGTATATTCGCTTGGTGATGCATGCATAGTTTCCTGCAAAGAAGGCTTGGGCGGTAGTGCCATGCCATCCAAAAGCTGGTCGATTATGTCATGCGGCAGGCCTGTGATAGCCAGTTTCGATGAAGGCGAATTAAAAGAGATATTGGAGAAGAATAACTGTGGTGTATTTACACATGCCGGTAATGTGCAAGAATTCGTGGATGGAATAAAGAGCTTTGTCGTCGAGCCCTCTCGTTGTGAAGAGATGGGCAAGAATGCCCGCCAGTTTATTTTGAATAACCTCACAAAAGAAGTGGGCAGTAAGCGATATGTTGAGATATTAAAATCTGTAATAAAATAATTACCATAGATATATGAACTTGAAATTGAAAAATATTCCTTTTTCCCCGCCGGATATGACGGAGTCTGAGGCAAAAGAAGTGCGTGATGCTATTCTTTCGGGCTGGATTACTACTGGCCCCAGAACAAAGAAACTTGAGCAGCAGATTTCTGAATTTGTGCATACGGATAAAACGGTATGCTTGAATTCCGCTACCGCTGCTATGGAAATGGTGCTGCATCTATTGGATCTGAAGCCAGAGGATGAGGTGATCGTTCCTGCATATACCTATACGGCTACTGCATCAGTTACTCAACACGTAGGTTGTAAGTTGGTTATGGTGGACTCGCAGAAAGATTCTGTTGAGATGGACTATGATCAATTAGAGAAGGCCATTACTGAAAAGAC
>JAEEGL016382782.1_pt1 | contig 27712 bp, 31 predicted proteins | sample 9134231 | NCBI WGS metagenome assembly JAEEGL01 (sample SAMN16246548, study PRJNA631951) | gut metagenome | biome: gut microbiome; feature: rumen; material: fiber-attached | host: Bos | place: Iran: Karaj | collected 2018-10
AACGCTCCTGACGACGATTCCCTGAGATACAGGCCTGATCTGATCTGCTATAACGGTCTCGCGGATGAGATACGTCAGCATCCAGTCAGTTCCGGATACCGGGATATAGCTTAATGTCTCCGTCGTGCCGTTATAGGTAAAGGAGACTTCTCCTCTCTTGCCGCTCTGGAAATCATCCAGGAACTGCTCGTATGTACCCGAACCGAATTCGGCATTCTTCATCGCATCAAGGAGGTTGTCTTCGACTGCCAGACCTCCGAGATAGACGTTTGTCAAAGCGATACCGCCACGCGTGTAGATGTTGCAGAATGTTGTCTTCGTATCATCCGACTGCATCGAGACGCCTTCAAGCATCTCGTCCATGTCGATCTCCATAAAGCAAGCAAGGAAGGTTTTTCCTTCAAGCGCCATGCCGGTTACCGGAACAGCAATGATGACCTTCTTGTCTTCGGCATTTGTATCGAGGATCGAGATCTCAGAACCGGTGATCGTCTCATAGTCAAAGTTATAATCATCGATATTGGTCTGCGTACCAAGAGATGTATATATGAGACCGTCTTCGTCTACGAAAGCAAACTTCTCGAGGTCATACAGTTTCTTCATCTTCGCCTGGTATGCCTGGAGATGCTCCATGTCCGACAGGTCGTCTTCCGTCATCAGTCCGAGCGCGACATCCAGGTTCTCTATCTTCTCGTTCAGGTTGGCTGAGACTACCTGCTCTCTTCTTCCGGCAAGTTCGTCGAGATACAGAAGGCTTACTGACTCGACCGCTTTCTCCGTATCCTTGGTCGCAAGAAGACCCGTCTGGATCGTACCGACCGTCAGGACGACAGCAAAGATAATGCTTCCGACGATCGCTATTGCAATGGTGCTTTTATTCGCGGTATGTTTCATCCGAACATCCCCCTGCCGTGCGAATCTGCGCTTTAAGAGTAATTATAAAAATAATTTTATCACACGCGCAGGCGGGTAATTGTTTAAATTCTGTTATTTAAAGAAACATTATGTGAACGGCATCAATTCTTCGGCTTAACGAGACTAACTGAGATAAGTGCCAATGCCGCCACGGTAAAACAGACCGCAAGCGTGATAAGTCCGGGCATGGCAGTTGCCGTGCCTGCCGCAGCACCTCCGGGCATAGAGCCTCCTCCGGCAGGCATGTTGTCGGGAGCAAATCCTTCCGGCATGTCACCGAAATCAAAACCCGCAGGCATGTTCGCAGGGTCGAAATCACCTGCAGGCGGGGCGCCGGGCATGCCCTGGTCTGCCTGTCCTGCCGCCCATATGTCGTCATCCCAGTTGTCGAATGTCATCACGCCCATCACGGAGACATCTATATCCGAGCCGTCGATTAGTTTCGAGGTGTTAACGCTTTGGCCCATGTTTGTCGAAGGTATCTCACCGCTGAGCTGTCCGTCAATGCTTTCGGCGCGAAGCTTGATCACGGTGTACAGCATGTCGGCTGCAGCCTCATATTCTTCTGCCGTATAGAAAGCAGTCGGATCTTCAGCGACAAGAGTGTCTATCTGCGATCTGATGCGAGCGTAGGTCTCGTCGAACCTGCCTCCGTTAACGTATTCATCCGTGAGCATCTGAAGATAATCGTGGTATTGGGCGAGGTATTCGTCATTCTTGAGGAGCGCATTAAAGAAACGTGTCATCGGGAACGGGCTGTCTATGGCGTCATTAATGACGCTGGTGGCGGAAGGCTCAAATCCCATGCCTCCCAAAGAGAGGTTGTAATCCCAGGGGATGATGTTCAGCTGCCCGTTGTATTCGTAGAGGTAGTAGTTGTGGTTCGATCCTCCCGACAAAGAGTCCATATTGACGGCAAAGATGTGGACCGCCATGTATTTGAGGATGTTATCGACGTCCATGTAAGTCTCGATGTCGTTGCCCTCGTTTATGTTCTTGATGGCATTTACGACCCGCTTGTGGTCGGCACTGTTCGTAGCCGTTATCTCGTAATCCCAGATGTTCGAGTATTTGTCCAGATCGTCACCGTTGTAGTTAAGATCCGCACCGCTGTCCGTGACTTTCTCATTGGGGTCTGCTCCGCCGCCGAAATCAAAAGTCTCGGGCTTATAGAGCTCACCGTCCTGCGTGCCGTAGTTTCTCATCATGAAGCTCTGCTCGACGCCCTCGAGCGCTAAGTAGACTCCCCAGTAATTGCCGTTGACGGAGACTTTCGCGTAGTTGTATAAAGACGCATCTGCACCAAGATAACGGTACATGTCGTAGATGAGCGCTTCCTTCATGCAGGTCGCATCCGCGTAGTTGTTGTTGAGGATCAGTTTATCAAGGCCGAAGCACGTCTGCCCGTCGACAAAATGGTCGAACTCAAGCTTCATGCTGAAGCGGTCCGAATCAGGATCCATAACGATGTTTGCAAGACTCGTGTTGCCTTTTGGGCGGATCGCGACGTTCTTGAATTTGGTGCCGTTCACGACAACGTCGCACACATAGTACTCTTCACTCATCGCATTCGAGAGCATCGTCTCCCAGTCCTCATCGTCCATGATGATGTTGAGTTCGATGATCTCGGAAGAATCGAAGAGTTTGGTCTCGTAGTCCACGCTGACAGCTCTGCCTCCGAGAAGGTCCTCGAGTGCGGATGCATACGGAGTCGCCATCAGACACAGGACAGCCGCTAAGACCGTCAGTGCGATGATTATCCTGGTTGTGTGCTTACCTGCTGTCATGGGCCTGGATATCAGGACATATAGTCGCCGTTATATGTAACAAGCGTTGCCGATGTAACGCCTTCGATCACATTGATGCTGTTTACGAAAGACGTATCCTCATTCTTTACCCTTACTTCCGCAGTTACTTCGATGCCGTCTCCGTATACTGTCTTGGACTTTACGACATGCTTTGCAGCCGACTTCTGAACTATCTCCATCGCACTCTTCTCAGCATCTTCGCCGCTGCAGTTAACGATGAGGATATAAGGCGTGCTCACAAACTTCTTGCTTACGAACAGCACGAGGATGATGCCGATGATGACGGAGCCGATAACGGCAAGAGGGATCATGCCGGCGCCTATTACGATACCGACTGCAAGCGACCAGAACAGGAACACTATCTCCATCGGTTCTTTGATCGCCGCACGGAATCTCACAATTGAAAGCGCACCGACCATGCCGAGAGACAAGACGATGTTCGAAGTGACCGCCATGATAACGAGCGTCGTTACGAGCGACAATCCCACGAGAGACATCGCAAATCCGCTCGAGTACATTACCCCGCTGAACGTCTTCTTATACACCACGAAAATAAACAGTCCCAGCACCAGCGCGAACGCCAGTCCTATCAGGGTATCGATCACGGAAAACTCCGATACGCTCTCTAATAAACTCGATGTGAATATATCTCCGGGTTGCATGGTATGTTTCCTCCTGTGCTTTTGTTCTGTGTTTATCCGAATCTGCGGCTTGCTCCGTATTTCGAGAATGCCAGCTGTCTTGCGTAATCCATCTGTATGATGTCCTGTATTATGCCCGGAAGGAATTGGTCGTACTTAACTTCCAGGAGCATGTACTGCGGGGTGTCCGTCGCGCTTATATCGCTGACATCTTTTGTGAGGAATCCCTGTCCGTAAAGAGATGTCCTTATCTGCGAATCAAAAGTGATCCTTACATTGCCTGCATGATATATATACGGCTCTCTTATGTAGGATACGAGCACTCTGGGCTTAAGGCGCTGATACTTCATCTTCGCGTAGAACTCTTTTATCAGTTTTTCATCGGAATCTCTCATCCAAACGGTATCACCTGTCAGGATCTTCCTGCATTCTTCTTCGGTGATCCTCGTATTATTCTTGAGGCAGAGGTTGTTTGTCTTCATCTTCTTCTCGAGCAAAATGAATGACAGGTCGTCATTGTAGTATCTTATGCGGAACTTCTCGCGTCTGCCGATACCGTCGATCTTCTCCCTCAGCGCTTTGTCATCGCTGTTATCGAAATAGATGCTCCGGATACGGTATCTCCCGTCTTCATCTGTGTGCGGATCGGGCTTCATTATGAGCTTAAGCCGTGACCTCATCGCAGAGTATTCTGCATACGGGATCTCATACTTCAGTTCATGTCTGTAATTCCTGATCTGTCCCATTGCGCTCCCCATAATTCGTCTATGTTATGAGTCTACCGCAAATCGTCCTGAAACCAAATCAGTCTTTCACTCTTTTATAGAAACTGACATGCTCTCCCAGCTCTTTGTATCCGTTCTTCAGATAGAATCCGTATGACGGTTTATCGCTGTCGGTCTGAAGGAAGATGCCCGCCAGACCTTTTGCCTTGATGTCCTCTTCAATCATGTGCATAAAGCGTGTGCCTATCCCCTGTCCCTGCAGATCGGGATCCACGCATAACTCTTCTATGTTGTAGTTCGTTCCTTCCCACCAATGGCGGATCAAGCCGAGGGATACCGCTGCAAGTTTACCGTCTATGAGAAGTCCGTAATTCAGACTGCCTCGTCCTCCGGATACGTCCCTGATGTACTCGGACAACTGCGCGCCGTCGCTCCAGTCATCGTTCCATGGGGCTTTGCCGAAAGCCCTTTTGTAAAGATCCTCAACCTCGGGAAGCATGTCGTCATTAATGGTTATGAATTCTTCTGTCATGTTGTCCCCTCAAACAAAATCCGGGTGGTCTCCCCTGCTGTCCGCGACATGGAAACCTATGCGTTCGACGCGGCGCCTCATGCAGACATTGCACTCTGCCGCTTCTTCTCCCGTGCAGATCTTGCCGTCATAAAGAATGTACTTCTCACGCACATTGGAAGGCGACAGGTTGGGCATCATGACATTGGCTCCCGCAAGGATGCCTTTCTCTCTGCCGAGGCTGTCTGCCGTGCCAAGCGCAGTCGTCGCAGGAAGCAAGACGCTCGGGAACAGGAGCCTTAATACCGAGAGCAGACGGAGCGTAACAACAACGCTGCCTTCGGGTTCATCCCTGAACGGCGTGTCCTTATGCGGTATGAACGGACCGATGCCTATCATGTGCGGCATGAGTTCCTGCATAAAGACAATGTCTTCGTATATGTGATCGAATGTCTGATGCGGCGTGCCGACCATTATCCCGCAGCCTACCTGGAAACCTATCTCTTTGAGATCTCTTAAGCACTGCTTGCGGTGTGCGCCCGACATGGTCTCGGGGTGGAGCATCGAATAATGCTCTTCGTTTGCCGTCTCATGACGCAGGAGATATCTGTCGGCGCCTGCCTCGTAGTATCTCTTGTAACTCTCGTATGATTTCTCGCCGATCGAAAGCGTAACGGCACACGAAGGGTGTGCTGCTTTTATCTTTCTCACCAGGTCGCATATCTTGTCGTCCGTATAGAACGGATCTTCTCCGCCCTGCAGTACAAATGTCCTGAATCCCAGCCTGTCACCGGCATCGCAGCAGGACAGGATCTCTTCTTCAGAAAGCCTGTATCTGTCCGCGTTTGCATTCCCGCATCTGATACCGCAGTAATAGCAGTTGTTCTTACAGTAATTGGTAAATTCGATAAGACCGCGAAGGTATATATCCTTGTGGAAGATCTTCTCTGCAACATCTCTTGCCGCTTCGAACAGATACTCCTCGTTATCTTCTCCCTCGCATGTAAAAAGGTATGCAAGATCATCGCGCGTGATGCTGCGCGTTTCCTTAAGGGAATCTACGATGTTCTTAAATCTGCTGTCCATGATCTTACCTTGTGACACTGATTGTATCAGATTTTGAGACGCCGTTCCTTCACGATATATGCTTTTTCCTGCCCCTCCGAGTGTTACAATGCAAGAAGAAAGCGAGGTCTCAGGTGGGCATCAGAGTAGGTATAATCGGCGGCGGCGCAGCGGGTCTTTTTACGGCCAGCCAGTTCAAGCGTCTCGCAGGCGGTAAGGACATCGATATAACCCTTCTCGAGCGCGGCTCTGCCTGCGGCATAAAGCTCACTCTCACAGGCCACGGCAGGTGCAATATCACCAACCGCAAAGATGCCTCCGAGCTTAAGAAAGGTTTCCACGAAGCAGAGAGATTCATCTATCCTGCCCTGAGAGAATTCGGTCCCGAAGACACGATGGCTTTTGTGGAAAAAGACCTCGGCTTGAAGCTTAAAGAAGAAGAAAACAACCGCATCTTCCCCGTCTGCGACAGCGCAGTAAGAGTAAGGGATGCGATCGTAAGTTATATCTCGGATTCTGCTAAGATCTTATGCAACACCAAGGTGCTGGAGATAAAAAAAGACGGTGACTTCAAGGTCATAACGGACCGCGGGGAATATCATTTCGACTACATAGTATTGTCCTGCGGCGGAAGCACTTTCGCGAAGACGGGATCTTCTGGTGATTCGTACAGATTTGCAGAAAGCCTGGGGCACAAGATCGAACCCGTAAGAGGCGCACTCGCGCCCGTGCGTGCCGGCGGTGATTCCGCAGCGCTTTGCAAGACTCTCGGCGGAGTGACGGTCAAGCCCGGAGTATCGCTGTACTGTGAAGGCAGGAAGACGGCTTTCCGGAAAGGCGAACTGCTGTTTGCGGATTTCGGCCTGACGGGACCTGCCGTGATGGAGATAGCACGAGAGATCCCTGCCGACATCAAAGGCAAGGATGTGTATCTTGAACTAGACTTGGTCCCCTACTTGTCAGATGAAGAATTCGACCGGGAACTGCTTGATCTTATCGCAGGAAAACCGGATGCGAAAATGATACATCTCCTGGCACGATATGTCCCCGCATCAGTGACCCGCGAGGCCGCTTCAAGAACAGGCACGACAGATCTGTATGCACAGAGTTTTACAAAAGAAAACCGCAAGAAGATCTGCCGTGAGTACAAGCATCTCAGGATAGATGTTGAGAGGGCACCCGAGATCGATAAAGCATACGTCACAAGAGGCGGCGTATCTTTAAAGGAAGTAGACCGCAAGACCATGGGATCCAAGGTCGTTCCCGGTTTATATATCATTGGAGAAGCACTCGATGTCGACGGCATCAGCGGAGGGTATAACCTCCAGGCCTGCATGAGTGAAGCGTATCTTGCCGCTAAGAATATCCTAAGCTCCGAGGCTGTTCAGCCATAAGGCAAAAGCGATAAATCCCGCTGTCTACGAGATTCTTTTTGAACGCTTCGAATTCCTTATCCGATGCCACTCTGACATATTTATTTCCAATCTTCTCGCAATCGCACATCTGCCTGCCCGACAAAACTTTGCCGTCTTCTATCCTGCACATCGGCGCTCCGTCTGAATCAAATTCTATCGACAGCCCATACCCGCCGCAGTACTCTTCCTGACCGTCCATAAAGCCGGCATTGAGGGGCGAAGGAGTACTGTGAGTCTTATGGTAGTACCTCATGAATTCGATGATCTCATCGGTGGTAAAAGGAGTGCCGTCCTCCCACGTGAGACCGCCGTGGTTGATAAAGACGATCCTGTCCGGATCAGAATGCATTATCACCTTGCGGCCGTTATAATCAATCTCTATATCGTAAAGCGCCATATCAAAACCCGTATTCCATAAACACGTCTGCGAACTTGTTATCATTATACCTTGCAGTGCGCGTAAACCCATACTTCTCATACAGCTTCAATGCATCTTTATATGCAGACATGGAATCAAGAACGACTCTTTTGTAGCCTCTGTCCTTGGCATAGCACACGGCCGTATCGAGAAGTTTGTATCCGAATCCCCGTCCTCTCAATTCCGATGACAGATATAAGGCTTTCATCTCCGCGGTGGCATCGTCTATCCTCTTTATCGCGACAGTACCAACAACATCTTTATCATCAAGCAGACACCAGAAGCGGTCGAATTCCTTCCCGATGTCATTGTAGAAAGCATGCCTTCCGCCGGGCTCGAAATCCTTCCCTATCTCACGGAAGCATCTGTCCGTGAATTCAAACACGGATTCCTTCAGGTTTTCCGAATAGATTACCAACTGTTCCATAGCATGATTATACCAAGTCCGCATACTCTGTTCCGATTGCTCCGCTTTCTGCAAATAGTGGTAGAATATCGGCGTTATATAAAACCCGGAGGTAATTATGAAAAAAGAGATTATGGCAACAGTTCTCGCTGCGGCTATGGTGTTCTCTGTAGCAGCTTGCGATAACTCCAAAAGCAAGAAGAAAGACAAAGACGATAAAGACGTCGAGATAGAAGAGGAAGAGGAAGAGGAAGAAGAAGACGAGGAGGACGAGTCCGAAGAGACTGAAGAAGAGACGTCTGCGACTGAGACTCCTACGGAAGCTCCGACCGAAACTACGACCGAGACCTCTGCTGCTTCCAACAACCGCGGAGCTGTAGACACATCTTCGTCCGAATGGTTCGACAAATCCGGACTGAAGATTACCCAGCAGGGAGATTTTACTTTAACTGCACAGATGATCTTCTACAGCGACAATTCCGTTCAGGACATCGAGATCCCTTGCAATATCGAGATCACCGAGACTACAGAAGGCGCGCCTGAAGGATACAAGTATGTCTGCGGTGTCTTCACGGTCGACTACAGCGAGTATGCCGATCAGTATGAGAACTGGGATTTTGTTTCCTGGTTCAGTGCATTTGACCGCTATACAGGCACATCGTTTGAGATCGACCCGTCTGCTACATACGGTGATTCCCAGACGCCCGGCGTGATCCCGATCGAGTACGACGGAAAGACTTACGATATCACTTACCTTTTCGGGTACACAAAGAAGAATGGTGTTGGAACCATTTCCGTAACCGTCACCTGCCCCGAGGATTACGAAGGCACCGTATTCCAGTGCGGTTCCGGTCCTTGGGAGGTCGTTGATGAGTTTTCACAGATGGACCTTTCAGAAAAGCTCTACACTATCGACGAACTTCCGTACTACGATTCCAACGGATATACATATTTCTACTTCAGCAACACCAACAAGTAATTCGTTTTGCTCAGAATTCAAAGATCGGACTGATTCCTTGCCCCGTAAGGAGTCAGTCCTTTTATTTTTCATTTCATATTCAACAGATAGTGCCCTGTCACAGGGATGTTTTTGTTGAATTCGTGGTTAAAACTGCAATTATTCAACGAATTAATCCCTGTTGCAGGGATTTTTCTGTTGAATTTTGGGCGAAAACAGCAATCATTCAACAATTAGTGCCCTGCCACAGGGATGTTTTTGTTGAATTCGGGGTACAATTACAGGTCGAATATGCTTATCTGCTTATCGGGCAGATCGTTCATGAACCTGAAGCATTCGTCCGGATCACATATGATACCGTTATCCCTGCAGGTCTTATGGAAGATCTTCATCAGGTTCTCTGAATTCGGACTTGCCACTTCGTATGCATTGCCATAGGTGCTGCTGTATCTTTCCTTAAGGCCCGGGAAGTGCTTGTCCAAGGCCGCATAGAAATATTCCCTGTCGCCTTCTCTCAAGGTCACGCCCATGCCAAAGCAGATTATCCCTTTAACTTCTGTGCGGACACACTCGTTAAGTATGGCCGTAATATTCTCTTCGGTATCGTTAATGAACGGCAGGATGGGAGTCAGCCAGACAACCGTGGGTATCCCCCGCTTCTGCATCTCTTCCAGGACTTCGATGCGCCTTTTGGTGTTGCACACATTCGGCTCCAAGACGGAGCACAACTCGTCATCATAAGTTGTCAGCGTGATCTGCACCACGCACTTTGCATCTTTGTTTATCGCATCAAGAAGATCGATGTCTTCCAGGATCCTGTCGGACTTGGTCTGAACGGCAACACCGAAACCGTGCTTATGGATTATCTCCAGACACCTGCGCGTCAGCCGGAGTTCAGTCTCGCAATGCATGTACGGATCTGACATGGAACCCGTACCGATCATGCAGGCTTTCCTCTTGGACTTAAGAGCTTTATCCAGCAGCTCGGGCGCGTTCTGCTTTACCTCAACATCTTCGAAACGGTGGTCCATATGGTAGCACTCGCTCCTGCTGTCGCAGTAGATGCAGCCGTGCGTACAACCGCGGTATATGTTCATACCGTTGTATCCGCCCTTGTTATGGAGTATTCCCTTTGCTTCTTTGAAGTGCATGCAATCATTATAACAAACGGCAGCGAACCTATTGACAACCACCCCTGTCCGAACTAAAATGAAACCACTTTCAATAAATGAATGTCGTTTCATTTTTATCAAAGGAGAATGGGAAATGCCTAAGGTAACAGAGGATTATTTGGAAGGCAAGCGAAAGATGATCGTGGACTGCGCATATCAGGTGTGCCTGAGAAAACCTGTCGAGATGGTGACGATCTCAGACGTAATCGCCGAGACCGGAATGAGCCAGGGCGCCATCTACCGCTACTACAGCGGTCTTGATGAGATACTTGCCGATATGCTCGCCATGATGCGCACAGACTATAACATAATAGATTCTTTCAATGAGATAATGGCCGACAAGTCAGCGGGCATTGAACAGCTGCTTTACAGGGTCTGCGACATCCTGGCAGATGCAATGGAAGACCACATCTCGGATATCCAGAAGATCAATTTCGACCTCGGTGTGATCGCGATCAATGAACCCGAACGTGCAGCAAGGATAATGGCAAACATCAAAGGTACGGGCAACCTGGAATACCTCGGCCAGCATGCCATGCCTCTCCTGATCGAAGGCGCCGCCAAACTCGAATATAAGCCTGTCGCCACAGCAGAAGAGATTGGCAATTTCTTTTCTGCTGCTTACACCGGCATCGAGAAATACTGCATAATGTCCCGCTGCTATGGAACAGTAGGTCCGAACGTAAAGGCCGAACCTCATAAGCTGTTCAAGACTCTCGCCGACTCGATCATCCTGTTATTCGGAGGAAAAGTAAATGGCTAAGAATCCTATGCCCACAGGCGAATATGCAGTAGGCACCATGACTTACTCCCTATACGGAGAAAGGAACATCGCATGCCGTGTATATTACCCCGTTAATAACGATTCAACAGAAGGCTGCGGCAAGCCCCGCTACATGTCGCCCGAGCTCTGCAAGGGCGTAAGCAAGACCTTGAGTTTTCCCATAAGCTACAACAAGATCGAGAAGTCGGGTAATAACTTCTCGGAATGTTTCGTGAACGCTCCCTGCGTCGAGGGAAAGAAGTTCCCACTTGTCGTTTTCAGCCACGGCGCCGGAGGTTACAGGGAAAGCAATTCGTTCATGTGCATCGATCTTGCTTCCCACGGATATGTTGTGCTCTGCATCGCGCACCCGGGTCTCGCCGCTTGCGTTGAGTACGATAACGGCACCTTCGAGTATGCCGAGAAGAATCTTATGTTTAAGACGTACAAGCCGTATTGGAGAGGTGCTTTTGCCCTGATGAAGTTCATGAAAGAAACGGGGTCCGACAGAGAGCTTGCAGAAAGATTAGATACCATCGAGAAGACTTACTGCGAGTATCTTATGAGTAACATCCTCCTTTGGGAAGAAGACACAAAAAGAGCCGTCTCATACGCTAAAGAGAATCTGTCTTACATGATTGATCTTGATAAAAAGATCGGTGCCATGGGTCACTCGTTCGGCGGTGCGACGGCATATGCCCTTTGTCAGAACGACACGGATTATGTATGCGGCATCAACCTGGACGGAATAATACTCGGCGACTTTGCAGGCAAGGTTCTTGAGACACCGTTCATGCAGATAAGCTGCGAGGCAAATCTCAACGTGGTGACAAGAGTCTATCTTGATCACAGAAAGCCTGTGTATAAGGTCGTGTTCAAGGATTTGCAGCATCTCGGTTTCTGTGACCTGAAGTTTGCAATTCCTTCAAAGAGCATTGTAGGCAAGCTTCCCGCAGATGTCTTGCATGAGAATGTCTGCAGATGCCAGCGTGAGTTTTTCGACGCGTATCTTAAGAAGACGAAAGACCGTCCGGAGTTAGAGAGCAACGAGGCCGTCACGGCAACTGAGATCGCACCTGATTTCTGATATCTTTTTCCGCCCCGTAATGCGATACAATAGATATTGTTGTTAGGGTTTCTGTCTCAGTCAAAAGGCGGTAAGTATTATGGAGAAATGGATCAGGTCTGCAATCCCGGCACTGTTAATTCACTGTTCGATCGGAACCGTATATTGCTGGAGCACCATTAAGGAAGCCGTGGCAAACGTTATCGGCATGCCGCAGTCGGCAGTCGGTGTGGCTTTCTCCCTTGCAATCTTCTTCCTCGGCATGTCTGCCGCTTTCGCAGGCAAACTGGTCGAGCTCAACATCCACAAGTCATCTCTTATCGCGGCGATCTGCTTTACCGTCGGAATGGTCGGTACGGGCATCACGCTCAAATACTGCACGGGCATCACCGCGCTCATCCTGATATACATCTTCTACGGATGCATCATGGGCATCGGCCTTGGTGTCGGATACCTGACACCCGTTAAGACCCTGATGCTCTGGTTCAAAGACAACAAAGGTCTTGCCACCGGTATCTCCATTATGGGCTTCGGTCTCGCGAAAGCGATCGCCACGCCTATCATGGAAGCACTCCAGAACAGCGTCGGCATCTCGGCTATGTTCATCATCCTCGGGATAGCGTATTTCATCATGATGTTCATCGGCCACCTTCTTCTCAAGAAGCCTTCTGACTGGGTCGAAGCAAAGACAAACAACGACTTCAGTTATTCTGTTTTAAAGAACAAGACTTTCGTAGGTATCTGGCTCATCTTCTACATCAACATCCACTGCGGCCTGATGCTCATCTCATACGAGAAGCAGTTCCTCGGCACGCGTTTTGAAGGCGCCGCATCGCTTGCGGTCATAATAAGCGTAATACCTTCAGTAACTGCCATTTGCAACGCGCTCGGAAGGATCGGCTATTCGACTATATCCGACAAGCTTAAGGACAGGAGCATTATCTATGTCATCATCTTCATCTCATGCATCGTCATCTGCGGACTGTCGTTCGGAATAATAAACGGCGTACTGGTCATCATATTGCTGATGGTAGTCAACCTCGGTTACGGCGGCGGCTTTTCTACTCTGCCCGCGCTTCTGGAATCACGTTTCGGCATGAAGAACATCTCGAAGATACACGGTCTTACATTGTCCGCGTGGGCCATCGCAGGTCTTACGGGAAACACGCTCTCCGAAGTGATACTGAACAATACGGGCAACAACTATCAGGTCATCATAATAACGGCTGGCGCTTTGTATGCGGTCGCCCTGGTCATCTGCTATCTGCTGGTGTTTGACCGTTCACCGAAAGCAGAAGCTTAAGCCTGCATATCTGAATCACTGATATATTCGGAGTTATTGAAATCGATCTTGGCTCTAGAGTCGTAATAGACTTCTGCCGGAGGTCTTGTACCGACGATCATGTTCGTCTCGTTGCGGAGCTTCATGTATGAATCGCGCCTCTTGGTCGCGACCGCCACAAACGGCTTTGTCATGATGTTAGCAATCGGCTCGATCTTGTCCTTGATGTTGAACTTAAAGACATATCCGCCGATGCACAGTATGCCGATCGGCGATGCCAGGAGGACGAGTCCGATCAGGAACGCCAGACCCATGCCGGAATTCATGAAGGCCATGCCCGCGAAGAACAGCGCCGCAAGGAACCCTGCAAATATTGCAAGGCCGAGGATGATGAGAAGCACATCCACGATGCGGTGGCGGATGAGGCGGAGGCGTCTTTTCGTCTTGTCGACGGGAAGGTAGCCGTCTGTCTTTCCGGTCTGTCCGTTAACGGCGCACATGTAATTCTGGTCACCGTACCTGAAGTTCAGGAACCATACCGGATAGAGATCGTATGTGTGTTCGAGATCGTACGGTCTTGCCGCGCACGCGCCGAACTTGATCTTGTCGTAGTCGTTGAAAGAAAGCTCCGCGGTCTCTTTTCCGTACTGCTCCATGCGGTAGAGTATGCGGTCGCAGAGATTGTCCGTCGTAAGGTTGAACTTCTGTGCATAGAAACCCTGAAGATAGGAAGTGTTGAACGGTTTTCGCTGCGAGACGTCGAACGGTTCTATCGCCTCCATGAGCGCATCGCCTATCTCGAGAGAACCGTCAAAAGGCACGTTGTTGTACTTGACATCGAAATCAGAAAACAGTCTGTACTTGCCCTTGTAAAGCGCCTTCAGCTTGATGCCTTCTCCCCTGGTGCTGACCTTGCATCGGGAACTCATTATCCAGAAAGGAACATATATGCCTCTGACGCTCATGAGATTGCGCTTGTTGAAATAATCCTTCGGCACATACTTCTTTGACTTTGCAAACTCGATGATCTTCTGCTCTGCCTCTTCCCTTGTTACCTTGAACGGGATGATGTGTTCCGGGCGGAACTGTTTCGAGAGCCTTCTGCTTATGATGGCAGGAGAACCGCAGAAAGAGCATGCTGTCGCCGAAGTGTTCTTGTCTGTGATAAGGACTGCGCCGCAGTTGTCACAGACGATCTCGCACTTGTCGTCTTCAGTCTCGTCCGCCTCGCCGTTATCTATCTCCGGGAGCAGCTGCAGAAGTTCGAATTTCTCGGGGCTGTAACTGTTGCCGCAGAAGCTGCATTTGAGATGCTGCTCCACCGGATCGAAAACGAGCTTGCCGCCGCAGGACGGGCACTTGCTGTCACGTGTTGATATGTCTTTCAGGTCTTCCATAATCCAATTATACTATTCAGCGCTCCGGGTTGTGCAAGAATTAAAACAAGGTGGCGCTAAGTCCCCTTGGGTAGTAAACTGACCTTGTAACCATTTTTGTAACATCTCCGATCTTGAAAGCACATGACAAAGAAGAGAAACAAGAAAGCGATAATCATCACTGCGATAGTTATGTTTGCCGGGATACTGCTGGTTCTGGCAGGTTTCTTTGGCGGCTGGTTTGTCGGGTTGTTCTATGAGGATTATGATTTCCGGAACATAACTTCTGAAGATCTCGGCAAAAACGTCGAAACGGATATTATGGTTTATTACGACGATATCGATCTGGAAGATAAGACTCTGCAGCTCGTGGGCGACATGAGCGGAGACTATAAATATATCCTGCTGGACTTTTCACATGTGAGCGACGAAGTCGAACAATCATACTATTCCAAGAACTTTCAGTACATTACGATCAGCGGCCGGTTGCGGGCCGTTGACGATGCCGAATACCAGGAAGTTGCCGAGAGCCTTTACAGGCTGTATGACTATTTGTACGAGAAGAACAACCTCCGGGAAAGAGGCGTAACACGGGATGAGTTCCATGAATTCATGCTCGAACCGGTGATTCCCTATTGCATCGAAGTCAGGTCTATCGATTCATTCAACTGGATGCCCTTCATTCCCATCGGAATAATCGTCTTCGTTGTCGCACTCCTTTTTGAGATATGCTTTATCTTCAAGCTTAAGAAGAGGATCGTTATACCTGTCGTGTTGGGGATCCTTATCCTTATTCCGCTTATCATGTTCTTCGATCACATCAGGACCATGCTGACGATCAACAAGGTAGCGGACGGACTGTATACGATGACGAATCTCGAATGCACGGACACACAAAGCATGCTTGATTCAGGATCCGGCAGCATCGATGATATGTTTATCTGGATCAGCGATAATCACTTATACGGCATGGCGGGTCTGTTGGGAGAGAACAAAGTCGGTTTCGGATGTTCGGCTTTCGCTGCCGTTACGCCTGAAGGAGACCACCTGTTCGGACGCAATTTCGATCTGTTCGAGACAGACATCCTGCTGGTCTATTCAAACCCCGACGGTGCCTACGAGTCTATCGGCATAGCCGACCTCGGATTTTTGGGCGTCGGACAAAATGCTCCGATAAGTCCTGATTCCGCCACCGGAAAACTGATCATGGTGATCACTCCTTATATGGTCGTTGACGGCATGAACGAGAAAGGCGTCGGCACGGGGATCCTTCAGCTCAACATCGAAGAGACACATCAGGATAACGGCAAGCCTGACCTTCTAGTCTTCTGCGCCATACGCGGGATCCTGGATAACTGCGCTTCGGTCGATGAGGCACTGGAATTCCTGGATTCTTACGATATTCAATCCGGTCTGGACGCTGACTACCAGCTGTTCATTACCGATACATCCGGCAAATATGTCGTCGTAGAATGGCTCGGCGGTGAGATGACCGTAGTGGAATACCCCTGCTGCACCAACAGCGTGATCGCACCCGGAGAATACTACGGAATGGGAGATCCCGACGACAGGCTGGATACCATGGCCGGCTGCCTCGGAAATGATATGGTCGTCACAGAGACGGAAGCGATGACCATCCTCGATCTGGTCCACAACGAGGATATGACAGAATGGTCTTGTGTCTACAACCTCGATGACTTCACCGTAAGCATCTGTCTCGACTCTGATTATGAGAATGTCTACACGTTCAGTGTGGACGATCTGAGATGATCCTGATCAGCCGCGTTCCCCGTAATAAGTCCTCGCGCGGTTGTTAATGATCTCAATTACCTCATCCAAAGACTTGTCCCCAGCAAAGTATGCCTGGATCTCTTCTCTCATGATGATCATTATCGAAGAATCCGTCATGTTCTTCCTGTCTACTGAAGCAATTATGTCACGGTAGACATCGATCAGTTCTTCACCCGGTTCTGCAAGTCCGAGCATCTGCCTCTCGCTCTCGGTCCAAGCATTGTAGTAGTCACTGTAATCTTCCAGTTCTTCTTCGCACCTGGCATCGAAAGCAGTCTCCGTTACCGGTATGCCTCCTGCTACCTGCGGAAGCACATCATCGGACAGGATGTATTCTATGAACTGCCAGCATCCGTCCCGGCACTGGCTCTGCGCCGCGATCGCCACGGAACCTTTGATGTTTGCAACGGGACCGCTGCCGTCAGAAGACGGTGTTCCGACAAAGGCATTTCCGTGGAATATGCTTGTGGAAAAATACATGTAAGTGAAACTGTCTATCTCTCTTGATCCGCCTTCCAGTTCATATAGAGCTTCGTATGCCAGCTCGCGGTCAGAGGGCGGGTCTATTACGCAGTTCTTGGCGTACTCGCACGCTTCTTTGAACGCTTCGTTGTCAAAGTTCACTTCGCCGTCAGTAATGAACAGTTCAGGCTGTGTCCTAATGACCGCCGTAAGGAAATCCAGCTGGGTCATCATCATCGGATCCGTTCCGTTGCAGGGACCGCTTACATACTCTTCATACTGCTCGAAAGTAAATCCCTTCTGGCCCTCGGCTATATCATCTTTCTTCACTTCGAGGCCGGTCACGGTAAACGTAAGCGGGATCTGGTAGAGCTTGTCGCCGGTCTTGGAAAGCTGAAGGATGTTATCCATTATCGGGACATCTGATTTTTCAAGATAAGAACTCAGATCTATCAGGTATTCATCGCTGTACAGCTGGTTATAAGAAGCACCGTCCAGGATGATGTCCGGTCCTTCGCCCGCCATAAGGTCCACCATAAGGCCATAACTCATATCGCTGGCGGCATTGAGATAGAAATCATTGATCGCGGGATCGAATTCGTTCGTGAACTGTCCTGCCACTTCCATCTCAAGACTGTCATCAGCCTCGGCAACCACTGCCATGTTGGAATAGTCTGCGTAGTTAGCCATATTGTATTCATCGCTTACGACGATGAAGTACTCATTATTCGTCTCATTGAAATCGCATACGGCCTGAGCGATCGCAGGGTCCAGATCATCAAGAGATGCAACGGTAACGATGGTCTTGCCGATATTGGGATTGGTATCGCATTTGGTGAGTTTCATGAGAGCGCTGTCATAATGAACTCTGTAATTAGGCTCGACTACCATCCAGGTGCCGCAAAGAATGATGCTGTTATCGTCGGCAGAAAGAACTTCCAGGCTGTCTATCAGACTCCTGTTGATGTTGCACCAGTCGAACGAGAATATCTGCTCTACTGACTGAGCATTCGTATCTATCTTGAAGATACCTTCTTCGGTCATTGAAAGAGGACCTATCGACGGAGAATACACCATGTTCTCCATGGGTATTCCGTCAAGATATGACATATCATCCTTGCAAGCCTTTATACTGCAATTCTCGAAATCAAATTCTATCCAGTAATCTTCGCTCTCGCCGTAAGTCTTGAGCTTTGCTACGGCATGGTCTTTATCTGTTACGATCGGATCGTATATCTCGTATGTGTTTACCGTGGGAAGGATGTCTGAGACATCGGTGATATGTGCTTCCCCGGATTCGTCATAAAGAGCGATGGCGATAGTACAGTTTTCGCCTTTGTCCAGAGTGGTCAGCTCATATTCCTTTCCGTTACCGAGGTGGCGCTGCCATCCGAAGACTTCGTACACACCGTACTCTTCTGCAAGAGCATCACAGTATTCCTCTGTCGAGACATTCGCTTCATAGGTTTCCGGATCTATGGTTACCGTCCAGTTCTCGAAAGCTGCGTAGGAAAGATATGTTCCTTCTATCCGGATCTGCTCATCATCGGAATAACCCCAATCGGCATAGAAATAGCCGTTTGCAAGTTCTTCGCATCCGTTTTCATAGAGATAATCATTAAGCTCTATCTCCTTCTGGGGAACGAGATCCGCATCGCAGATTATGAGCCTTGCATCATAGTATTCCTTGTTAAGAGAACTCTCATAACTTGCACCGTCCGGAATGGGATAGTCGATGTTTTTGACGAACACATAGTTGCCGTTGCTCTGGCCTGCATAGACCAGTTGCGAACGCTCGCCTTCGGACTCTGCGATGTCAGAATATTCAACTGTATACCAAGGGATATCTTCGGTATAGATCTTGGCTCCTGTCTTGCTGCCTGCGCAAGAACAAAGAATGAATTGGGGCAGCATAAGAGCCCCTGCGGTTATGACCGCTGTCAGTTTTGTTTTCTTCATAAACCCGAGTATAACGCAGGCTTAATTGTGAGACAGTATCAAAACAAGGCAATAATGAATCACTTAAATAAGACTATGGTGACCCCGTTGTTATCCATACCCCAGTCTATATCCCTGCGGACCTCGGGGCATGCTGAAGCAAGCCGTCTTCCCTCTTCGCTGAACGGACCCAGATCTTCGCCCGCGCACATATCCTTGATCACGCCTCTTCTCATGTACTCGGCAAGCTTCTGACGGCACGCCGTCTTTATGGCACCGCCTTTCCCTGTGGAACCGTAGCCGTGGATGATCTTGATGCATTTAACACCCGTCGCACGCTCTGCGTAGATACGGTTGTTGAGGGTGTTCATTGCTGCCTGTGCGGTAGGCATGCCTGTCTCGAGGTTTATCGTCTTCATAAAGGCATTATAACATTGCGGTCTTGCGGCATATCTGCAGATCTATTCTGCAAGAGTATAATCACTTGTCTTGAAGACTCCTATGACCGCCCCGTCACAGTATATGACATATACTTCGTCACCGGCATCGACCTCGTTAAAGTAGTAATTCGTGACGTGTCCGAAAGTTCCGTCATCAAAATAAACCGTGTATGTGTGACCTCTTACCGAATGATTTTTATCGCTAACTGTCTTGGTGATCACGGAAGGCGTCTCAATAATTCCTTTAATGGCACCTTCAGCGCTGAAGTTACCCCGCGTTGACATGAAAAAACCTCCGAATACGATCAGAACGATAAGTATCAGCCAAATCCAGTCTCCCCCGCTTGCGCGTTTTGCGACTACCGGGATTATCACCAGGAGCAGTCCTGTGATCGGGACCAGATACCTGAGCACCACCATGAACTTCAGCGTGTTCAAAAAGGCATCGTCAATGACTGTTCCCGCAGGAGCATACGGAATGCCTTGTACAACTATCAGGAATATGAAAGAGAGAACAAAGCCCACTATCGCTACTGTGTAGAACGGGCTTTCCTTTTTCTTCTTGTTTTCTTCGTTGTTCTGACCATCCATTGCACTTATCCCCTGAGAACAAACCGACACCTTATAAATTGATTGTACAACATAAGAACAGCTCCGGAAACCGGAGCTGTCAGTGAGAAAAAACGATTTGTTTAATACGGATAGCCGACAACCTGCTTTATCTTTCCGAGCAAGTACGGATAACCCAGAGGACCTGTCTCATCCTTTGTGGAATCGTACCATTCGAGAGGTCCTGTCTCATCTTTTGTGCTGTCGTACCATTCGAGAGGTCCGGTTTCCTTAAGCGGGGGATCGCAGGATTCTACCTTATTGAGGGGTCCTGTCTTTCCAAGTGCGGGATCGCAAGATCCTAATGCGCCGCCAGTTACTTTTTCGAGCAGATCCATGTTGATCTCTGTAATGTTTGTGTTTTTCATTGTCTTGTCCTCCTGTTGGATAATTTGTTTTGGTTTGATGGCTTCATTATCATCTGTGCAGGAAGTGCAAACAATCAGTAATATCAGGCCATTCTGATGCTTAAGCAACAGTGTCGGAAACATGTGTTGCTTAACATGAAAAAACCTTGGATTTCTCCAAGGCGTTAGTTAGGAATAATCTGGTTTTTACTTACTAACTGTCCTTTATGAAACGGCCATTCCCATGATATGTATCTGCGGAACACGTATATGTCTGCCCGCAATGCCTGCACCTTATTGTGTGAGCAATCAGATCATCAACCCAGTAGCCCTTATCATTTTTGACTTTATCCAAATCACACGTCTGCGATTCCATCTCATAGTCACCGGAGTACAGCAGTCTTTGAATATAGTTCAGGCACTGCATGTATTCTCTTGGCGAAGCGAACCATTTAGATAATTGGATGTTATCGCATACTAAACACATTTCCATTCATTCCTCAAAAGCCTGTATTCCAACCTGGTCTTTAACTTGCCGTCATGCCATTCATGATCCTTATACTCGGCTTCCTTATTCATTCCGTTCTTCTGCATAACCCTTTCTGATCCGATATTCTCGGAAAGGCACCCTGTTGTTACTTTGTATACATTGTTCTCCGCAAACGCGAATTCCAGAACTCTTTTTACCGCTTCAGACATATATCCATTGCCCCAGAACTTCGGATAAGAGAAATAACCCAAATGAACAGTCTTGCCCTCCGGTGTGCTGTCTGTAACGGTATATCCGACACTGCCAACCGTTTCACGCGATTCCTTTAATTCCATTTGAAGAAAATAGAATTTTCGGTCATCGCTGTCCTTGTCTGCCAACACTTCATTGAAACTGTTATGAGCAGCGTCAATGGAAGATTGCTTCAGATCCTGAAGGTAATACATAGTCCGATCATCTGACATCAGCCTATAGTATTCTTCAAAATCATCAGCTTTATAATCCCGTAAGATAAGTCTGTCTGTTTCCAGTTGTATCATATAACGCATTAGTCCTTCTGATTCTATTCTTCCCTTTATCTAAATCACATCTCAATATTCAGAAATCAGATAAAAGTCCTTCTCAATTCTTGCGACAATCACTTTCTCACCAAGATTATAGTTTTTCTCTCCGATGAAAGGCTCGATCTCATGTCCTTTAAGGCCTCTGATCTCATAGCCGTCGTTAATCTCTTTTATTATCTCGCCTTCATAGAATTCATAATCACGGCGCCAGATAGCCACTGCATAGACTAAAGCCTGGTAAACCAGTAAACCGGGAAGGACCAAGCATACAAATATAACAACATATCCGATAGACATCACCGGCATAAAAAACTCTTCAAAGTAAAGTTTGATCTGAATAAGAATATAGAAAACCACCACAAATGCGATTATAGATACAGGAAGCTTCTTCCATATTTCTAATTCGGCTTTCTTAAGAAACCTTCGCTTAAGTTCGTCACTTACAGCAGTCGGCGAAAGAGCATGTGTTTCCAGTGCAACTTTTAACTGAAAACGGACATCCGAACGCATTTATATTCTCCTTTATCCCCAATATATGCTGCTTGTTTTTTGTGCGAAGGAATCGAACCCTCAGATAAGAGAATTATACCATCAGAGTAAGCGTATAATGTCTCTATGGATAACAGGAATGAATTAGGCAATACATTTGATACCGTTGTGGACACCTATGACAAGATACGCCCGAGCTACCCGGATGATCTCTACCGGGCTGTCTTTGACTATGTGAACATCAATGAGACCAGCCGTGTCCTCGAGATCGGCAGTGGCAGCGGACAGGCGACGGAACCCGTGCTCAGGAAAGGATGCGCGCTCACTGCAGTCGAATATGGAGAGAACTTCTCGGAGATACTAAAAAACAAATTCTGTTCGTATAACAAGTTCGAGGTGATTACCGGCAGGTTCGAAGATTCCGCGATTGAAGATAATTCGTATGATCTCGTTTTCTCTGCGACCGCGTTCCACTGGGTGCCCGAAGAGACCGGATATCCCAAGGTGTTTTCGTTGCTGAAGGACGGCGGCGCCTTTGCACGTTTTGCGAACCGCCCGCACATAAGCAAAAGCAACCCGGATCTGGCACGCGAGATAGATGGCATTTACGACGCTTACTACAATAAGTTCTACGGAATCAAGCCGGGTGCAAAGACACGGTTTACTGAAGACCAAGCAAGACAGATCGCGCAGATCCCCGAAAGATACGGCTTTACTGACATCCGCTATCATCTGTTCTGCCGCACGAGAGTTTTCACGGCGAAAGAATACTCGCAGCTGCTCATGACGTACTCTGACCACATTGCGATAGAAGAGAGTATCAGAACAGAGTTTCTTACTAAGATAGAAGAAGCTATAGACAGATGCAGCGGCACGATAACCATAGAAGATACTTTGGATCTGGAACTGGCCAGAAAATAAACCGCAGATACATTTTCCAAGCGCCAGCCAAATGTCTCTTACTACTCCAAATCATTAAGAAAGGCTTTGATCTCTTCTGCTATCTTTTCGGGCTCGTAATGGAAAATGTAATGCCCGCAGTCAAGTTCAACAAATGCTACAGTACTAAGGCCATCAGCATAATCATATGCTATGTTCTTCCAAAGTTCATTGCTTCCGTCCAGTTTCTTCTCAGACAAAAACAGAAGCATCGGAACATCCGGTTTATCTCCGGAAGCAACAAGCGCAGCGTTTTCTTTCGCAGCAGATGCTTCCTTTGCAACGTCAATGTTATTGGCGATCCGGTTAACTAACGCTATGTATATCTTCTCTTCTTTCTCGGAAAGGAAGCCTCCTTCCGGAAGAAATGTGTTGTCAGAGAAGAATCTTCCTATGCCAAGATTGATAAGTCCGTTTTGTGCAAGATAATACGGCTCGACCAAAGCCCCGCCCTTTGTATAGTTGTATGTTTCGGGAAAAACCATATCGAGACCGATGATAGCTTCAACTTCATCAGGATATGTCTGTGCCCAGTATAATGCTTCCAATCCGGAGTAAGAGTGCGGACAAAGAATATAAGGGCCCTCGATTCCCGCACCGCTAAGTGCCGCTCTTGTGTCAGAAAGAATGGTTGCTATGTCTCTTGGCCGGTTAACAATATCGCTGTATCCGTATCCGAATTTCTCAACGACAACTATCCTGTAATCATCGCCCAAACTTGTGTAAAGATTCTTAAAATCAAGGCTTGGACAAACCGTGCCGCTTGCAGCCATCAGCACAAGCGTTTTGTCTCCTTCCCCAACCGAATAAACATGCATTTGGTGACCATCAACATCGATCATCTGGCCGGGAGGAGTGAGAATGTCTTTCTCCCCTTCCAGCAGGACTCTGTGTCTTATGAAAGAAACCAGCAGAAAGACTGCGATCAATCCAATAATGCACAGAAGAACATTGCGAAATATATGATTTTTCAATTTCTTTTCTTTCATTAATATTGCCTTTTCTTATCTCAATTCCATATGATGTTAAACAGTTGCATAGTAGAAATCATTCAGTGAAAAACACCGGGGATCAACCGCATCATCCGAGGCAGACCATATTATCTCAGGAACGCTTTTTCGCAGATCAGTAAGATCTATATGCCACTCATCTATGTCAAATCTGTCTACATAAACGCACTTACATTGACTCAAACAGGAAACTTTTGTTTCATCTAATGTACCGCGCGCAAAACATATTCCGATTCTGCGATTAAGCATTATTGAAATACCTTCATTATTAACGAAAGCCCATTCTTCTCCGGCACCGCCGTCCCAATCAATGGTGTTGCCTGCGTTAGATTCTTTGAGATTCTGTAATAATGCTTCGAATTCGTTTTCTTTATAGATTTTGTGTTTTCTTGCATCAAGCAATTCAACTAACATATCTCTCATTCTTTGTTCTCCCATCATCCAATCCATAAAATCTATCATAACAGAAAAGCGGAGCTATATGCTCCGCTGATAGTCTTGTTCTATGTTGAGTTTTTAATAAAATATATTTCCCAACATAATGCCAATGATAACGAACGGAATGTCTATAAAAGCACTTATGACATTAGCTGTTATTGCGTAAGCTATGTTTCTCTTGATTGAGACATTGCCGTCTTTCTTGGTCAGACTCTTACGATAGATAAACAGCTCGATCACAGTAATCAATACCTCTACACCAAGCCAAGCTAATACATTATGCTTCCATAAAGGCTCTATATAACTGCATGTGAAATTAAAGACAAACAACAATAACTGAGTAATGGTATTGGCCAGGAGAAATCTTCGAACATTCTTTTCCTTGAAGAAGCCGAAACAAAGCAGAACTATGCCTTCGATAAACAGAGTGAGATAGAAAAACGGTATCGATTCCGTTGCCAGTTTTGCACCGATATTCCAGCCAACGTTCACTTCCTTCAAAGTGTTTGTTGAATAATCGTATTCACAATCAGAGTAGAATGCTTTTGTCGTAATCTCGTTGCTGACCGTCACATCGCAGCTCTTGGTCACAACAATCACCTTAAATGTTGAAGGCACATAATAGCCGTAGTCGATACTGTCAGAAATAATGGATTCAGACGGCACTATTGAGCACCTGCCGCTTGGCTCACAGTACAGAGCAAAACCGTCTTCTTCATAGTTAAAGAAGATATCTTTAATCTCCTCATCCTCTTCCGCAACCTTTACATAATTATAATAGTTGTCAGGATCAGAAGGACGTGGCCCCGGATCAAGGATCGCAATATAGTAAGGCTCTGTCGGAAGGTTCTTAAGAGAGATCTTTATCGATCTCTTGGGACCCGAGTCAGCACGAACTGTCTGCGAAAAAAAGCTGATGCATATAAAAGCCACCGCTATTACGGACAACACTTTTAATGCGACGATCGTCTCCTGTAAGCAAATGTATTCATAAGAACCCTCCTAAGGCTATGCTTTATGAATCGTTAGTATTCGCACAATACTATCCATAAGCATATGTTAGTATGGATTTGATACTATGTCAACAGTTGTTTTGAAATTCGTTATGCGAAGTCAAAAAAGCAGGTATCTCTTCCTGCATGTTTGTGTTTCGAGAACCATTGGATGACAGACGTGCTCAGACAAGAAAGCGGTTGCCATGTGCAAATCTGCGCGCTAAAGCATCTGCTCTCTCCGGTCTTACGTAATACACTCTGATACTGTTATATATCAATTCGCGTGTTTTGCTTCCGCAATATGGCAAGATCGATCCTCATTTTTACAATGCCGTTGTCTTCTGATAGCTCTTCAAATCCCATCCTCTTATAAAGACCATATCCCACGCTCATGACTTCTGGTTTGGTCGTAAAGACAACTTCTTTAAATCCAAGTTCAGATGCTCTGTCCGTCATTGCTTTTATCATTATCCTGGCATGCCCTTTTCCTCTGTAGCCGGGCTTGATAAAAAGACGCTTTCCTTCGCATGTCTCTTCATTTATCTTTTTGAAAGCAACACATGCCACAGGCACATCATCTTCATAACCGACCAATATGGCTCCGCCGGAATAAAAGCCTTCAAGATCATTCAATTCCTTATCAAAAGAGACAAAACAGCTTTCCGCTCCCTTGATATGTGAATACTCAATAAATAACGCTTTTATAACTTCAATATCAGAGCATTCCTTAACTTTAAACGACATACGATTATTAACCATTTTCTCTAATGATTTTTTGCCTGATCACTTCTGTATGTGATACCCGCCATCAGCAAACAACATGGTTCCTGTCACATAGTCCGACATGTCAGACAGAAGGAACAGTACGACTGATGCAATGTCCTTTGGCATTCCAAGTCTTCCGTTCGGAATCAAGGCTTCTGACTTTGCTCTCACTTCAGGTATGTCAAACGAAGCCGCTGTCATTCCTGTGTATATAAATCCGGGAGCAACACTGTTTACCTGAACATTATACGGAGCAAGATCTAAGGCCATTGCAGATGTCATCGATGCGACCGCGCCCTTTGAAGCAGCATAATCTGCCATGTTGTTCTTATAAATCGTGGATCTTATGCAGCTTATATTGACTATCTTGCCATGCTTTTCCCTTATCAAGGCAGGAGACACTGCTTTGGATACGATAAATGTTCCGGTAGTATTTACCGATATTACTTTGTTCCATTCCTCGCTGGTTAATTCATAGAAAGGCTTGTTATTGCCAAAGATACCGGCGGCATTGACCAGACCGTCTATATGTCCGTATCTGGAATCGATTTCCGATATGCACTTGCGGATCTGTTCTTCTTCCAGGACATCAGCCTTACAATGTGAGTAATGTTCATGTTCTATCGTGCCGTCGTTTATATCGATGCCGGTTACAACAGCCTCATTTTCGAGAAGAAGCTCACAGCAGCTCTTTCCCATTCCGGAACTTGCGCCGGTTACAATAAGCACTTTATCTTTGAAATTCATACGCGTATCTCCTCTGATCACTTGCCGGTACGGATGTATCCGTCTATCATCTTGCGAAAAGCAGCCGCACCCTCTTTAGAAAGGGAATAGTGCATCCATTTTCCTTCTTTACGGTAATCAACAAGTCCGCTGTCGCAGAGAAGCTTCATGTGATGGGAAAGGGTCGATTGAGAGATGTTGAGTTCTTCCAAAAGATAACAGGCACACTTCTCCTTCTGCTTGAGCGACATCATGATCGCCAGGCGGTTCTCATCAGCCAAAGCCTTGATCTTACGTGCATCCTCTCTGTATCCCATATTAAGTCACCTCCATGAACAAGAGGATAGTAACACACGTATCGATAAATGTAAATGTATAGATATATTATTTTATCGCGTAAAGATACTCTCCCGAAGAAATACCGGTTATGGGATAGTATCTGGTCCCTGTATCATCAACCAGAGTCATGCCGATCTTTTTCATGACCTTCTCAGAAGCACGGTCTCTGCTGTCACAATGCGCCTGCATCATTTCCGCATTAAGCACTTCAAAAGCATAATTAATTATATAGCAAATCCTATAGGGCCACCTGTCCTGTCTGTATATTTTTCAAGCACAGAGTTTATCTAAAGCCATAAAAAAGGACTCCTGCTCCTGCAGAAATGATGATCAGAAAAATCGGAGAGATACCGTTTTTCTTTATTCTTCTGGAACCCCAATAAACAGCGCTCAGAATGATCGCCACTATAACAGCCCTGATATCTGTCACGGAAAACTTGCTTCCAAGGCAGTTCTGAACCATCAAATAGATGCCCATTGCCATTATTATTCCAATAATGCAAGGTTTCATTCCGCTAAGTACTGCCTGAAAATATCTGTTGCTGATAAATCTCCTGAGTATCGCCGTTACCAATATGATTATTAGAAACGCAGGCAACACAACAGCCAGAGTTGCGACCAGTGCTCCAAGGATCCCGCCCTGAGAGCTGCCGACATATGTTGCCATATTGACCATTAACGGTCCGGGCGTACTCTCGCTGACAGCGATCATATGAGTAATCATCTCGTCATCCATCCAACCATAGGATAGTACGATCTCACGTATCAAAGGTATCGATACATACCCTCCTCCGAATGAAAAGAGTCCGACCTCAAGAAAAGCGACAAACAATTTCAAATAGATCATTTG
>JAEEGL010816341.1_pt1 | contig 27711 bp, 30 predicted proteins | sample 9134231 | NCBI WGS metagenome assembly JAEEGL01 (sample SAMN16246548, study PRJNA631951) | gut metagenome | biome: gut microbiome; feature: rumen; material: fiber-attached | host: Bos | place: Iran: Karaj | collected 2018-10
GCTTACGGACGGGCCGGGCGTTGCCGCAGAGCTTCTTATTAAGAACGGCTTTTTGGCCGTCGACGCGGAAGATATCGCCAGGCTGTCGGATTCTACGCCTCCAGCGCTAAAGCCAGGAACATATCCGCGGCGGTTTCGAGAATCCGGTCATTAAAATCATATTCATTCGTGTGGAGCGCCGGATAGTTTTCGCCGCTGCCGACATAAAACATTGCGCCGTGGCATTCCTTCAGGCAGTATCCGAAATCCTCAGAGGCGCGCCAGAGCCTGTCCATTTCGATGGGCTTAAGATGCAGCTTATCCGCAGCGGCCAGGACTTTGTCAATTCCCGGGCTGCTGTTTCTCGTCTCCGGAAAATAATCGTATATGGAATGTTCCGTCCGGAGCCCGGCCTTATCTGCACAGGCATTCGCAAAAGTCAGGATTTTATTGAGGAGCAGCGCCATATCCTCCTCATATTCCGCGCGAAGTGTCATACGAAGATTGCCTTCTCCTGCCGAGATTCCGAAATCTCCGGTGCCGGCCTGGATGCCGGTAACCGTACAGAGCACCATGCCGCTGTGCTGTTCCCGAAGGAGGCTTTCCGCATACAGGATCGTTTCCGCGATCGCCGCGGCCGGATTGCGCCCGTCCTCGGGAGCGCTTGCATGAGATGTTTTTCCGCGAAAGCGTATTTCCAGTCCTTCCGATGCCGGCTGCGTCAGCCCGCGGCGGTATACGATGCTGTTCTCGGGAAAGCCGTTCAGGTTATGGAAGGCATATACCTCCGAAATCCCCGTCTCCTTGATAAAAACGGCGCAGCATTTTCCGCCGGCACCGATTTCCTCCGCCTTCTGGAACAGCAGGTAAACCGTCCTTGCGGGCGCGGTTTCACCCAGCTCAAGGGCAAGCCCGCACAGCGCGGCGCAGTGGCCGTCGTGTCCGCACTTATGAGATATGCCCGCGTGAAGGGAGGCATAGGGAAGATCAATGGTCTCATCTATGGGGAGCGCATCCATATCCGCCCGGAAGGCAATACTGCCTGCCTCCGGATCCGTCCCGTACTTTACGGCATAAAACCAGCCGCTTTTCTCCACAATTTCCAGGGAAGTATTTTCCTTCAGAAAGCCCCGGAGGAGCCTGCCTGTTTCCTGCTCCCTGCCCGAGAGCTCCGCGCATTGATGGAGCCTGTGCCTTAACAGAGTGATTTTTTCGAGATTTTCCTTGTTCATACGGCTTATTATAAACGGTATAATCATTGGTGTAAAAAACAGGGAAAGGCATTCATATAGAAAGGGTGCGGTGCGCGAAGGAAGCAAAAAATGATCATCCATAAGAAGCCGCCGGCATCCTTTTCCTTTGACCGGCTGGACATGCTGTGGGAGCGTTATCCGCAGTATCATGAAAAGACAGTATTTTCCACACTGGACGAATTGCTTGAGGAGCATGAGTCCTGCCGTGAGGATTTTGAGGAGGTCCGGGAGGAGTATATTTCCGGGCAGTACGATCGCTTCCTTGTGCAGCTGTCCTGGGCGGATCTCGCCTACCGCCATGAGACAGGGGAGCTGATCCGCAGCCGCGGGGATTTTGACGAGAATCCGTATGTCCTGCGGTTCATGGAGCAGTTCAGGGATCTCGACACAGACCGCAATGCGTGTTTTCTCTTCCCTGAGAGCTATATTTCTCAGTTTTTCGTGATCATGGAGGTGTGCAAAAGGGCCAGGGAGCTGCGCATCGTACAAAGCCTCTTTCCGGACGAGGAGAAGGTCCACTATCTTGCGGTCTTTGATAAGGGGCGCATGGACGATGTCCTTCTCATGTATCACCTTCTGTACACGAACTCATCGGAGGATCTGTACGGGGGATATTCCCTGTATGATTATTCCCTTCCGTGGTACCAGAACCACCTGTGGGAGGACGGGATCGTCCTGCGATCGCCCTACCTGCCGGATACGCTGGCAAAATATCAGGGAAACCTGCCTTTTTACCACAATCCGGCAAAGACGGTCTATGTCCGGAGGAATATAGAGCATATATTAGAGAGTGGATATTTTTCCTCCGAACTGGAATTCTTCTTAAGCCTGACGAAGACAATCATGCCCCTTTTCCAGTGGTGGTACACAGACATCGCCCTGTATGAGGAGAAGGACGGACTCAGGACGAACTGGAGACTGGAGAGGACAAGGATCCGCACGGACCTGACAGCACAGGGTGTGATCCGGCCAAAGTGGAAACACGAGCTCTCGCTCTTTAAGGCGATTCGGGAGCGCTGTCCGGATACCCTTTACCAGTACAGGCCGGAGTGGCTGGGACGCCAGAGCCTTGACCTGTATATTCCCTCGCTCAGGATGGCGGTCGAATACCAGGGAATCCAGCACTTTCATCCCATCGCGTTCTTTGGCGGAGAAGAAGCGCTGCAGCAGCGCCGGGAGCTGGACCTGCAGAAGAAAAAGCTCTGTGAGGAAAACAACGTCCGCCTGGTTGAGTGGCCCTACGATATGGACCCGACTGACAAAAATGTAAAGTTGCTCATACAGGAGCCGGCTGCAGAAGATTTACAGGAGGAGAGAAGCCATGACAAAAATTGAGATTTCGCCGTTTGCGCCGGATGAAGAAAAGCTCCGGGATATTGCGGGGTACCTGGAACAGCTTAAGAAAGTTCTGGTAGATGTCTCGTCAAAATATGATGAAGAGTCGCAGGAGACAGAGGAGGCCTTTGACCTTCTGGGAGACGCCCTGGCGACAATGGATGATCTTATCGACGTTGTGATTGAGACATCGGAAGCGGTCGGGGACCTGGAAAATGAGAGATGATACAGATTTCCGGGCAGGCGTCTGCGGGAATCCGCGGGAGAATACCGGGGAGAATACCGGGGAGAATAGCGGGGACGATACCGGGGACGGCTTAAGGAGCGGATTCCTGATCGGCGTGATTTCCGACACGCACGGACTGCTGAGGCCGGAGGTGACGGAGTATCTTAAGGGGTGTGACGTGATCCTGCACGGAGGGGATATCAGCGGCCCCGAAATCCTGGACGCCCTCTCCGGGACCGCGCCGGTTTATGCGGTGAGAGGCAACAATGATAAAGACTGGGCGGAGCACATACCCTGCACGCTGCAGACAGAGCTCTTCGGACTCCGCATCTTCATGGTTCATAAGAAGAAGGAGATTCCGGCGGATTTAAGCGGGACCGACCTGGTTATCTACGGCCACTCCCACAAATACGAGGAGGACTGCCGCGGCGGGGTTTATTACCTGAACCCGGGAAGCTGCGGCCCGAGGCGCTTTACTCAGCCGATCACGATGGCTCTTGTCCATGTCGCAGCAGGCGGCAGGGCAGGCGGCCAGGCTCCGCTCTTTTTTGTGGAAAAGATCGAGATCCCGCATAAACCCTCCGGCAGGAGGGAGGCGTCGGAAAACATGGACGGGCAGGAGAAGGTCCTGTCTTACGCCGGCAGTCCGGAAAAGGAGCGGCAGGAGAAGGCTCAGCTGGAAAAAGACCTGCAGATCCTGGCTGCGGACGCAAGGTCTCTTATCGAAAAGGTCACGGCAGATATTAACAGAGGCAGGAGCACCGCCGCGATCGCAAAGAAATATGGCATCAGCATGGAGCTGACGGAAACAATCAGCAGGATGTACCTGACCCACCCGGGAATCACTGCCGACGGGATTATGTCAAAGATGGGTCTGTGAGAAGGACGGGAACGGATGGAGCGTCTTCGCTGCGTCGTTGAGAGAATTACATATCAGAACGAGCAGAACGGGTATTCCGTCATCAAATGCCGCGTAAAGGGTTACCAGGACCTGGTGACCGTCGTCGGCTCAATGGCGGAGGTACACGTCGGGAGCGTATTGTCCCTGACCGGCAGCTGGAAGGTGGATGCGAAATACGGCAGGCAGTTTTCCATGGAGACCTATGAGGAGACTCTGCCGGCGACTGTCTACGGGATTGAGAAATACCTCGGGAGCGGGCTTATCAAGGGAGTCGGGCCGAAGTTCGCCCAGAGGATCGTGCAGCAGTTCGGCGCGGACACGCTGAACGTGATCGAAGAGAATCCCGACCGGCTGATCGAGGTCGCCGGCATCGGAAGGCTCCGGGTGGAGCGGATCAAAAGCAGCTGGCAGGAACAGAAGGAAGTAAAGAATATCATGCTCTTTCTGCAGAGCCATGATGTCAGCACAAGCCATGCGACAAAGATCTACAAAACCTACGGCAATGAGAGCATTCAGATCGTGCAGGAGAACCCCTACCGCCTGGCGGACGACATCTGGGGCATCGGCTTTAAGACCGCGGATACCATTGCGGAAAAGATGGGCTTTGAGAAGGAAAAATATGTCCGTCTCCGGAGCGGAATTCTCTATACCCTGAACAGACTTTCCGAGGAAGGCCACTGCTTTGCAACCCGGGATCAGCTGATAAAAACAGGGGAAGAGCTGCTTTCCGTCGAGAACAGTCTTCTTTCCATTACTCTGGACGAGATGATCCGTGTGGAAGACGTGATCATAAAGGATATTCCCGCCGCGGATGAAGACGCTCCCGGAGCTGCCGCGGAGCCGGCAGCAGAAACTGCGGAGTCCGGGACGGAAATACCGCAGAAAGCGATCTATCTTCCTCCCTTCTATTTTTCCGAGCTGGGAGCCGCAAAGCGTCTGGCTGCGATCCTGAAGAATACCGGCGGATTTAAGGTAAATACGGAAGGCCTGGCCGGGAGGATCAGCCGCCGGACGCATATGGACTATGACGAAATCCAGATGCAGGCCATCCTGACTGCGGCGCGCAGCAAGATACTTGTCCTCACGGGCGGCCCCGGGACAGGCAAAACAACAACGACACTCGGCATCATCACTGCCTTCCGCGAGGCCGGGGCGAAGATCCTTCTGGCTGCGCCGACCGGGAGAGCTGCCAAGAGGCTCTCCGAGGCGACCGGGATGGAGGCAAAAACCCTGCACCGTCTTCTGGAGGTGAAGCCTCCGGAGGGTTACCAGCGAAATGAGGAGAATCCCCTTGAGGGAGATGTCCTGATCGTGGATGAGTGTTCCATGATCGATATTATGCTGATGTACAGCCTGCTTCGCGCCGTCCCTGATACCATGTCGCTGATCCTGGTCGGCGATATCGACCAGCTGCCGAGTGTCGGCGCGGGGAATGTTCTTCGGGATGTCATCGACTCCGGCTGTTTTCCCGTAGTCCGCCTGACAAGGATCTTTCGCCAGGCGCAGGAGAGCAGGATCATCATGAACGCACACCGCATCAACAGCGGAAAGATGCCGGATATCTCCAACGGCAGGCACAGCGATTTCTTCTTCATGGACGTGGAGAAGCAGGCTGCTGACAGTGGATTGGATGTGCAGGACAGCTCTGTGTACGCGGCTGAGGCGGCGGCAACGATCGTCGATCTGGTAAAGACAAAGCTCTCCCGCTATTACAGGACGCCGTCATCCGAGATCCAGGTACTGACGCCGATGCAGAGGGGCGCTGCCGGCGCCGCCAGCCTGAACCAGGCCCTGCAGCAGGCGATCAATCCGGGCGACCTGGGACTAAGGCGCGGCGGACTTCTCTACAAGGTGCATGATAAGGTCATGCAGATCCGCAACAATTACGACAAAGAGGTCTTTAACGGAGACATCGGGGTGATCGAGGCAATGGACATGGAGGAGCGCGAGCTGACTGTCCGGTTTGATGAGCGCGCCGTGGTCTACGACGTGTCGGAGCTCGATGAGCTCGTGCTGGCCTACGCGACGACAATCCACAAATCCCAGGGTTCGGAATATCCGATCGTGGTCATGCCGGTCCTGATGAGCTACTTTGTAATGCTTCAGAGAAACCTCATCTACACCGGCATCACGAGGGCGAAGAAAATACTCGTCATCGTCGGGACAAAAAAGGCCCTTGCCTATGCGGTGAAGAACGTCACCGTCAGCAGCCGGAACACAATGCTGAAGGAGCGGATCCGCGAGCTGCTGCCGCGGCAGTGCGCCGAAAAAACAATGACTGCAGCCCGGCAAAGTACTGCGCCTGCAGCTGAAAGCGAAGTGCAGAAAAACCAGACCTGCAATACATTTTCGCAGCAGCAGGACGCGCTGCAGATTGCGGCGGATTCCTTTACAGACAGATAATTCATTACGGCAATTACAGAAAATCATCGAAAGGCAGCGGATTCGAAACTGCAGGAGGATTAGACTTGGAACTGAAAAAACTTCCCTGTGCCCTGACCGTATGCAAGCTCAAAGAGATGTCGGATTTTGATTTATCAGGAGAGTTCTATTTCATCGGAAAGACCGACGAGGAACTGTCCCTGGTCTGCAGGACGGAAGATACGCCTGCGGAAACACTTGAACGGAGTGACGGCTGGAGAGGTTTCCGAATACAGGGAGTGCTCGATTTCTCCCTGATCGGGATCCTGTCAAAGCTGTCCGGAATCCTGGCTGAAAACAGGATCGGGATCTTCGCGGTCTCCACCTATAACACAGACTATATCCTGGTAAAAGAGGAGAATTTCGAGAGAGCCGCGCAGGCGCTGGCAGCGGAAGGATATGCCGTGATCTGATCCGGCAGTGCGTTGATCGATACAGATTTCATCTGATGCAGTTTTGATCCGAAGCAGATTCCATCTGATGCAGCTTCCGGGGAAAAACCGCTTGTCAGAAAACAGATTCCGGATCCTCCTCTTCCTCCGTCTCTGTCAGAAGCCGTTCCAGGAAATAATCGCGGTTTTCCAGAAACAGCTTCGTAATTCGGTAACTCTCCGTCTCCTCATAAGAGATTTCGTGAACGTGCCCGTCGTCAAAGGACAGTATCTTTGCGCCCGGAATCCCCAGAAGGATCGGGGAGTGAGAGATAATGATGTACTGGGATCCCGCATCCGCCATGCGCTTCAAATGGATAAGGAGCGTCAGCTGGCGCTGCGGAGAGAGGGCAGCCTCGGGCTCATCCAGCAGGTAAAGCCCCTTTTCCGCTCCCTCCTGAATGAATTCCAGAAAGCTCTCCCCGTGGGAGCGTGAGTGGTAATCGGTCATCCTGCCGTCGTCATTGTACTGCGTCATAGCGGTAGTGGCGACATTGTAGAAGCTCTCCGCTCGCAGGAAAAAGCCCCACGCAGGCTTCGGCCCGGTGATGCAGTGCAAAGACCGCGCAAGCCCGGAGTAATCATCATAGGTGCTGAATTTGTAATTCCTTGTCCCGCCCTCCGGATTGAATCCGCAGGCGATGGCGATCGCCTCAAGGAGTGTCGATTTGCCGGAGCCGTTCTCCCCGACAAAAAAGGTCAGGTTCCCGGAAAAGGTGAGACTGTCAAGGCCGGCGAGTGCCGGAATCCTGCGGACATAGCTGTCCTCGACAAAATCCCAGTCGATCGTGATACCCTTCAGGAAAAGGCCCGTAAGGCTCCCGGGATCGCTTCCGAGTGTATTCTTTTTTCCGATCTGTTTCTTCACGTACTGATCCCTGTCCTCATAAATCCCGAGCAGCTCATCGACGACGTCTTCCTCCCTGCGCGGCCTGCAGTTCTGAAGATAACCGAGCATCCTGCCTGCCGTATAGGGCGTGCCGGCACGCTCCGCGATGACATCGGCAAACGCCTCGGAAAAGCCGTACAGGACCAGGATCTTCCGGATCCGGTCCTGCCTGTTCCGGGTGTCAGCAGCCCGTTCTGATCTCATCATATGCCCCACAATCTTCCTTAAGGAAATCAGCCCTGCTGTTCAGCGGAGAAGGACCAAACTGCGCACCTTTTGAACGGAGAGCGGTGAGCTTGAAGTCCAGGAGCGCCGCAGGAATCTTTAATGCCATCGCGGTTTCAAAGAAGGTATTCTCCCGCAGCAGCTCCATAACCCCGTCGTCCTCCAGAAGGAGTTCTGCGGCAAAAAGGTTCGCCTCATACTCCATGGGCTTTGCGGTGCCTTCGAACATTTCCATCTCCTGGAAGCCGTGCATCATGGCGGCCTCCCGGTGCAGGACGGCGTGCCCGAGTTCATGGGCAATCAGGATCCGCTCCAGGACCTCATTGACGTTACTGTCGATCACAATGCTCTTCTGGCGCGACTGATAGAAAAAGAAGCCCTTCAGCTTCTTCTGCATGTCCTTCCTGTACAGGCAGATATGCATGGCATCACACAGCTCGTACGGATCACGGGTGCCATATTTTTTAACCAGCTTTGAAACAGCCTGAATGATATAGTCGGCGTTGTACAAGGTCACTCTTCCTCTGATTTATTCCTTCTGCTACGGGCGACACGGTATCTTTTCGGCGTATATTTCTCCCGGGCATTTTTCTTGGAGTCCAGATAGACCTCCATCAGGGACTGGAAGAAGGCATCCTTTGCGTCCTCGTCCAGCTCGCCGCCGGCAAGGAGCGCGCCGGCCCTCTCCAGGACGTCATGAGCCTCGCGCGCGCCCTTTGTCCCGAATTCCTTTTTCACATCGTCGATCATCTTCGCGCTGTCAAAGAATTTCTGCGGGTCCGTCTCATCGTCATCCAGAAGATAGTCGGGAGACACATTCAGCGCCGCCGCCAGTTTCTTCAGGTTGCTGCTGCGCGGGCGGATACCCAGCTGCTCATATGTATAGAGGGAACGCTCCGAGAGGCCGGTCATCTGGGAGAGCTCCGCCTGGGAGAGATTGAGTGCGATCCTGGTTTCTCTTAATTTATCACCGAATGTCATAAGCGCTGCCTTTCTGTAACGAAACCTGTGGCGGAGGGAAAATATTCCGCAAAACTTCCGGTTAGCTGTTGACAAACTTCCTGTGCCTGCTATAATTTGTCTCACGGAAGCAACTTCGGGTTAAGGATAACATCGGAAGTTGCGGAAGTCAATACAGAATCCCGGAACTTCCGGAAGTTATCATCACAAAAGAAAAGAGAACTGTCAAAAGAAAGCTGTTACAAGGAAAGGAACCCCTGATGAGGCAGTTATACCGGATATGGACAGAACAATACTTCACAGTGACTGCAACTGCTTTTACGCATCGGTCGAGATGCTGCACCAGCCGAAGCTCTGGTCGGTCCCGATGGCTGTCGGCGGCGATCCGGAGGCAAGGCACGGGATCATCCTGACGGCGAACTACATCGCCAAGCGGCGCGGGGTGAAGACGGGGATGGCGCTCTGGCAGGCAAGGCAGGCCTGCCCGGACATCACCTTTGTCCCTCCCAGAATGGATCTGTACATCAAGTTTTCCCGCATTATCCGGGAAATCTACGGAGAATACACGGATCTCGTCGAGCCGTTCGGCCTCGATGAGGCATGGCTGGATACGACGGACAGCTGCGGTATCCGGGGCGGCGGGATGAGAATCGCGCAGGAGATCAGCAGCCGGATCAGGAAAGAGATCGGCATTACGGTGAGTATCGGAGTCTCCTGGAACAAGATCTACGCAAAGCTCGGCAGCGATTATAAGAAGCCGGATGCGATCACGGAATTTTCCAGGAAGAACTATAAGGACATTGTATGGAAACTTCCGGTTGACGATCTTCTCTATGTCGGAAGGGCAACGAAGCGCAAACTCTATAACTTCGGGATAAGGACCGTCGGCGAACTTGCGCAGGCGGATCCGGAGATGCTGCAGCGGATATTCGGAAAGGTCGGGCTTATGCTGTCGGTGTTCGCACGGGGGCAGGACAGGACGCCGGTCAGCCTCGAGCATACGGGGGCTCCGATCAAGAGTATCGGCAACAGCACAACGACACCAAGGGACCTGGAGACGGACGAGGATGTAAAGCTGGTCCTGTATCTCCTGTCAGAGAGTGTTGCGAAGCGCTGCCGGGACAACGGCTTTGTCGGCGATGTGATCGAGGTATACGTGAGGGACAATGAGCTCTTCAGCGTCGGCAGGCAGAGGAAGATCCCGGTTCCGACGAATATCTCTCATGAGATCGAGGATACGGCAATGGATCTCTTCCATGAGGTATACCACTGGCAGAGACCGATCCGCAGCATCGGGGTCCGTGTCGCGGACTTAAAGCCGGAGGAGTTCCCCTACCAGCTTTCCCTCTTTCAGAGCGCGCAGCAGCGGGAGAAGCTTCTGGCGGCGGACAGGGCGGCGGACGACATCCGCAGGCGCTTCGGGTACGGCTCTGTCCAGAGAGGGATCATGTACATGGACCGGTATCTGTCCTCGCTCAACGCGACGGCAGACGATCACATGATTCATCCGCATTCATATCTTGAGAGGGGCAACCGGAGCGGCGCGGAGCAGATCCTTCTTAATGTGTGATCCGACAGGATCGCGGAGGGAGTATCATGGGTGTTTATGACTATCACAGGGAGATCCCGGTTACCGGTCCGGTCACCCTGTATGAAAAGATGCCGGAGGTGACGGAGGGGAATCCGTATAAGGCATATGTAGAGGTTCTCGCCAGGTTCACAACGGACGGACGGCTTCTGCCGGTCTCCCTGACCTGGGAGAGCGGCAGGAATTACGCGATTGACAGGATCAGCAGTGTGCAGAGGATGGCGAGCCGGAAGGCCGGCGGCGCGGGAATCTGTTATACCTGCAGGATACTGAATCAGGAGATACAGTTGTTTTATGAAGAGAACGGCCTCTGGTTCGTAACCAGGAGACAGCCGGCCGGAAGCTGAGTCAGGAGGTAAAGGGAATGATCTACCATTGCAATGCATGCAGGTTCAATTTCGAGCGCTATTCTGCGGTCTCGGCCTGCCCGGACTGCGGGAAACAGGATATCCGGGAGGCAAACGCAGGAGAGAAGGCAGAGGTAATACGGTACCGGAAGGAATTCGGCCCCGTCATAATCCGGCATGTGAAGGCTGCCGCGAATAATAATGATTTGAGAGCAGCTGCCCTGAAATAATGAAATGAAGGGAGGGCATCCTCTGCAGCGAGAATGCCCTCCACATTTGTTGAAAACAGCTTTGCCAGCACCAGCAGGTTGTCTATCGAGGGAATCGAATCTCCGTGAATCCACTTGTAGATTGCCTGCGGCTTTTCAAATCCGCATGCCTCCTGAATGTCCTTAACTCTGAGACCCCGGAAGCGCATCAAGGTGACGATATTCTGTCCGGTCTTTTCCGGATTAATTGTGATATAGATGGGTGCCATGCTGTTACCTCCCTTTTTATAGAAAGAATACTGATTTTACATGCGCAGCCATCCCGAACATCTGGAATTATAATACAGACCTTTTCATTTCGTAAAGAAAAGATGGATATCCTGTGACCGTGCTTCAGATATCCCGCGGCCGTGCCGCAAGCTTTTCGGGACAGAGCAGGAAATTGATCGTCAGATTGGACCTTGGACTTCAGCCAATAACCTTAGAAATAACATTCAATATCCGGCTTCTCTTACATTGGACAGTCACTGCCGGATCACAGATTCCGGACATGAATGCCGCTCTTATCCCAGCGGGAGAATACTCACATATCCAGCTCAAACTTCCTGGTTGTATTTACTGTATCCAGTCTGGTCTGCAGAGAGGCTATCTCATCAGAAACAGCCTTGTACTCGGCCTGCGCCAGTTGGATGTCGTAATTCGCGTACTCATAATCGATGATGGGTGTCTGCCCGGAATATCTCGACAGAACGGAACTGTGGGCACGCTGCTTAGGCATACGGTCAATCATGCCGGAGAGCTTAAGCTTCCGGTCACGAAGCTGGGGAAGATATATCAATACTTCGTCAATAGTCATACCGTCAACCGTGGTCGTTGAGTTGAAAACATTAATTGCGTGTTTGACTTTCCGGATTTTGGATTCCAGGACAGCAAGCTTCTGCTGAGTCGCAGCATAATCATACTCCGGACGTAAACTCTCGATATCTTCGCCGGTCGCCGCCAGAAAGACGCGCTTGTTCAGTTCATCATTGAGCAGAAGCTGATGCTCCTCATGGAGCCTTCGCAGAAGTTTTGCTGCCTGTGCAGATGTATATTGCATGGATATCACCCCCTGTCTGTGTTCACATATTTGTTGATCTGTGAAACAGTTTACTGTGACGGCGGAACGCTGTCATTCAACGCGCAGTTGAAAAGCTGCCGATGCAGGAATCCCTGAAAATGTACGCCTCCAAAAAAGAAGCAAAAAATCAGAAAACCTGTTGACTCTGACCCAGCGTCATAGTTTACAGTATGTTCAGCACAGCGAAGGGAGAGATCCGATTATGATGACAGTACATGAGGTTTCAGAGCTGACGGGAGTGAGTATACGCGCTCTTCATATTTACGACCGGATGGGACTTCTTCCTGCTTCGCAGAAGACAGAATCGGGATACAGGCTGTATGACGATGCAGCGCTGGAGAGACTGCAGCAGGTTCTGCTCTTTCGTGAGCTGGACTTCCCGCTGAAGGACATACGGAAGATCATCGACAGTCCGGTTTTTGACCGGAACAAAGCGCTGGAACAGCAGATCGAGCTCCTGAAGATGAAAAAGGAGCACATCGAGAATCTGATCGACCTTGCCCGTGGAATACAGCTGAGAGGAGTTAAGCATATGAATTTTGAAGCATTCAATACAAAAAAGATGGACGAGTATGCCAGACAGGCCAAAGAGACCTGGGGAAATACCCCGGAATGGAAGGAATACGAGCAGAAATCGGCGGGCAGGACAGCCGAAGACAACCGGAATCTCGCTGTCAGGATGATGGCGATCTTCACCGAGATGGGTCAGATCAGGGATCAGGATCCCGCGGGAGAAAAGGCACGGTATCTGGTAAAGAAGCTGCAGGATTTCATTACGGAGAATATGTATACATGCTCGGATCAGATCCTGTCCGACCTTGGGCAGGCATATGCCGGCGGCGGATCCATGAATGAGAATATCGACAAGGCAGGCGGAGAGGGCACGGGAGAATTTGCACACCGGGCGATCGAGGCCTATGTGAAGGGCAGAAATTAACCGGTAGAGATTTTTGAGGTATATATCATTCCACACCAGATAACAATACCAATGATGACAGTCAGCCATCCTCTGTTCACTATTTCTTTGAGGATGGCTGCTTTTTCCGTCTGTGCCAGTTTTGCTCACAGCCTTATCTGTGACATTAAGCTTTTCTGCAAGTGCCCTTTGCGTCAGTCCCTTGCTTTTTCGAAGCTCGCAGATTCTCTGTCCCGTATACATAACATTCATTGAAGGCACCTCCATATGCTCAATAAAATGACACGGGTCAGGCGAAAAAACAATCGACTTAAAGTAGATTGCAGTCAAATCCACACAATGAATGTTTTACTGCGGGCACTCTTCCTTCATGGGAAACGTCTTGACAAGATAGAATAAATATCCCCCCAGAACGATTATGATTACCAGGAGATTGATTATCATCTCTGTCTTTGGGTTCATGCTTCCTTCTGCCGTAAACACACGAAGTGCATTGTTTGCTGAATGGAACAGAACGCAGGGCACCAGAGACTTTCCATGGTAAAAAATCAGCACGAGCACGAATCCGACCAGTATTGCAAACACGACCTGGGTAATGGACGAAGTCAGATTTTTGCCGCTGCCATTGAAAAGATTCACGATATGACCGATGCCGAATGTGAGCGCGGATACTACAATCGCAGACTTCAGGCCGTCTTTCTGCATCGCCCGGAACAGCAGTCCGCGGAAAATGGTTTCCTCCAGAAAACCTACGCAGCACATACTGATAACAAATAATACCGCCTCCGAAAAACCATACTGCAGTTTGATTCCGCCCCACAAGGCTTCTGACACAATTATGATAAGTGGAAGATAATAGATAAAACGCTTAGCGGGAACTACCCCCCTGCAGAATCCATATTTTTCCTGCAGGCCATTTTTCCGGATCCAGAAAAACAGAACCAGAGACATAATAATATGCAGCACCGCTGTTGCAGATTTTGCGACACCAATGGAATTTGATAATTGGTCTGCAAAGCTTGATAAGACTACATAGGCAGCGATCCATAAAATTGCAAAGGTAATCTCACTCTTTTGATATAGCCTCGTCATATTCGTTTCTTCCCCTCTCTATTCCGTCAACAATCATGATCAGCGCTTTTCGAACCGCATCAGGATCATATTGCATTGCGTTGTTTGCAATCAGGCTGGCATAACCATGAACCACTGCCACCAATGGTTCAAAAAAAGAAACCGTATCTTCCATTGTTCGTCCTGACTCCGCACAGACTGCTGCAAGAATATCCGCTGCCTCCGGAGCTTTGATCAGATCTTCCAGACTAAATCCGGAAAAACGTCCCGATTGAAAAAGAAAGCGAAACAACCTGGGCTCTTCTTCTGCAAACTGAACATACTTTAGTCCCATATCCAAAAAGTCTTTACTTGCCAGCAGATATTCACTGTGAAACGCATCGGCTTTCCGGTAAGTCAGGTCTCTGAGCTCATCAAGATTAGGGAATTGATACATAATGGGCTGTGTGGAGCAGCCGAGGTAAGCGGCAAGGTTCCTTGCTGTCAGATACTCATGACCTTTTTCCCGAACCATCTGAAAAGCACCTTCGATCATGGCTTCTCTTGTTGTCGTTGGTTTCTTTGGCATAAAATACCTCTCAATACTATAACTTGCGTTATTATATTTTACGGCACCCCATTTTTCAAGAGTTTCCAACAGCTTTCCCGCCATAAAAACAGCAGGAGATTTTCACAAAAGAAAAAGCCGTACTTTTGCGTAGTACGACTTTTAATTCCTCTGATATTGTTCTTCTATTGATTTACAATTGCGAAAAGGAACAATTTAAATAAACTTGACGGCTGTTCCGTAGGCCATTACCTCGGCTGCGTTCTGCATGACGGAAGAGGATGCATAACGAATACAGACGATGGCGTCGGCTCCGAGCTGCTCGGCTTCCTCGACCATTCTCTTGGTGGCAAGTGCCCGGGCGTTGTTCATCATTTCATTGTACTTGGTGAGCTCTCCGCCGACCAGTGTCTTCAGGCTTGCGCCAAGATCCCTGGCAAAATTTACGGTCTGGATTGTGCTCCCCTTTACCAGGCCCAGCATCTCCAGCTCTTTCCCGTTTATGGTTTCAGTAGTTACTAAGATCATCGTTTTCCCCTTTCCGGATCTCTGCGATCCTCTCCTTCATAATATAGATCATACCAATCGCCATTGCGATCATTAATCCCCCGTAACCGATACGAAAAATGACAGGCAGCTCTTTTACAAAAATATACACAGCCGCCATAGCGGCAAACAACAGTGTAAAAACGACGCCGGTTATAACAGCGGCAGTTATCTGTTTTCTATGTTTTTCATTCATAAAGTCTTCCCTTCGAAAAGAATCCTGCCTTTCCGGGATTATGGCAGCTATCCGGCACTCCGGTCCGGGACGCTGAACAATAATATATTATAAGCTGTTTCTAAGCTTTTTTACTACAGATTCCGTGCGATTTATCGCATCAGCGATTTTTCTTCTCGCATCGTTGATTTTTGACTGGACAAGGATATCAGCAAGGAAGCCGTCCCAGAAGAAATCCGCGAAGGTAAGGAAATCGCCGATCCGGATGTCAAGCCCCTGAAGGTCCCGGATGTCCTGCAGTTCATTCCGGAAATAAGCCATGTCCCTTCTTGCAGCATCCACATAACGGGATGCGTCGCTGACCTTGGAGTGCTTGATCAGTCCTGTGATCAGGTTCCCGCCGAACATATCAAGAATGCCCCAGCCCCTTGCGCTGTCCAGCGAGCTCTGAGCTGCCCGCATGCTTGAAAGTGCTCTTTCCCCGGCAGCGATCGCCTCTCTGATCTCTTTGCTCCTGTCATATCCGCTGTAAGTATTGTTATAAACATTATATCCGCTCATCATATTCCTCCTTGTCATTGCCGGCGCCTCAGATTTCTCTTCGCGCCGGCACATCATACGCTGTCGCTCTGATTACAGTACCATTATAGGAATTGCCATCAGGAGCATACCATTAACCGACCGTTAAAATTGAGTTATAATTTCACTCTTCCAGCTCATGCTTCGGTGTGACTACGGGTTTTCCCTGCTCGTCGAGAAGGACCGTAAGGCCGCCGCCGTAACCTGATTTGTGGAAGAGATAATTCACACCGGTCTTGAGATCCACCCAGATCTCTGTAGTGGTCATTGTTCCCTGTCCGTAAATCTTTACAAAACGTGCTTTCATGTGTTTTCCTCCTTATAGCTTTCTTTACGAATGCCCGCGGTATAAAAAAAGACCTTTACCGCGATTGTTTCGCGATAAAAGTCTTGCAATCTCACTCGATACGGGAACCCTCGGTTCCGGCTGTCGGTTTCAAGCTGCGGATCAGATCCGTTTTGCTACTCCCTTTTATCTGTTGACGATATCCTACGGCTTTGTTAATAAAATGTCAATATCCGGAGAATTAAAACTTCATTAATCCGGGGATGGTTCTGCCGCTATAATGAAAAAGACAGGAACTTTCACCGGGAAACAAAGGAGGGACAAACCATGGCAAAGAGTAAAAAGCTTCGGATTCTGTTCATAGGGAACAGTCATACCTATTTCAATGACATGCCGGTGATGGTCCGGCGCCGCTTCACAGAAGAGGACGGACTTGACTGCGAGGTCACCATGCTGGCGCACGGCGGTTGGTTTCTTGCGCAGCATGTAGAAGAGCCGGATGTCAGGTTTAATATTCTGTACGGGAATTACGATTATGTGGTTCTGCAGGAGCACGCGCATCCCTTCGGTCCGGAAGAGAAATTCTTTACGGCAGTAAGGACGCTGACAGACTGGATCCGGCAGGCCGGCAGCACGCCGGTGATCTATATGACCTGGGCAAAAAGGGACGAACCCGAAATGCAGCAGCGCATGACGGACGCCCACCGGAAAATCGCTCAGGAGACCGGAGCTCTTCTGGCTCCTGTCGGGGAGAACTGGTGGCTGTACAAAGAGAGCTGGCCGGAGATTGAGATGTACAAATCAGACGGTGCCCACGCATCGGAGGCGGGGTCGGAATTTGCCGCAAAGTACATCTGGGCAGTGATCCACGAAGATCTGTACAGACCATGAACTAACAGACCATGAACTATTTCTGGACACATCAATATGAGCTTCCTCCGGGAGTCGGATACGCACATGGAAGCGCAGCGCATCTTCTGAGCATTGCGTTTATTGCTGCTGCCGTCGCGGCATGTCTCGGAAGCCCTTCCAGGGCAAGAGAGAGGATGATATGGATCATTCCGCCCCTGCTTCTTGCCATGGAGATCTTCAAGGACCTGTATCTGGTCAGGACAGGATATTTCGGGGTCGGATACTTGCCGCTTCATCTGTGCAGCATGGGGATTCCGGTATTCCTGCTGGCGGTGTACGGAGGAAAGGCGAGGGCTTACTTCACAGAGGCCGCAATGGTCCTGATCCTGCCGGGAAGTGTCGCGGCGATTCTTTTCCCCGACTGGAACATGTATCCCGTGTGGAACTTCATGAACCTGTACAGCTGGGTCTGGCACGGGATGCTGGTGCTGTTCCCGCTTCTTATAAGGAAGGGCTGGAAAGCCGACATCCGTAATCTGTGGAAGCCGCTGACATTTCTTGCGGCGGTGGTGCCTCCGGTCTGGCTGTTGGATCGAAAGTATGACTGCAACTACCTGTTTATCAACTGGCCGCCCGCGGGGACGCCGCTCGAGTGGCTGGCGGGCTTTATGGGGGTTCCGGGGTATCTTGCCGGCTACGCCGTGCTGACCCTGGCGGTGATTGCTGCGGTCTATTTCATCTTTTATGTAACCGGAGTGATCGGAAATAGCGGCAGCAGGGCCGGGGAGAAGTAACATGGCAATAAGACTATGGCCGCCAAAGGATATTCAGGTAAGGAAGGTGCGTATCGGACGGATTCCGGCGCTGATCCTGATGCCGAAGGCAAAAAGGAATAATGTTCCGGGGATTCTGTGGATACACGGCGGCGGATATATGACAGGGATGAAGGAGATGGTTTATATGTCCCGCGCTGTGGATCTGGTTCGCAGCCACGGCGCGGTTGTCCTCTCGCCGGGCTACAGACTCTCCTTCATCGCGCCATATCCGGCTGCGATTGAGGATTGTTATCAGGCGCTGCTTTATCTGAAGGAACACGCAAAAGAGATGGGCATCCGGGACGACCAGATCATGGTCGGAGGAGAGAGCGCCGGCGGCGGGCTGACTGCTGCGCTGTGCATGATGGCAAGGGACAGGAAAGAGGTAAACATTGCCTTCCAGATGCCTCTGTATCCTATGATCGACAATTTTGATACGGAATCCTCCCGGGACAATCACGGCAGGATCTGGAATACAAGAAAAAACCACATGGCCTGGAGGATGTATCTGCGAAAGGATGCAAAAAAAGAAGTATCTGCCTATGCCGCGCCGGCAAGGCAGACAGACTACAGCGGGCTGCCGCCGGCCTATACATTCGTAGGGGACGGGGAGCCCTTCTATGCGGAGACACTGGCGTATATTGCGAACCTTCAGAAGGCCGGAGTGCCAGCGAAAGCGGATGTCTGCCACACGGACATGCATGCCTTCGACATGATGAAGCCGGGGGAAGAAACGAGCAGACAGGCGATTGCCCGGTTCAATGAGGAATTCAAATATGCCGCGGAGCACTATTTCGCCCCGCAGTGTGCTGCGTGCTGTTGTCTGCATCCAGAGTAGTGATGCTGTCCGGATAGTCGATGGTATCCTTCTTTGTCAGCTTCACATTCCGGATGGCCAGATTCTCTACAGCCTGCTCGTCACACCCGGTATCAAAAGCGATGATATCGAGATCCTCCAGTGTGATGTCTCTGAGGTGATAGTGCGCCTCGTCTGCCTTCACGTTGAAATACGTGTCACACTCGAAACGCCCGTTCCGGATGGTGATGCTCTCTGCCCGGGAGATTGGCAGGTCCGTGCGTCCTTTCAGGTCAAAGAACTGCGACCAGGGGTTGATGTTCAGGAAGTTCGCGGATTTTCCGGTGATGTTTTCCACAAGGACATGCTCATAGCACTGCGGCGTATCGGGGCGGAGCTTGAGCCAGAGGAAGTTATAGCCGGTGTCCACGTGAATGTTACGCAGGATAATGTTCCGGCTGTGCACGTTCTCAGAGCCGAAGGTAAGGCTACCGTGGCAGAAGCCGTAATTGCAGTCCTCAATGATAATCCTCTCATTGATGCCGTTCTCGGGTGCCGTGTCTGCCCACGGACCCTTGCCGCCCTTTAACGCGACGGCGTCATCGTTGACAGCCATAAAGCAGTTTTTTACAAGTACATCTGTGCAGGCGTCGATGTCAATCGCGTCGGTGCTCGGTCCGCCTACCGGTTCATGAGGCGAGAGCATGCTGCAGCCGAGGTATTTCACGCGGCTGCATTTGTAAATGTGGGTGGTCCAGAAGGCCGCGTTACGGAAGGTTACGCCGGCCAGTGTAAGGTTGGTGCAGCCTGCCGCATAGAAAAGGCGGGGCCGCTGCTCTTCCTTGTTGGTGCACTGCGGGTTCCAGGCCCTGCGCAGCCAGAAGGCCTTCCAGAAGCGAAGACCGTTTCCGTCGATGGCGCCTTCGCCTGTTATGGAGAAGCCATCAAGGCCGATGACATTGATCAGGGCAGGGAAATATACACAGCATTCGCCTTCAATGCGGGTATCGCACAGCGGATAATCCGTGATGTCGTCACTCCCCTCGAGGATTCCGTTCTTTTCGATTTCCAGGCTGACACCCTGCTTGAAATACAGCGCGCCGGAGCGGAAGGTGCCGCCGGTGACGACGAGGGTTCCGCCGCCCGCTTCGCTGATCCTGTCGATCAGTGCCTGAATTGCAGCTGTCTGCACAGAGCCGTCCGGCAGAATGCCGCTATCCTGCAGGATATAGCGTTTTTCCGGATTGTTTTCCTTTGGAATCGTATAGTCCCGAAACCACGGGTCGATGGCGGTTCCGTCCGGGAAATGTGTCAGCTGGTGTGTGTCTCGCATCGTGTGTCTCCTTTTTGGCTCAGTTGGGAGCCTCCGCCTCTGCAGGCGGCGGGTTACAAGCCGTCCGACAGAAGAAGAATTCGTTCCGGAGTTAGCCGCAACGGCCCCAAAAGGGCAATTGCGGCTAACCGAAAAGGCTCCTGGTCTGTATGCTCAGTGCTTCCTGGCCTCAAGATAATCGTTGAGTTCGGAGTTCAGGATGTCGGTGATGAACATATGCCCGGGGGCATGCGTGATAACAATCGGAGGCTTCGCGTTCTCGACAGCGGCCTGGGGAGTTACGCCGCACGGCCAGAATACACAGACCTCGCCGGGATAGATATCGACCGCCTCGCCGTAATCCGGCTTCATCGGATCCGCGACACCGACCTCGGCGGGATCGCCCATGCAGACCGGTGCGCCGTGGACGTTCGGCATCTTCACGGTGATATCATATGCTTTCTTTGCGTTCTCCGGGGTCATCGGGCGCATGGAGCAGACCATCGGGCCGTAGAACGGGCCGGCCTTTTTAGTCTGGATATTGGTCTTGAACATGGGGACATTGCGGCCCTGGGTGATATGGCGCACATCGATTCCGGCCTTGATCAGCGCCTCTTCAAAGGAGAAGGAGCAGCCGATAAGGAAGCCTACATAGCCTTCCTTCCAGTATTCGGATGCGTCGGTGAGCTCTTTGGTAAACACACCGTTTTCATAGACACGGTATCTGGGAATATCCGTGCAGATATTGGCTCCTTCGCCCATCGCGTGCGTGATGGGGGTATCGCGGACAATTTCGAGGATCGGGCAGGGGAACGGATTGAGTCTGGCATACTCTTCAAAGTCTGCCGCATACTCCGGCGGCAGGATTACCAGATTTGCCTGGGCATAACCGCTGCACATTCCGGAGGTCGGGAAATCAATTTCTCCCTTCCGGATCAGTCCGCGAACTTCCGACGGTTTCATATTAATGTAGGGGGTAATGTCAAAGGCCATTCTATTTTCCTCCAATCGTAGAATGAAATATACACTATAGTAGTTAATTATACTTCATTTTCCGCTTGAGAAAGAGCATGAATACGGCGCACATCGTTATCTGCAGAATTGTCGAGCACGGCGTGGCAAGACCGATGTGGAAAAGCGATACCGGCTCCCATCTGCTCATTGCGAAGGATACCGGGACCCTGACAAGAAATGCCCCGATAATGCCCTGCAGCATGACAAATCTTGTATATTCCATCCCGTTGAAAAAGCCGATAAAACAGAACAGGAAACAGGTGAGCAGGCAGTCTATGGCATATGCCTTGAGATAGTCTGCCGAGGCGGCGATCACTTCCGCGTCATTTGCGAAAATATGAGAAAGAAGATCTCCGTGGAAGAAGGAAATATAAAACATGGATACCCCGAAGAGCACGGATACGATAATCGCGTACCACAGTCCCTTATATGCCCTGTCGATCCTGCCGGCACCCCTGTTCTGTGCCACAAAGGCAGACATTGCCTGCATGAAGGCGGCAGGCACCAGCATGATGAAGGCACAGACCTTTTCCGCCACACCGACACCCGCGGAAGCGACAAGGCCCAGTCCGTTCACGATAGCAAGAATCACCAGGAAGGATATCCCGACCAGCAGGTCCTGGAGAGCGATCGGCGTGCCGAGAACAACAATTTTCCCGATAATATCGCCCCTGAGCCGAAGGTAGCTTTTGTCAAAATCAAAGGGCAGGGTTTTCCTGCGAATCAGGAAATATGAAATGACAACACTGATGAACTGCGCCGCAACCGTAGCAACTGCCGCTCCGGATGCTCCCATGCCGAATCCCTTTACGAGCAGCAGGTCGCCCCCGATATTGCATATGCAGGCAATCAGGACCGTAATCAGCGGCGTTTTCGAATCTCCGATTCCACGGAAGATACTTCCTATCAGGTTATAGCCGATAATCACAATACTGCCCATCCCGCAGATCCGGATATAACTGACAGTTTTCAGGTATGCCTCCTCGGGCGCATGCATGATATTCGCAAGCGCGGGCCCCAGGACAGGGATCATTACAGTCAGCACAGCGCCAATAATCAAAAAGAAAAGAATACCGCAGCCGATGATCATCCCACCGAACCGGTTATTCTTCTCGCCGATCTTCTGGCCCAGAAAAATAGTGAGCCCCATAGCCAGACTGCTGACAAGATTCGTCAGCGTCATCATAATCTGGGAACCCGTGGAAACAGCGGAAACATCCTCCGGACCGGCGAACTTACCGACTACCAGCAGATCAACCGCCCCATACATCGCCTGCAGGAACAGCGCGAACAACACCGGCACAACGAACATAAGAAGCGGCCCGAGAATCCTTCCCTCCGTAAAATCCGTGTTTTTTTTCATTATAAACCTCCATCAAAATGCCATACTAAAAATCCGCACGGACATACTTGCTGTAACCGATTGTAACTGTATGCATTTTTTTTGCAACCTGATTTGCCCAATGCTAAAATGTTCTAATAACCAGCACCCCGGAATCAGCAGTGAAAACTGATGGAAAAGTTCACTTTCCCATCAGTTTTCACTGCTGATTCCGGGGCGGACAAGACGCGAAGCGTCTCTGGCCGCCCGAAACGAGGAATGCGAAGCAATCCGAGTTTCAGGGTGCGTCAGATTCCGGGGCGGACAAGACGCGAAGCGTCTCTGGCCGCCCGAAACGAGGAATGCGAAGCAGTCCGAGTTTCAGGGTGCGTCAGTTGTTTTCCAGCACCCCTGTCAGGGAGAATGAGCAATGACCTATTCAATTATCGGAATTCTTGCAGCGATTATCCTGCTGATTTCCAACCGCGATATACTCTGGAAAGACAAAAACGCAGCGCAGACGATGACCCGCAGATGCTACCGGAATTTCCTTATCGGAGTCATGGCATACTATGTCACGGACCTGATCTGGGGGCTTCTCGAGGCCAGGGGCCTTATAACTCTTCTGTATATCGATACAACAATACATTTCGCCGCTATGGCTGCGGCAGTCATGCTGTGGACACAGTATGTAATAGCATATCTTGAGGAAAGCAGCGTCTTTCACAGGTATCTGTACTGGGCGGGTCGTATTTTCCTTGCGTTCGAGACAATTGTAATCGTCGTCAATGTTTTCCATCCCCTTCTGTTCTGGTTCGATGAGGACGGCGGCTATCACGCCGGCACGGCGCGGTATGTGACTCTTGCGTTCCAGATCCTGATGTTCCTGCTGACTTCCTTCTATACACTGCGGGTTGCAATGCGCTCCGAGGGCATGAAAAAAGTCCGCCACAGGACGATCGGACTGTTCGGAATCGTCATGATGATACTGATCTGCGTCCAGGTTTTCTATCCGCTGCTGCCGTTCTACGCCATGGGCTACATGCTGGGAATCAGCCTGCTGCACAGCTTTGTCGTGGAGGACGAGAAGGAGGAATACCGAAGGGAGCTTGAGAGCGCGCTCGAAAGAGAGCAGGATCAGAAACAGGAGCTGGCGCAAAGCCGGGAGGCGCTCAGGGATGCTCTTGCCGAGGCCGAGCACGCGAACCGGGCAAAGACTGCTTTCCTCTCCAACATGAGCCATGAAATCCGCACGCCGATGAACGCCATAATAGGTCTCAACAACATCGCGATGAATGACCCGACGGCGAGCGACAAGGTAAAGGAATATCTCGGGAAAACAGGAGCGGCGGCGCAGCACCTTCTCGGTATTATCAACGAAATCCTGGACATGAGCCGGATTGAATCCGGCAGGATGACAATTAAAAAGGAAGAGTTTTCTTTTGCCAAGGCCCTGGAGCAGGTCAATACCATGATCAGCGGCCAGTGCGCGGACAAAGGGCTTTCCTATGACTGCCGGATCGAGGGGCACGTGGACGATTATTATATCGGCGACGCTGTAAAGCTCAAGCAGATAATGATCAATATCCTCGGAAACGCTGTCAAATTCACACCGGAGGGAGGGAGTGTGCGCTTCCTTATCAGGGAGGGCGCGCGCTATGATAAAAAAGCTGTCCTGACAATGATCGTTTCGGACACGGGAATAGGCATGAGCAAGGAATTCCTGCCGCGTATTTTCGATGCTTTCAGCCAGGAAGACTCCTCAACCACTAGCAGATACGGCAGCACGGGGCTGGGCCTGCCGATCACGAAGAGCATTGTCGAGCTGATGAACGGCCATATTGAGGTGGAGAGCAAAAAGGGGGAGGGAACCACCTTTACGGTGACCGTTACCCTCGGGGAGTCCGAGCGAAGGAGCGCTGCCGAAAATGAGGGGATTATTGATCCGCACGAGCTGAACGTCCTTGTGATTGACGACGATGAGATTGCTCTGGATCACGCCGAGATTGTTCTTGGCCAGATCGGTGTCAGCTGTGAGACGGCACAGTCGGGCTGGGAAGGAATCGATAAGGTGCGGATCCGCCACACAAGAAGAGAGGATTACGACCTGATCCTGGTAGACTGGCGCATGCCGGAGCTGGACGGCCTTGAGACCACACGGCAGATCAGGGCCCTTGCAGGCGAGAAAACGCCGATTATCATACTGACATCCTTCAACTGGGACGAGATTGCGGATGAAGCGCATGAGGCGGGGGTCGACTCGTTTGTGCCAAAGCCCCTGTTCGCGGGCAGTGTCCTGGAAGAATTCCGCGAGGCGTTCCGGAAAAAGAACGAAGAGCTCGCGCAGAAGACCGCGGATTTAAACGGACGCCGGGTCCTTCTGGCAGAGGATATGCCGGTCAATGCGGAGATCATGATAATGGTGCTGTCCATGCGCGGGATTGATGCGGATCTGGCACAGAACGGCAGGATTGCAGTGGATATGTTCTCCTCTCATGAGCCGGGATATTATGACGCGATCCTCATGGATATGCGCATGCCGGAAATGGACGGCCTGGAAGCGGCAAGAGCGATCCGCGCGATGGACCGCCCCGATGCCGGGAGTGTCCCTATTGTCGCGCTGACGGCAAACGCTTTTGACGAGGATGTCCAGCGCAGTATGCAGGCAGGGCTGAATGCCCATCTGTCCAAGCCTGTCGAGCCGGATACATTGTTTGAGACGCTCGAGGAGCTGCTGCGCGGCAGGTGAAACAGACAGGGAGTAAAAAGATGACCTACGGGGAAACCGGCAGATGACGGGATCGGTTATGAATACGCGGACTCTTGGCCGGGCGTTTTATAAATCTGTTCCGGTTCTTGCGGGCTATGTCGTCCTCGGCACAGGCTTTGGCATCCTGATGCGGAATGCAGGCTTCGGAGTTTTCTGGACGGCAGCCATGAGCATTTTTATTTTCGCGGGATCCATGCAGTATGTGGGAGTGGGGCTCTTATCCGGCGGGGCATCTGTCATCACCACGATCATCACGACGATTATGGTTAATGCAAGGCACCTTTTCTACAGCATTTCCATGGTCGGTCAGTACAAGGATACGGGCAGATACAAGCTGTATCTTATTTTTGCGCTTACGGACGAGACCTACTCGCTTCTCAGCGGAGGGGATATTCCGGAAGACACAGATCCGGATCTCTACCGCTTTCTTGTCTCCTTTTTTAACCAGTGCTACTGGGTAACCGGCAGTATTCTCGGGAGTCTTCTCGGAGCGGTGCTGCCGTTTCCCACGACGGGCATCGAGTTTTCGATGACCGCTCTTTTTATTGCCGCCTTTACGGAGCAGTGGCTGACATCGAAGGATCATATCCCGGCGCTCACGGGACTTCTGTGCACACTTTTGTGCCTTGTCCTGTTCGGGCGTGACACCTTCCTTATTCCCGCCATGCTGCTGATCACACTGGTGCTGACGCTCTTAATGAGCCGCAGGGAGGAGGCCGCATGAAATCTGTAATCCTGATAGCGGCCATGGCCGTCACGACGATACTGTTAAGAGCCCTGCCTTTTATTGTGTTCAGGAACAGTACGCCGAAATACATCGCATATCTCGGCAGGGTCCTTCCGCCCGCGATTATCGGGATGCTGGTGATCTACTGCCTGAAGGACGTTGCTGTCCTGGCGCGTCCGTTCGGGATTCCGGAGATGATTGCGGCAGCGAGTGTCGTGCTTATGCAGGTATGGAAGCGGAGCTCTCTTGTCAGCATCCTGACAGGGACAGTGATCTATATGGTGCTCATCCAGACAGTGTTCTGACAGGCGCCGGCTGGAATAATACTGTTACGGGCGGCGCCCCTGCGCCGGTCCGGGAGGGTGAGTTATGTTTGACAAACGACTGATGCAGATGTGTCCGGAGAGCAGAAAGTATATTGCCGGCAACATTATCCTGCAGTTTCTGGAGCTGTGCTGCAACGTGGTCATGATCCGGCAGATCGCGCTCCTTGTGCAGAAGCTGTACGAAAAGTCCCTTGGGCCCGGCGGGCTTGCAGCGGCGCTTTTTGTCATCGCCGTGACGGTGGCGCTGCGCTTTTTTACGACGAAATACGCGGCGAGAATGAGCTATTTTGCCTCCAGAACGGTAAAGCGGGTTATGCGGGAGAAGATTTATGAAAAGCTTCTGCGTCTTGGCAGGACGTACCGGGAGCATGCCTCCACGGCGGAACTGGTGCAGGAATCCGTCGAGGGTGTTGAACAGCTGGAGAGCTACTTCGGACAGTATGTGCCGCAGTTCTTTTATGCCTTTATCGCGCCCCTGGTCCTGTTTTTCCTGTTCGGGCTCGCCGGCAGCTGGAAGGTCGCCGCGGTCCTTCTGATCTGTGTACCGCTCATACCCGGCGCGATCATGATGGTGCAGAAGATCGCAAAAAAGATCCTGTCAAAATACTGGGGCCAGTACACTCAGCTCGGCAGTACCTTCCTTGAAAATCTCCAGGGAATGACGACTCTGAAAATCTATCAGGCAGATGAATATAAGAACATCGAGATGAACAGGGAATCCGAGCATTTCCGCAAGGTCACGATGGCGGTCCTGACCATGCAGCTAAATTCCGTGACGATCATGGATTTTGTGGCTTACGGCGGCGCGGCGCTCGGGATCCTGCTGGCGGCGCGGGCGTTTGCGGCGGGTGAAATCACCCTTTCGGCTGTCGTATTTATGATCCTGCTGTCCGCTGAATTCTTTCTTCCCATGCGGCGGCTTGGGAGCTATTTCCACGTCGCAATGAACGGAATGGCGGCGAGCGACCGGATTTTCAAATTCCTTTCACAGGAGGAGCCGTCCGGAAAGAGCGAAATCGTCGAAGGCACCGAGATCGAACTTAAGGATCTTTCCTTCTCCTATGATAAAGAACGCGAGGTCCTGCATAATGTCAGTCTGACAGTTCCGCAGGGCAGTTTTGTCGGTATTGTCGGTGAATCCGGGAGCGGAAAATCCACGATCGCGTCCATTATCACTGCCCGCAGCACCGCCCCGGAGGGAGCGCTGTTTATCGACGGGAAGGATATCGGTACCATAGACGAAGGCAGCCTTATGAAGAGCATCACGTATGTGGGATCCGGTCCGGTCTTCTTCAAGGGAACGGTCCGGGAGAACCTCCTTCCCGCTGCCCCGGGCGCGTCCGATGAGAAGCTCTGGAAGGTGCTGTCCGACTGCGCGCTGGCAGATTTCCTGAAGGGTGAGGGCGGACTGGATACGGAGCTTTTGGAGAATGCATCCAACCTCTCCGGCGGACAGAGACAGCGCCTCGCCCTTGCGCGTGCGCTGCTGCATGACTCGCCGGTGTATATCTTCGACGAGGCGACCAGCAATATCGATATCGAGAGTGAAGAGATGATTCTTGAAAGGATACGGGAGATCGCAAAGGAAAAGACGGTCATCATGATATCCCACCGCCTCGCCAATGTCGTTACCGCGGATAAGATTTGCGTCCTGGAAAACGGTTATGTCAAAGAGAGCGGCACACATGATGAGCTTATGCGCGCGGGCGGGGTTTACTCGCGGCTGTGGCAGACACAGTCAGCGCTGGAGAATTTCGGAAGGGAGGCGAGGTAA